>Ga0196963_10001548_pt1 | contig 15307 bp, 14 predicted proteins | sample S1_5metaG_FD_148600 | JGI IMG/M metagenome (GOLD analysis project Ga0196963, IMG submission 148600) | Soil microbial communities from Anza Borrego desert, Southern California, United States - S1_5 | ecosystem: Environmental > Terrestrial > Soil > Desert | place: USA: California | collected... | reverse complement strand
CACTTTCCTCCCCAACGCCGCCTCGAACTCGCGCTGCCCGATCCGCCGCCCGCCGTGCGCCGCCAGATCGTCGTCGAAGTTCGCCGCCGCCTCGCGCGCGTACCCGTACACCGCGCCGGCCACGAGCCCGACGACCACCCACTGCCAGCGACGCACCGACGCGACATTCATCTCAACACCCTCTCCTATCGTGGACGACGACGAGGCGGCGGGGCCGCTTCAGCGGCCCTGTTTTCCACTCAATCGTAAATCCCCTGCGACACCCCGATCGCCCGCAGCCCCCCATCCGTCATGTCCAGCGTCTCCGCATGCCCGTCCACGAACACCGCGTTGATCCGGTACCCGTGCCGCGGGTAATCCAAATGTCCGCGGGCGAACTCCGGCCCCCAGTTCGCCCGCTCGACGAAGCTCCCCATCGTCTCGTGGTCGTCGATGTTCGGGATCAGGATCACCTCGCCCTCGCGCCCGCCGCGCGGGCGCCCGTCGGCCGCGAAGAACACGTCCGTCGGCCGCCGCACCTTCGTCACGTGCCCGACGATCGCCTCCGACCGCCCCGGCAGCGGCTCGCGCCGGCCCATCAGCGCCTCGTTGAACACGTAGCTCGAGTACTCGAGCGGCGCCAGCCACCCCGGCCCGATCTGCGACCGCCCGCGCATCGGCTCGCCCTGGCTCGGGCACCGGAACCGCTCGCGGAGGTCCTCCCGCCCCAGGTCTTCCATCAAGCTCGCCCGGCTGTCCGTCCGGATGTCGAGCCCCATCTGCCGAGCCAGCGCGACCGTAATAGGCGCGGGCCGGGCCGTCCCGTCGTCCGTGTAGTAGGTGTAGCGCCTGGCGCCGTCGTCGCCGAGCCCCTTCGGGTCAAGCTCCCCGCCGATCAGGTTCCAGTGGTGCCCCGCCACGGGCAGGAACCCGTTGTGACTCAGCACGTGAAGCTCCGCCGCCTGGTGGATCGCGCGGAGTGTCGCCACGCACTTCACCCGCCGGGCCGACTCGCGGGACGCGCTCAGCGCGGGCAGCAACAGTGCGATCAGGAATCCGATCAGCCCGACCACGACCACGAGTTCCAGGAGCGAAAACCCGGTGTGGGTCGAGCTCGACTGGTAGGGCCTCCGACGCGACTCATGAGATCCCTTCACGCCGGGGCAAAGTGCACGGGCTTCGCCCGAAGCGCCGCCCCGGATCGGTCGCCCGCGATTTGATCCAACCCAAACTTCGCGCGTCGAGTGAGTCACGGCGTCACTTCTCCTTCGACATGGTGGTCGTCGGGGCCGTCGTCGCCCGCGTCGTCGCCGCCGCCGGCCCGCGCACGAACTCGATCCGCGACACGCTCGCGATCCCCGGCCCGCTCCCCGCGAACCCGAGCACCACGTCGCGCCGCCCAACCATCCGCTCGAGCGGCACCACCCGCGTCACGTACCGCCCGTTCCCGCCCGTCCCCGTTGCCTTCAGCCGCCCGACGACCGGCCCGCCTGGGTGGTCCAGCCGCACGACGATCTCCCCGCCCGCCTTGGCGTTCTCGCACGAGTAAGTGATCTTCACCCCGTCCACGCCTTCACCGCCGAAATCCAGGCCGGTATACCGCACCCAGTAGCCGTCCGCCGCCTCGCACACAACGCCCTGGCGCGTCTGCACGCCGAACGCTTCGTTGAACGCGACGGCCTCGATCACCCCGAGCCCCGACCGGCTCGCCGGCGTGAAGTTGAACGTGTCCAGATTCCACCCGCCGCCGCTGAACTTGAGGAAGATGTCTCGCACACCCCCCGGGTGCGCCGCGGCCGGCACCGACTGCGGCCGCCACACGTGCCCGCCCGTCGACTTCACCGTCAGCGTCGCCAGCAGGGGGCCGTCGAGGCTGTCCAGCCGCACCTCGAGTTTGTTGCCCGCGAACTGTGCCGGGCACGCGACCTGCGCGGTAAACGTCGTCTCGCCCGCGCCCGCCGGCGGCCCCAGGTCGACGCGGTTGTACCGCAGCCAGTCCCCCCGGTTGATGTACCCGACGAACCCCCCGACCTCGCGCGTCCCCAGACCCTCGTCATGCGACGGGGCGCGGACGAGCTTGAACGCCGGCCGGATGACCGGGCCGCCCGGCGCTGCGGGTCGAGCGCCGCCCGCCCCGCCCGACCCGCCCGGCGCCGGGTCGAGGTAAACCGTCTGCCCCCCGCGCCCGCCGCGAGTGAAGAACGCGACCGCACCCGCCACCGCACCCGCCGACGCCACGACGATCAGCGCCGCGACGAGTTTGGCCTTGAGCGAGCCCGCGGCGACGGCGGCGGCGACGACCGCGGCACCCGTCGGCGCGGTCGCCACCCCGCCTGAGCCGGCCAGGCTCGCTGACAGTTGATTCGTCGCCGCCACCGTGCTCGCCACGAGTTCGGCCGGCGCCGCCTGCACGCCGTGTAGCCGCATCCCCTCGGCCAGCACGCCGATGCTGCCCACCACCACCCCGCGCCGCTTCAGAAAACCGCGCATCCGGTCCAGTGCCCGGTGCACGCGCTGCCGCGCCGCGGTCGGGCTCACGCCGAGCGCGCCGCCCACCATGTCGTACGAGTTCTGCCGCAGGTACCGCATCATGACGGCCTGCCGCTCGCCCTCGCCCAGATCTTCCAGCGCGTCGTTCAAGTGCGGCTCGACGTCGGCCCAGGGCTCGGGGTGTTGCATCGTCGTGGCCTCGCCTCGTGGGGCCTGCTCGCGGCCGTGCGCCTCGATCCGCCGGGCCTCCCGGCCACGCGCCTTGAGCAGGTTCCGCGCCTCGAACAGCGTTGCGTTGAACAGCCACCCGGACAACTCGCCGTGGTCGCGCAGTGCACTCGCCTTCTTCACCAGCAGCATGAACACGGCCTGCGTCACGTCCTCCGCCAAATGCCGGTCCCGCGCGTGCCGCAGGGCCACGGAGTACACGAACCCCGCGTGCCGCCGAACGATCGCGGCGAACGCCTCGGGGCTCCCGCCGTCCAAGTGCCGCCGCAACAGCTGGCCGTCGGACGGGTGCGATTCTTGTTGGGTCGTAACCATTCTAAAGTACTAGCGTCCACACCCCGCGAGTTGTGACGGCGCACCCGCGGAATTCTCCCGAGGGGCAATCTCCCGCCACCCACAGATACTCGCCCGCGACCCCTCCGGTTAATTCGCGGCCCGTGTTCCGCCCAGGGGCTACGGAGCCCGCGTTCGACCGGGCGGTGATGCCGATTACCGTCGCCCGCCTCCGCGACCCCGGGCTTGTGTCGCTTGCGTTCTTTACGACGCCGCAGAAACTGGGCCGCCCCGCATGTCACCTTCCACCGCCACGCCGACCGTCAGTGCCGACGCCGCCATCGCCGATTCCCCCGCGCACGACCGCGCGGCGTCGTGGTTCAGCGCCCGCGCCCTGCTCCTGGCCGGCTTGGGCCTGCTCGCCGTCGTCGCCCTCGCCGTCGTCGTGTACCAGGTTTTCCCCGGCGCGCGGCGGCTCGCCGACCGGGCCATCCCGCGCGTCCACGAGGACGTCGTCCTCGGCCTGCTCTACATGCCCTGGTTCTACGCCGGGTGCGCCGTCATCCTCGCCCTCGAGTACCGCTTCCCAGCCCGCCGCGACCAGTCGGTCCTCTCGGTCGGCCTCGCCCAGGACTTCGTCTGGGTCTTCTTCGAGGCCGTCCTCCGCGTGGCGATCGTCGTCACCTACGCCGCCGCCCTCCGCGCCTTCTTCCGGGCCAAGCTGTCGTTCCTGACCGTCGACTGGGTGCAGCAACTGCCCGAGTGGGCACGCGCCGTCGCGGCCATCCTCGTCATCGACTTCCTCGCGTTCTTCCACCACTGGGTCCGCCACAAGGTCCCCGCGTTCTGGCTCTTCCACACCGTCCACCACAGCCAGCGCGAGATGAACATCTTCACCGACAACCGCTACCACATCGTCGAGTACGCGATCGCCCAGACCGTCCGTTTCGTCCCGATGATGATGCTCGGCGTCTCCAACCCCGCCATCGTCGGCTACGCGCTGGCCCACGCCACCTACACCCGCTTCACCCACGCCAACATCCGCACCAACCTCGGCCCCCTCCGCTGGGTCATGGTCACGCCCCAGTCCCACCGCGTCCACCACTCGCCCCACCGCCGCCACTGGGACCTGAACTTCGGCGTGATCTTCTGCGTCTGGGACCGCCTGTTCGGCACCCACTACCGCAACGACCGCGAGTACCCCAAGACCGGCATCCCCGACCGCTCGTTCCCGACCGAGGTCAGCGTCCGCCCCCACCACCTCCTGCTCACCCCCATCCTCCAGCACGTCCACCCGTTCCGCGCGCTATGGCGCCGCTGGTTCGGTTGATCGACCCTCGCACGCACCCGTCGCGCGACGCGCCTTCGAAAGCCCACGGAACTCGTTCCGTGGGTTCGCACGTTTGCGCCGGTGCTGATCCGGTGGTAAACGGGACCTGCTTCTCGCACTACACTCTTTGACCAAGGCCCGATCACCCGACCTTCCGAAAGGCCCCCCATGCGCCTCCTCCTCGCGCTCGCCCTCCTCGCCCCGACCGCCAACGCCCAGCAGACCGTCGAGATCTTCGACAAAACCGACGCCGCCAAGTTCCTGCCCGATGCGGTGAAGGTCGAGAAGGTCGCCACCGGCATGAAGTTCACCGAAGGGCCGATCTGGTTCCCCGCCGGCAGCGGCCCGGCCGCCGACGGCGCGCCGGACGGCTACCTCCTGTTCTCCGACATCCCCAACAACCACATCAAGCGGTGGACGCCCGACGGCAAGCTCTCGACCTTCCGCGAGAACTCCGGCGGCACCAACGGCAACGCCCGCGACGCCGCCGGCCTGCTCCTTTCCTGCGAGGGCTACAACCGCCGCCTCACCCGCACCGAGAAGGACGGCCAGGTCACCGTCCTCGCCGACGAGTTCGACGGCAAGAAGCTCAGCTCGCCCAACGACGTTGCCGTCCACCCGTCCGGCGCCCTCTACTTCACTGACCCGACCTACGGCAAGCCCAAGGACGCCCCCAAGGAACAGGCCACCAACAACGTCTACCGCCTCGACCCCCACACGCTCAAGATCGCCGCCGTCGCCACCGACTTCGACATGCCCAACGGCCTGGCCCTCTCGCCCGACGCCAAGACCCTCTACGTCGCCGACTCCGGCAAGCCCAAGCACATCCGCGCGCTCCCCGTCAACGCCGACGGCACCCTCGGCAAGGCCAAGCCCTTCTGCACGATCGACAAGGGCGCCCCCGACGGCATCAAGGTCGACCGCGTCGGCCGGGTGTGGTCGTCCGCCGCCGACGGCGTCCAGATCTTCTCGCCCGAGGGCAAGCTCGTCGCCCGAATCCTCGTCCCCGAGCCCGCCGCCAACCTCGCGTTCGGCGGGCCGACCGGCAACGACCTGTTCGTCACCTCCCGCACCTCCCTCTACCGCGTGACCCTCAAGCAAGGCGCCGGCGAAGGACCGGCCGCCAGCGGCCTGCCCGCCCCCACCACGCCCGCCGAGGAGGTCATCACCGGCATGATCGGCAAGCTCGACGAGATGACCGCCGCCCTCAAGGCCGTCCGCGACGCCAACTCGTCCCGCGCCGTCGCCCCCAAGCTCCGCACGATCGTCATCGACCTCAAGGCCCTCAAGGCCAAGGCCGACCGGCTCAAAGAGGCCCCCGAGCAATCCGCCCCGCTCAAGGCCCGGTACGAGCAGCCGCTGCGGGACGCGTCGACCGCGTTCACCGCCGAGGTCATGCGCATCGCCGCCGACCCCGCCCTCATGACGCCCGAACTCCAGGACGCGTTTCAGCACATGTCGACGCTCAAGTGAGCGAGGGATTTGCGATTGCCCATGCCCATTGCCCCTTGCAAACCGCGGGCGTTTTCACGCGACCGGCGTCCTAACTGTCATCCCGAGGTACTCCGAGGGATCTGGCCCCGAGCGTCAGGGCCCGCCCGACATTGGCAAGTCTCGCTCGAAGACACATCGCCCAAGTCGAACGGGCCTCGACGCCCCCGGCCAGATCCCTCGTGAGTACACTCGGGATGACAGGTAAGACGCCGGCGCGCGTCTCAGCGGGGCAATCGGCAATCGGCAATGGGCAATCGCCAATGCCCTGATCAGGCCCTCACTTTCCTCATCGAAAATCCTTGCCCCGGGCCGGTCCTCCGGGTCTAATTCCCGGCGTCCCGGGTCGATACACACCTCTCACGCAAAGGCACCTCGCCATGCTCCGCACACTGTCCCTCGTCGGCGTCGTCTCGATCGCGCTCCTGATGGCCGGCTGTAAGAACGAGATGGAGTCGGCCCTCAGCGACACGATCGACAAGACCAACGACATGACCAAGGTGCTCAAGGGCGTGACCGACGAGGCGTCCGCCAAGGCCGCCATCCCCAAGGTCAAGACGATCCTCGCCGACATCAAGGCAATCGACGCCCGGATGGAAAAGGTGGACAAGTCCAAGTTCACCGAGAAGGACGCGGCCGCGATGTTCAAGTACCTCGAGCCGATGGCCAAGGCCCAGACCGAGCTGGCCGCCGAGAAGATGCGGGTCATGAAGATCTCCCCCGACCTCGCGACCGCGCTCAGCGGCATGTGACGGATTGCCGCTCGCGGCTTCGCCCCTCTCCTTCGAGCCAACCGGTCGTAACCGCCAACGCCTTGCCCTGTTCATTAAGCCGATCGCAACCGCCGCCCCGACGTCCGGGAAGCGGCACACAAACCCCTTCCCGAGGGCCCGTCCCATGATGCGTAAGTTGTCCGTCGTCGGCCTGCTCACCCTGTCCCTGATGTTCGCCACGGGTTGTAAGTCGGAGGGCGAGAAGTACGCCGACGACCTCCTGGCCAAGATGAAGGAGTTCGCCGACGCCCTCTCGTCCGTGAAGGACCCGGCGTCGTCCCGCACCGCCGCCACCAAGATCAAGTCGATCTCCGACGACCTCCAGAAGCTCGCCGCCAAGGCCCCGTCGATCAAGGGCACCCAGGCCGAGGGCGAGCGCCTCAAGAAGCGCATGGAGACCGAGATCCAGCCGATCCAGCAGACCGTCATGCGCGAGGCCATGCGGATCGGCTCCAACCCGTCGCTCCAGACGCCCGAGCTGATGGCCGCGATGCAGTCCATCGAGGGCGTCGGCAACACGTTCTCCGGCATGGGCAAGCGCTAACCAGCGCGCACGCGCGTCCCGCGCCCGCGCCGCCCTTCTCACAAGGACCCCGCCATGCGAAACAAGCTGTCCGTCCTCGTCGCCCTATCGCTCGCCCTCGTGGTCGCCGGCTGCAAGAGCGAACACGAAAAGGCCATGAGCAACATGATCGACAAGGTGAAGGAGATCACCGCCGTCATGAAGGGCATCACCGACCAGGCCTCGGCCAAGGCCGCCGCCCCGAAGCTCAAGACCCTGGGCGAGGAGCTCAAGGCGCTGGGCGAGCAGGCGCAGAAGATGAAGCAGCCGTCGCCCGAGGAGGAGAAGAAGCTCAAGGAGAAGTACGAGAAGGACCTGATGGCCGCCATGACCGACCTCCAGAAGGAGACGATGCGCGTCATGCCGTTCGCGGCCGCCGAGATTGGGGCCGCCATGCAGGGAATTAAGTAACCGCCCGATTGCCGTCCGAAATCTGATCGACAGGACGATCGCGCGCCGCAGCCCGGCGCGCGATCGTTCGTTTTCGGAAGGCGCGGGTTAGCGGCCGCACGATCGTCGCGCCGGCCGACGGCGGTCCTCGGTATAGTGTCGCCGGAGACCTCTCGATGACCCGACCCGGAACCGTCCGCGCCGTCCTCGCCCTCCTCCTCACCTGCGCGACGACGTTCGCCCAACCCGCCGCGCCGCCGCGCGACCCGCTCGCCCCGCGCGGCCAGATCCACATCCCGATCGGCATCGCCAACACCAACGACCGCTTCAAGACCTTCGTCGAGCCCGAGGGCAACTTCTCGCCCGGCGTCGGCTCCTACGGCGTCTACTTCTGGGCCACCGACCCCGCCACCGGCACGCTCGTCGCGCCGACGATGGACGGCGTGAAGGTCGAGCACGGCCTGGCGCCCGGCGGGCTGCTCATCCCGTGGTCGCAGTGGAGCGCGGGCGCCGTGCGCGTGCGAACCGAGGTGTGTCAGACGGTGCAGAAGTCGCCGACCGGCGACGCCCACGTCGTCTCCGTCCGCGCGCACCTCACCAACACGTCCGCCGACGCCGAGGTCAGGTTCGACTTCTTCGCCGTCGTCCGCCCGGTCGGCCCTGCGGGGTTCGCCGTCCGGCAGACCGCCAACGCGGGCAACGCCCTCTACGTCGACTTTTGTCCCGCGATCGTCGCCACGTCCGACCCGACCGCCACGACCGTCGCGGCCGCCGACAACCCGGCCGCCCTCACCGCCGGCAACGAGGACCGCGCCCACCGGTCGGCCGTCTCGCGCACCGGCGACGCCTCGGGCTCGATGCGCTTCGCCGTCACGCTCAAGGCCGGCCAGACGGGCACGCTCCGCTTCGTCTGTCCCGTCCTGCCCAGCCGCCGCGTCCTGCCGCACCGGTGGGACGGCGTCTCGCCGTGGGCCCAGTTCGATTTGGCCGAGTACAACCCGCGCGGCGGCGGCCCCGCCATCCCGGACCGCCAGCCCGCGCCCGACGTCAAGTTCTACGCCGCCCTCGACGTCGACGCCTGCTTCGACCAGGCCGCGGCCTACTACAAGGACCTCGCCGCCCGCGCGAAGGTAGACCTGCCCGACCCGCGCTGGGCCGACGCGCTCACCGCACTCACTTCTCACGCCGCCCTGGCGATGAACGACGACGCCCCCGACGTCGCCGTCCTCAACTACAACGTCTACAACCGCGACGGCGTCTACGTCGCCTCCATGCTCCACAAGGCCGGCCGGCCGGACCTCGCCGAGAAGTGTATCGACTACTTCCTCACCCGCCCGTTCAACGGCCGCGTCCACCCGGAGGCCGACAACCCCGGACAGATCCTCTGGATCATGGGCGAGCACTGGGCCTTCACGAAGGACAAGGCGTGGCTCGCGCGCGTCGCGCCGTCGGTCCGCAAACTCGCGGCCATGATCCGCTATTACCGCACGACGCCCGAGCCCCACTGGGTCAGCATGACCTCGCTCGAGTTCGGCGAGGCGGTCCCCGCCGACCAGCGAAAGCAGCTCAAGCCCGGCAGCTGCGACGGCCACCACCCCGAGTACACCGAGGCGTTCGACGTCGCCGGGCTCGACGCGGCCGCCGAGCTGATCGGCCAACTCGAGGGCAACGCCGCCAACGAGGAGAGTGGCGCGTGGGCGCAACTCGCTGAGCAATTCCGGCACGACTACCGGACGAAATACCGGAAGGACTACGCGCGAGAGTACGGCTCGTACTGCGTCCTCTGGCCTTGCAGGCTGTTCGACCTGACCGCGCCGCGCAACCCGGCCGATCCGCGCCAGGACCCGCGCGTCGTCGCGCTCGAGCAGTTCAAGGCGATCGGCCCGCAGCCCGTGAAGAACTGGCGGTACTTCTCCCTCGCCAAGGCCCACCAGGCGCTGCTCGCCGGCAACCGCGAGACCGCCCACAAGACGATCGCCGGCCACCTCGACCACCCGCACATCACCGGCGGCCAGAACTACAAGGCCGGCGAGCCCGCGCGCGGCTTCTTCGCGTTCGACGAGGGCGGCAAGTCCGGCGCCGCCGGCTGGCGCGACAAGGACGGCAAGCCCCTCCTCCGCACGACGTGGAACGGCGACGTCGCCATGCCCCACGGGTGGGCGATCGCCGAGCTCCACCTCCTGATCCGCGACGCGCTCGCGTACGAAGATCAAGGCCGCCTCGTGCTGCTCGCCGGTGTCCCGCCCGAGTGGTTCGACAAGCCGATGAAGATCGACAACCTCCCCACGCACTTCGGCCCCCTCTCTCTCACCTACACGCCACCCACGACCCCCGGCGGCGAGCCCACCATCAAGGTCACCGGCGTCACCGCACCGGGCGGGGTGACCGTAGTAACGCCGACGAAGCGGGTCGAAATCCGCCCGTAGGGTGGGCACTGCCCACCGTTCGCGCGACCGGCGCTGAACTCCGTTGACCTGTGCACCTGCGCGTACCGGTGGGCAGGAGCCCGCCCTACGGGATGAGCCCCGCCGCCGCGGCGTTCGATTCGATCTGCGCGACGCTCTTGCACCCGGGAATCACCGCCGTCACCGCGTCGTCCTTCAGGCACCACGCCAGCGCCCACTGGGCCATGTCCACGCCGGCCGGCACCTCCTCCCGCGCGATCCGCTGCGCCTCGGCCAATTGCTGGTCGGCCTTGGCCCGGTCCTGGGTCGACCGGTAATCACCCTCCGCGAACGTCGCGCCCGGCTTGTACTTGCCGGACAGGTAGCCGCTCGCCAGCGGCACCCGCGCGAGCACGCCGAGGTTGAGCCGTCGCGCGATCGGGAACGCCGACTGCTCGGGCCGGCGGTCGAGCCGGTTGTACACGAGCTGCAGCGCTCCGACACCGGCCCGGTCGGACGCGGACGCCTGCGGGACCGGGTCGATGTTCTGCGAGATCGAATTGCCGACGTGGCGGATCTTCCCCGCCCGCTTCGCGTCCTCCAGGAACCGCCAGAGCGACTCGTTCATGAATTCCGAGTCCCGCACCGAGTGGTATTGATACAAATCGACGTGATCGGTGCGCAGCGCCCTGAGCGAGTCGTCGAGCTGCTTGGCGACGTCCGGCACGTCCCGCTCGTCGGAGCGCTTGAGGAAGCCGGTGAACGAGTGGCCGAACTTCGTCGCGACGATCCACTCGTCGCGGCGGCCGAGTTGCGCCAGGGCTTGGCCGATCAGGGATTCGCTCAGGTGGTTCGGCCCGTAGCACTCGGCCGTGTCGAGCAGGTTGATGCCCAGCTCGCGCGCCCGCGCGAACATGGCCGCGACCTCGTCGACCGTGAAATCCTTGCCCCACTCGCCGCCGAACTGCCAGGTGCCGACGCCGATCACGGACACGCGCAGGCCGGTGGAGCCGAGGGTGCGGTATTTCATGGCGGACATTCTAGTTGCGCCAGCTCGGGGAGGGCGAGGCCCCGTCCGAGCCGTTCCTGGTGCGACGGCGTTCGTCGGAATTTATTTAATAATTTCGCGTCCGTGCGGTATGTTGCTTTAGGGCACTGATCGCGTATCTCATCCGAGGAGGAGCCCATGACGGGCACGGTGAAGTGGTTCGACGTGAAGAAGGGCTTCGGGTTCATCCTCAACCCGAGCGGGAAGGACGTGTTCGTCCACTTCAGCGTGATCGAGGGCGACGGGTTCCGCTCCCTGAAGGACGGCGACGCGGTGGAGTACGAGGAGGTCGACGGCCCCAAGGGCCTGTCGGCCAAGAACGTCAAGCGGCTCAAACCGGCGGGGAAGGTGGGCGCCGCGGCGCCGGCCAGTGCGCCGCGTGCGGAGGGGGAAGGGTCCGAGGCGCTTCCGGAATAGTTCATTGCTTCCCCCTCGTCGGCATTGAAGGTGGGCAAGTACCCAACCTACTTGAGCTGCTCGCGCAGCCACTGGGCGCGGTTGGTCGTGATCCCATCGACCCCGGCGTCAACGAGCTTCCGGGCGAGCTTGGGGTCGTCGATCGTCCAGGCGTACATCTCCAGCCCCGCGTCCTTGACGGCCTTCACGAACGCCGCGTCGATCGGTGACTTGGCCGCCCCGACGTCCAGCCCGTTCGCATTCGCGCCCTTGGCCTTGGCGATCAGGTCTTCAACCGTCGGCAGCCACTTGCCCGATTCGTCCTGCTTCTGCGACGCAAGCCAGTAGGCCTTGATGTGCGGGAGCACCTTGCGGGCCTCGCGGATCGTCTCGATCTTGAAGCTGATGATGCACACGCGGTCGGCGGGCGTGTTGGTGGCCTTGAGTGCCGCCGCGATCGGCGCGACCGCCTCGGGACCGATCTTGATCTCCAGGAACAGCCGCTTGCCCGCGGGGATCGTCGGCAACACCTCCTCGAGCAGCGGGAACTTTTCGCCGGCGTACTTGCCCGACGCCTTCCACTTCCCCCACGACCCGGCGTCGAGCTTGCGGAGCGCGTCCGAGTCGGTCTGCTTCACGACGAGCTTCTGCCCGGTGACGCGCTCGGTGTCGGCGTCGTGGATGACGATCAACTTGCCGTCTTTGGACAGGTGAACGTCGATCTCGACCGCGTCGACCCCGCGCTCCCACCCGAGTTTCACGGCGGCCATCGTGTTCTCGGGCGCATCGTGGGACTCGCCGCGGTGGGCGGTGAGTTCGGGGAGCTTGGCGGGGCGCTTGGGCACGGCGGCGTCCTCGGCGGGCAGGGGGGCGGCGACGAGCATCGAGAAGGCGACGGCGAGGATCAGCGCGGCGGTCTTCATGCGTCCCTTTCTATCCCGATGATTCTCGACTGTCACGGTCGGAGGCGTCGCGTTCATGGGATCGTAACTGTCCGCCAAATGACGATGCACACTGCGGCGGGAGGCGCGGTGTGCATCGGTTTTGTGAATCTGACGTCCGCGGGGTGCCCCCGCGGCTCGGACGGAGCCTCGCCCTCCCGGAGTTACATCACACCGGCGGTGCCGGTCTCGATGGGGGCGCTGACGAACTCTCTCGGGTCGGTGACGCGGCCGGTCAGGGCGGACGCGGCGACCGTGAGGGGGGAGGCCAGGTAGACGGCCGAGGACTTGGAGCCCATGCGGCCGGGGAAATTGCGGTTGGTGGTGCTGATGCAGATCTCGGAGCCGTTGAGGCGGCCGAAGGTGTCGGCCGGGCCGCCCAGGCACGCGCTGCACCCGCTGGCGCCGATCAGGCACCCGGCGTCTGCCAGCACGTCCTCGATGCTCTTCTCGTTCGAGTCCTTCGGCACGCCGCGCAGGTTGAGGCGCTGCATGTCGGCGTGCACCTCGGTCGACCCGGGGACGACGAACGTCTTCACCTTGACCGTGTTCCCCTTGAGGATGTTGGCGGCCATGATCATGTCGGTGATCTTGCCGCCGGTGCAGGAGCCGATGTAGGCGCGGTCGACCTTGACGTCGCGGCAGTTGTGGGCCGTGTCCTTGTTGTCGGGCGAGTGGGGCTTGGCGACCATCGGGTCCATGGTGCTCAGGTCCCACTCCTTCTCGTAGATGTACTGGGCGCCGGGGTCGTCGGTGAAGACTTCCCAGTTGGGGCGGTTGGAGCGGGCGCGGACGTACTGGAGCGTCTTCTCGTCGACGTCGCAGACGCCGTTCTTCCCGCCGGCCTCGATGGCCATGTTGGTCAGGGTCATGCGGTCTTCGAGGGTAAGGCTCTTGACCCCGTCGCCGGCGAAGTACATGGAGCGGTAGGTGGCCCCGTCGACGCCGATCTCGCCGATGACGGCCAGGATCAGGTCCTTGGCCGTCAGGTACGGCGGGATCTGCCCGTGGAACACGAACTTCATGGTCGGCGGGACCTTCAGCCAGAGCTTGCCGGTGCCCAGGACGAAGCCCGCATCGGTATTGCCGATGCCGGTCGCGAACTGGCCGAACGCGCCGGCCGTGCACGTGTGGCTGTCCGTGCCGAGCAGGATCTCGCCCGGCCGCACGTGCCCCTCTTCGGGCAGGGCCTTGTGGCAGACGCCCTTGTAGTTGGTCTTGGTCGGGTCCTTGTAGGGGCTGGGCATCCCCTCTTCCATCGTGACGAACTCGGGGTCGTAGTAGTACTTCAGGCCCTGCTGCTTCACGAAGTCACGGAGGATCTGCACGTTGCGGTGGCAGATCTTCTCTTTGGTGAAGATGTAGTGGTCGGGGATGATGACGACGCGGTCCGGGTCCCAGACGCGGGCGTCCTTGCCGAACTGCTCGTGGAAGACGCCGATGGTCCCCGGGCCGCAGACGTCGTGGGTCATGAGGACGTCGACGTCGACCCAGATGTTCTCGCCGGGCTGAACGGCGGCCTTCTTGGCGTGCTTGGCGAGAATTTTTTCGGTCATCGTCTGGCGGGACATCGGGACGCTCCTGTTATGTGCGAAGGTAGACCCGCAAGTATAGCCGTCGGCGGCGGGCGGGGAAGTGGGTCGGGTACGTGCGAGAAAGCCCGCGGAACGCGTTCCGTGGGTCAGGCTCCCGATCGTGTGAGAGCCGCCTAACTCTCCAACCACGCCGCCAGCAGATCGATTGCGGCCTGCAGGTCCTTCTTGTGGATCGTCTCGGTGACCGTGTGGATGTAGCGCGTCGGGACCGACAGCGTCATCGCCCGGTACCCGCCGCGGGTACGCTGCATGGCTGCAGCGTCGGTGCCGCCTCTGGGGAGGATGCTGAGCTGGTAGGGGATGTCGCGGGACTTGGCGATGGCTTCGAACGCGTCGATGAGGGGTCGGTGGGCGATGTACGAGGAGTCCATGATGGTCAGCGCGACGCCGTCGCCCTGCTTGGTGACGCGCTCGTCGTCGGGGACGCCGGGGGTGTCGACGCAGAGAGTGGTATCGATGGCGATCGCGATGTCGGGCTGGGCGGAATACGCGGCTGGGCCGGCGCCGCGGAGGCCGACCTCTTCCTGGACGGTGCAGGCGAGGGTCAGGTCGTACTTCAGGTCCGACACCTTGCGGAGCGCCTCGACGGCGACGAAGGCGGCGACGCGGTTGTCGAGGCACTTGCCCGAGACGCAGTCGCCGATCTCGTTGAACTCCTGGACGAGCGTGACCGGGTCGCCGATCCGGACCTTGGATTTGACCTCGTCGGCGGGGAGGCAGAGGTCGACGTAGAAGTCGGTGATCTCGGGGACCTTCTTCTTGTCTTCCTCTTTGGCGATGTGGGTGGGGCGGCCGGCGGGGTTGAGGAGGCCGGGGAGGTCGCCGCCGGTGGAGGCCTGCACGCGGACGCGCCGCGCGAGCAGGTTCCGCGTGTCGAAGCCGCCGACGTTGGTGAGTCGGAGGAAGCCGGTCTTCTCGTCGACGTGGCGGACGTAGAAGCCGATCTCGTCGATGTGGCAGGCGAGGATGACTTTCTTGGCGCCGGGGTGTGTGGATTTCTTCAGGGCGATGAGGGAACCCATGGGGTCGACGGAGAGGTCGTCGAAGAGGCCGGCGCACTCGGCTTCGAGCAGGGCGCGGACGCGTTCCTCGCGGCCGGGGACGCCGGGGGCTTCGGAGAGGGATTTGAGGAGGGGGAGGTTCATGGCGGGGGTTGTCAGTGGTCAATTGTCAGTTGTCAATTGACCATCGCCGATTGCCGAATGCCGATTGCCCGGCGAGTGTGCCGGATTAGTCGCGGGGGGTGACGAACTCGATGTCGACGGAGTTGTCGGCGGTGTTCCAGAGGTGTTTCGGGGGGGTGTTTTCGGCGAAGTCTCGGGCGGCGGCGTGGTTGAGGCGGTCGTTAGCGCAGGGGCGTTCGACGCGGACGTTGACGATGACGCCGCGCGGGTTGACGTCGAAGCGGAGGCCGATGACGCCTTGCC
>Ga0196963_10001546_pt1 | contig 15322 bp, 11 predicted proteins | sample S1_5metaG_FD_148600 | JGI IMG/M metagenome (GOLD analysis project Ga0196963, IMG submission 148600) | Soil microbial communities from Anza Borrego desert, Southern California, United States - S1_5 | ecosystem: Environmental > Terrestrial > Soil > Desert | place: USA: California | collected... | reverse complement strand
CGGCCTGGTCGCCCCGGCCAAACGCAGTTTCATCTTCACGCATGGCGCAATCCTGCCGCTCCTGAATGAATCGGGCGTGAAGCTCCTGGATGCGGCGATTAACTGGACCCGCTCCAGCCTGGCGGACTTGCCGCCCCAGATAACGGGCTTGGCCCCGGCCGATCAATCGCTCTTTGTGAACGCAAATGCGGGCTTCACCTTCACCGCGACGACGGCGGCTCCAAACAGCATCTCTGCCGACGACATTAAAGTGACGCTGAACGGGCAGGATGTTTCCAGCCAGTTGGCCATCAGTGGCAGCGCGACCGCGCGCGCCGCCAGCCTTTCCGGGCTTCAGGCCAACATGGCTTACAGCGGGGTGATCAGCGTTAAAGACAATCTCGGCCGCGAAACAGTCCAGGCATTCGGCTTCGACACGTTTGCCGCGAGCGCGTTCCACATTGAAGCGGAAGATTTTAATTTCGGCAGCGGCCAATTTATTGAAAACCCGCCCCCGTCCGGTGAAGATCTGAGCGGCAACATCGTGGGCAGCGGGTCGGGGTATTATGAGCAGATCGGAACCGCGGAGGTCGATTTTCACGACAGCACGGCTGCGGCCGATCCCGCCGGGAATCACCGCTACCGGAGTGCGGATGTTGTGGGCACACAGCCGGCCACGGATGAAACCCGCCAGAAGTATGTGGCGGCCGCGGGCGGCGCGGGTCGTGTGCTCGACTACCATCTCTCGTTTGTAGCCGCTGGTGATTGGGTGAATTACACCCGCACTTTTCCCGCTGGCGCCTACCAGGTGTATTTGCGCACCACAGCCAGCGCCACCAACGAGCTAACGCTTGCGGAGGTGACGGGCGATCGCACCCAGCCCAACCAGTCAGCCAATGTGCTCGGCTCCTTCCGGGTGGCGCCAACGGGCGGCAAATATCGTTTCGTGCCATTGACCGATGCCCTGGGCGCGCCAGCGCCTATCTCCTTGTCCGGAGTGAAGACGCTTCGGCTCACCGCAGTCACCGCCAATAACGGTTTGCATCCGAACTTCATTTTGTTCGTCCCGGTGGCGCAACAACTGGGGCCGTATGTCAAAGCAGCCCAGCCTGCGCCGAATGCGGTGAATGTCCCAGTGAGCGCGGGACTGGCCATCGAGATTGCAAACCGCGGCTCCTCAGTTTCGGTCGGGAGCATTAAAGTTTTCCTGAACGGCGCGGAGATCACCAGTTCGGCGAACATCCAGGCTGTTGCCGACGGGGCGCGGATTACTGCAACCCCCGCGCTGCAGCCGGGAGCACAACAGAAGATCCGAGTGACATTCCAAAGCACAGGCTCACAATCATTTTCCGAAGAATGGAGCTTCACCACCACCAGTGATGTCACTGGCCCAATGCTTCGTTCGGCTGGAACGCTCGATGGGCTAACCATCGGGCTGTTATTCAACGAGCCGCTCGACCAGGGGACGGCGACAGAAGCGTCGAACTATCGGGTTGGCGGCACGATTCCCACCGAGGCGCGGCTGGGTTCGGATAATTCGAGTATGATCCTGACGCTCTCTGCTCCAGTTGGCAATTCGTTCCCTGTGACAGTGTCGAATGTGAAGGATCAGTTGAACAATGCGGTGGCGGCGAACACCCAGATCACCGGCGCGAAAGTGAATGTCACCCCCACGGACATTGGCGATGTCATCGCGCCTGGGGCAGCCGTGGCGTATGGCAATGGAAGTTTCGATGTGGAGGCGAACGGGGCGGAGATCGGGGCGAGCGCTGACAGCTTCTTCTTCCTTCCGACGCAAGTCACTGGAGACTTCGACCTGCGTGTGCGCATGGCTTCCCTGGAAGCGGTTAACCGCTTGAGCAAAGCTGGCATCATTGCGCGTGAGACCCTTGACGCGGGCTCGCGGATGATCGCCGCGGTGGTCACCCCGCGAGGGCCGACGCAGGATGGGGTGAGCACTGGGATTGGTGACAATGATTACCAGGCCTTGATTCGAAACGAAGCGGCGGGAACGACCACGCTCTGGCCGGGGAGCAACACCAGCCGTGAGGTGCCTTATCCAAATGCCTGGATTCGGTTGGCCCGCCAGCGTGGCGCCTCCGGCGATGTTTTCACAGCGTATCGTTCGGAGAATGGCTCGGCATGGACTCAGTTTGCGCAAACGACAGTGAATCCCGGACTGGCGCCAACGCTGCATGTGGGCCTTGGCGCGACGCCTCAAAACAATGGCGACAACCGGACCGCGACAGCCGTCTTCCGCGACTTCGGGACCACGCCCGCAGGCATTGACCCTTCACTGGTTCGCCTGAGCGCAACCCGGCAAGGGGACCAGATTCAGATCGCTTGGCCTGCGGCGGCGGAAGGCTACAAGCTGCAAATGACGAGTCAGTTGTCAGGGGGGTGGAGTGACGTCACTGCCTCTCCGGCCCTCAGCGGAACGAGCCGTGTCATCACTGTTCCAGCACAGGGCAGCAAGGCATTCTTCCGGTTGGTAAAGCCTTAAGAAAATAGGCTGAGCCGGGGGAGTGATCCCCCGGCGTGGGCCCGTTCGCACACGCAGGTTGGCGAGGTGAAGCTGGCCATGCTCCCGCACACGGAAGTGGTTGCGGAAGGCCTTCCAAATTGTGCTTAATTGCACGACCCGACTTGAAGTATGACTCGACGAGATTTCCTGTCGCACACCGCTGCTGCTGGGGCAGCTCTCCTCGGCGCGACCACTGCACGAGGAGCGTCCGCTCGGACACCAAAAAACCTCCAGGAAATAGTGGGTGTCAAAGTGGCGATCGCCACCATTACAATGGATGGCTTCGGAGACAAAAATTTCGAGCCGAGCTTTCGGATGCTCCCGCAGCTTGGAATAAAAAACGTGGAGTTTAACACCTGGTATCCGCGCAACCTGACGCTGGACGGAATCGAGCGGATTCGCCAGCGATCAGCGGAGCAGGGGATTCGCCCAATCTGCGTCCAGGCGAGCGCCTTTGGTGACGGCAAAGCTCCGGATGTGGCTCACAAGCTCTGGTGCATGGAAGCAGCGAAGAGGCTGGGCGCGCGCCGTGTGAAGTTCACAGGATCGAAGCGAGGCACAAATGGCGGCCTGGAGGCGGTGATTGGCACACTAAAAGAACTCGCACCGGCCGCTGAGGAGATGGGAATGCTCGTCCTCGTCGAGAACCACGCCAGCAACGTGTTGGAGAATATTGGTGATTATGACGAAATCTTCAGCAAGATCGATTCGCCAAATGTGGGCCTCTGCCTCGACACCGCGCATTTTGTGGGGGCGGGCGTGGATTTGATGGAGGTGGTGAAGCGTTTCCATTCCCGCACGCTGCACGTGGATCTTAAGGATAACCGAACTGTGGGTGGCGGCCATGAAGCGGTCCCATACGGAACAGGTGTGGTGAAGTTCGAGCCTTTTTTGGATGAGTTGATGAAGCATGGTTACTCGGGGTACCTGTTGTTGGAGTTGGCGCATAACATCCCGAAGGAGCCGGTGCTGGCGAATCTGCAAAGCGGGCACGCGATGTTTAAGAAATATGAGGCTTAAGGCCGTTGCGCTGTTGCCGGGCCTCGTTCTGGCGTTCTTCATAGATTTGTTGGCGGCGCCTTTGCCGCGCGTGCATGACCCTCGCCTGGAGCTGAGTTTGTTTGCTTCGGACCCCGAGATCGTGACTCCAATAGGCGTTGCCATCGATTCCAAGGACCGCGTTTATGTGATCGAGTCCCACACGCACATGCCGCCGCGCGACTACAAAGGGCCCAAAAGTGATCGCATCAAGGTTCTGGAAGACACCGATTCAGACGGAAAAGCGGACCGAATCAGCATCTTCGCCGAAGGATTCACGGATGCGATGAATCTCGCGTTCTCCCCGGACGGCGTGTTGCACATTGTTTGCGCTCGCGAGGTTTGGGCTCTCCGAGATACTGACGCTGACGGTAAAAGTGATTCGCACACCCGCCTGCTGGAGTTGAAAACCTCCAACACCTACTCGCATAGCGCGTTGCTCGGGATCACCTTCGGGCCGGATGGTTGGTTATATCTCTCACGCGGCAATAACGGGAGCGCTCGTTACACCTTGCTTGGCCACGATGTATCGAGCGTCAGCGGATATGGCGACGGCGGCAACATAGTTCGTTGCCGGCCGGATGGCTCAAAACTCGAGGAGTTTGCCACCGGGTTTTGGAATGCTTTCGATCTGAAGTTCGACAGCCATGGCCGGCTTCTCGCCGTGGACAATGATCCGGACGCGCGCGGCCCGAACCGTCTGCTGCACATCGTCAGGGGAGGGGATTATGGCTACCGATCCATTTACGGGGGCAGCGGCAATCATCCGTTCCAAGGCTGGGATGGGGACTTGCCTGGCACACTCCCCATGGTTGATGGCACGGGCGAAGCCCCCTCGGGATTAATCGACGCCGCGCAAGCCGCTTTTCCCGTTGGATACCAAGACACTGTCCTTGTGACGGTCTGGAACGAAAACAAAATCACCGCCCACAAACTTACTCCCCGAGGCGCTTCCGTCAGCGCCACACATCGTTCTCTGGTTGAGGGGGGGCAAGACTTTCGCCCCGTGGCGCTGGAAGCTGACAGCAAAGGAGCCCTCTTCATCACAGACTGGGTGCAAGTGGATTACCCCAACCACGGACGCGGACGCATCTGGAAGCTCGCCGCGCGCTCAGGCGGAACAACCAACAAGCCACGCCCCCCATTTGCTGCCACGGTTGGCAACCCGGCCTCGAAGGAGTTTGACCAACTCGCTGCTTCTGCGCACAAGAGGCAATTCACCACCCTGAAGGAGGCATTGAAGAGCCGAGACCCTTTTGTGCGCCACGCCGCCATTGTGGGGCTCACGAACACCGTGTTCTATTCCGAGTTGCTTCATTCGGCTCGCGACTCAGATTCCTCGGTGCGCCTTGGAAGCCTGTTGGCGCTCCGCCGTGCCGGTTACACACCGGAAGAGGAGATCCATCAGGCCCTTCGCGATCCATCCGTTCCTGTCCGCACCCTCGCGCTTATATGGATTGGGGAAGCGGGTTTGGAAAGTTTCAAGGACCAGCTCGACTTGGCGATTGCCGGTCCAGACGTGACGCCTCAGCTCTTTGAGACCTATTTAGCAGCGGTGGAGTGCCTGCAACCGGATTACCTCCAGGCTTACCGCAGCGGCGCAAAGGATAAAGCAGCGCAGTTGGAGCGCAGGCTTCCTCCAGGTCTGGTAAAGCGCTTGTTCATGGACGAACAGCGCTCCCCGGCTGTACGAGCGCTCGCTTTGAGGCGCATGGACGCGCAGGAGCTGAAGGGCGCGCTTGACACCATTAACAGGTTGGCCGGCGCCTCTGATTGGACTCTGCAAAAAGAAGCAATCCGAACACTCGGTGTGCTTGGCACGCCTGAATCAGCCAGCGCTCTCAAAAGCCTTGCCCTTTCCCCGTTCGCCGGCTCAAAAGCGAGGTGCGAAGCCTTGCTTGCCTTATCCACCGGGGGTTTGGGCGATTGTCAGCCTTTCCTTTCCTTGTTGAACGACGCAGGCGCGGAGGTGCAGATCGAAGCTGCTCGGCTGCTTCGCTTCCACAGCAACGATGAAACCGTTCGGAACGCTTTTTCTGCCGAACTGCGCAAGATCCGCACTTCTGGAAGCAACCACGAGCTTCGTGAGCAATTGGAATTCGCTCTTGGAACTTCAGCCCCAGATCCGCTGCCCCGCCCGAAGGCGCTGGAGCAATGGTTGGATATTGCAGGGCAGGGCGGCAACCCGGAAGCGGGCGAGCGGGTGTTCTTCTCTCCTGCGACCGGCTGCGCTCAATGTCATACGGTTGAGGGACGCGGCGGGCGCCTGGGGCCTGACCTCAGCAACATCGGCCAGTCCGTGGACCGCGCGCAGATCGCTCGTTCTATCCTGCGCCCTTCGGAGCAGTTCCCCCCGCAGTATCAGGCCTGGTTCATCAAAACCAAGGATGGCGACACGCATGAGGGGCTCCAACTCGACCACAAAGCTGGCGGCGCCCTCGAGCTGATCACCCGTTCGGGTGACTTTCAAACCTTTAAAGGCGAAGTGATCGACAGCTACGGGGTTCTCCCGCGCTCTTTAATGCCCGATGGCTTGGAAGAGTCGATGACTGTCAGCGACTTTCGCAACCTGCTATCCTTTCTTGCGGGGCAAAAATGATTTCGAGCCGAACCCCTGAAGATTTTTGCAGCAAGTTGTTGATTGTGCGGGTGCTTGTGCCATATTTCGGCCCCGCAACGGGCCAGCGGACCGTTGCTCCACAGGTTTCAACAGCCTCAAACTCAGGCTGCGAATTTTCCTTTGAAATGGGATTGACTTCAGAAACTTGTTTGTTACGTTCACCGCTCTTTATTTGACGGTTTCAATGAAAACGTATTTGCCGAAAGATTATTTGGCGCAGCGCAAGTGGCATGTGATTGATGCCGATGGCGCGGTTCTCGGGCGCCTGGCTGTGCAGGTTGCAAACATTCTGCGCGGTAAGAACAAGCCGATTTTTACTCCTCACTGGGACGCAGGTGATTTTGTTGTCATCGTGAACGCGGAAAAGGTCCGCCTCACAGGCAAGAAGGAAACCGACAAGTATTTCATGAGCTACTCCGGCTGGAAGGGTGGCGAACGCTACCGCTCCGTCGCCGAAGTTCGCGCCGCTCACCCAGAGCGCCTGATCATGCATGCTGTTAAAGGCATGATTCCCAAGAATCGCCTTGGCCGCCAGATGCTGACCAAGCTCAAAGTTTATAAGGGCGCCGCGCATCCTCACCAGGCTCAACAGCCCGCCACCACCGCTGCTGTCCAAGCTTAATTTCTATTCCTATGGCAGAAACCACTGAGTTCCTCGGAACAGGCCGCCGCAAGACCTCCACCGCGCGCATCCGCCTCGCTCCAGGCACTGGCAAAATCCTCATCAACGGGCGTCCGATGGAAAGCTATTTCCCGGTGGACTCCCAACGTTTGTTGGTCAACCAGCCTTTCCAGGCGACCGACACCGTGAACAAGTTCGATGTTCGCGCCAACGTCGCTGGCGGCGGCCCTACTGGCCAAGCGGGCGCAGTTCGCCATGGCATCGCTCGCGCTTTGCTTGAGTTTGACGTTAACCTCCGCGCGCCTCTCAAGGCCGAAGGTTACCTCACTCGTGACCCCCGTATGAAAGAACGTAAAAAGTACGGGCAACCCGGGGCTCGGAAACGCTTCCAGTTCAGCAAACGTTAATCCGACACTTTCAACAAGCCCCGCCCGTTACACACCGGCGGGGTTTTTGCTTTTTGCCTTCAGACAACCGTGGCAAGGCAAACCTAGCGAGGAGCATAAAGGACCATGCAGAATTCGATTCCAGTTGCGGTGGTGGGAGCCTCCGGTTACGCCGGGGAGGAGTTGGTGCGGCTGCTGCTTGGGCATCCCCAGGCGGATTTGGTCGGTGTCACCTCGCGCCAGTATGCCGGGCAAACGCTCGCCCAGGTTTTCCCCAAGTTCAGCCATTTCCCCAAGGCGAAGATGCTTCGCTTCAATGAGCCGAACGCGGAATTAATCGCCCGCGATGCGCAGGTTGTTTTCTTAGCACTGCCACATGGCGTTGCTGCTGAGTACGCCGTCCCTCTGCTGCAGCTCGGTTGCAAAGTCATCGACCTCAGCGCTGACTTCCGCCTCCGTAGCGCTGACGTTTACAAAGAATTCTACACGCACGATCATCCCGCTCCGGACCTCTTAAAAACCGCTGTTTACGGCCTGCCCGAGGTTTACCGCGATTCGATTCGAAGCGGTTCTCTCATTGCCTGCCCTGGGTGCTATCCAACAAGCATTCTGCTTCCGACTTTACCGCTCCTGGCCGCGAAGTTAATCGACACCACGAGCATCATTGCCGATTCGATGAGCGGCGTTACCGGCGCTGGGCGCAAGGTCGAGCAGGATTATCTCTTCGCAGAGTGCAACGAGAGCCTTCGCCCGTATGGCGTTCCCAAGCACCGCCATCTCTCCGAGCTTGAGCAGGAGATGACCGCCGCCGCAGGCGAAACGGTCACGATTCAATTCACGCCCCACTTGGTGCCGGTGAACCGCGGCATTCTCACGACTGTTTACGCCAACCTGCCTAAAGGATCCGATGTTGCGGAATCCAGCGCCCGCATCGCTAAAGCCTACCAGCACGCATACGCGGCGGAGCCTTTCGTCCGTATGGTTGAAGGCAAAGCTTTGCCCGACACCAAGAACGTGGTGGGGACAAATTTCATCGAGATTGCCTGGCGCGTGGACCCGCGGACGAAGCGGGTGATCCTCATGAGCGCTGAGGACAACATCGTCAAAGGCACAAGCGGCCAGGCCATCCAGTGCTTCAACATCATGTCCAATTTGCCCGAAACCACCGGGCTTTATTAAACATGCCAGAGTTCAGGGTTATTGAAGGGTCGGTCACAGCTCCGCAAGGCTTCAAAGCAGCGGGCGTCTTTTGCGACATCAAACGATTGGGCACCGGCAAAGGGTCCAACAAAGGGCCCAAGCGTGACCTCGCGCTGCTCGTCTCCGAGCGTCCAGCCGCTGTGGCAGGAATGTTTACAACGAGCCAGGTTTGCGCCGCTCCGGTCAAGGTAAGTCTCGAACGCGCCAAGCAGGACTACGCGCAGGCCGTGGTGGTTAACTCCGGGAATGCGAATGCGTGCACCGGCAAGCGCGGGTTGGCTGATGCCGGGTTGATGACAGCTGTTGCCGCGAAGGCGTTGGGGCTGAATGCGAAGGATTTCCTGGTTTGCTCCACCGGTCGCATCGGTGTTCCCATGCCGATGCCAAATGTTAAGAAAGGCATTCTGGCCGCAGCCCATTTGCTAGGCTCTTCCCGCGAACACGCCGCGCAGCTAGCCGAAGCGATTATGACGAGCGACACTCGTCCCAAGGAGATCGCCGTTCAGCTTAAGATCGGCGGGAAGACCATTCGCATTGGAGGCGCGTGCAAAGGCGCGGGAATGATCCAGCCCGGGATGAGCGCCACTGGCGCGCGCCCAGCAGCCGCGCTGCACGCCACGATGCTTGGCTTCATCACGACAGATGCCGCGGTGGAACCGGTTGCTTTGAAGCGTTCGCTCGAAGCAGCCGTCGCCCAAAGCTTTAATCGCATCACGGTGGACGGTGACATGAGCACCAACGACACTGTGATCGTTCTCGCAAATGGCCTCGCCGGAAATGCTCCAATTTCGCTCCGGTCCCGCGACGCCCTTAAAACTTTTCAGGCGGCCCTCAACCATGTGGCCCTGGAACTCGCCAAGATGATTGTTCGCGATGGCGAAGGCGTCACGCGGTTCGTAACGGTTCGTGTGAACGGCGCTCGCAATTACGAGGACGCGGAAGCTGCGGCGCGCGCCGTGGCGAACAGTGAGTTGGTGAAGACAAGCTGGTTCGGTGGCGATCCTAATTGGGGCCGGATTCTTGGCGCGCTCGGGTATTCCGCAGCGAAGGTCGTTGAGGAAAAGATCGATGTCGCTTACAGCGCACCGGGAGGCAAGAAGCTCACCTATGCCTTGCGCAAAGGCGCGCCGACGAGTGTGCCGTTCAAGACGCTCTGCCAGATTGTTGCCGCCAGGGAATTCGACCTCCACATCTTCCTCAACATTGGGAAGGGCGAGAGCGTCGTCTACACGTCCGATCTCACTGAGGAATATGTGGAGTTCAATAAAGGCGACGTGAGCGATCCCACCACGCTCGGAGGCTAATGCATGCAGCCACTCATTGATAAAGCCAGGACGCTGCTGGAGGCTCTTCCGTACATTCAGCGATTCCGCAGCGAAACATTCGTCGTCAAATACGGCGGCAGTTTCATGGACTCGCCCGATCCCGCCGTCCGCAACGGCGTGGCCCGCGACATCGTTTTCCTCGAGGCGGTTGGGATCAATCCAGTGGTGGTGCATGGCGGAGGCAAAGCCATCACACGGGCCATGGATGCCGCTGGACTTAAAGCGCAGTTCATCCAGGGAATGCGGGTGACAGACGCTGCCACAGTGAATGTAGTGGAGGAGGTGCTTTCGCGGCAGATCAACCCTGAGGTGGTTGCCACAATCAACTCGCTCGCGGGCAAAGCACGCGGTTTTGCCGGCTCCGATATTTTCCGGTGCGAGAAGTTGTTCGTGCAAGGCCCCGCGGGAGAGCGGTTGGACGCCGGTTTTGTGGGAGAGGTCACCGAGGTGAACACCCAACCGTTGCGCGACTGCATCTGGCGGAGCGTCACTCCGGTAATTAGCCCGACAGCGCGCGACGCAGCAGGGCAGGTCTATAACTGCAACGCGGATGTGGCAGCCGCCCAGGTTGCCATTGCTCTCAAGGCCAAACGTCTCGTTTTCATGAGCGATGTGCCAGGATTGCTACGCGATCCAAAAGATCCCTCCACCGTGATCCCAAGGCTGCACGCTTCCGAAGTTCCAGCCCTCAAGGCTGCTGGGGTCATCGACAAAGGGATGATTCCGAAGGTCGATAGCGCGCTCGCCGCGCTAAAAGCCGGCGTCGAAAAGGTGTCATTTGTTGACGGGCGCGTCGCCCATGCGGTTCTGCTGGAAATTTTCACCGATGCCGGAGTGGGAACGGAGGTGGTGGAATGAAAGAGGCCACGTCACCAGTCCCGATTGTGCGCAATGACACGCAAGCAATTCACCAGCTCTACGCGCAAAACGTCATTCCATCGTACGGCCGTTTTGACCTTGCGTTGAGCCATGGCGCTGGAGCCCGGGTTTGGGACATGGGCGGGCGCCAGTATTTGGATTTAGCAGGAGGAATTGCGGTCTGCTCGCTCGGGCATGCAAATCCAGAAATCACCCGCGCGCTCGTGGAGCAATCCCAGCGGTTGCTGCACGTCTCCAATCTTTACTACACTGAGCCACAGGCCCGCTTGGCCGAGAAGCTGGTTAAGAATCTTGGGCCGGGCAAAGTTTTCTTTTGCAACAGCGGCGCGGAAGCCAATGAAGGCTTGTACAAGGTCGCGCGCAAATTCGGCAACGCGGAGGGCCGCTTCGAAATCCTGACCGCGCTGAACTCTTTCCATGGCCGCACCCTTGCGGGCATCTCCGCGACTGGCCAGGAGAAGGTCAAAAAAGGCTTCGAGCCAATGGTGAGCGGCTTCCGCCATATCCCGTTCAACGACCTTGAAGCAGCCAGGAACGCGCTCAGCCCCGCAACGGTGGCCATCCTGATTGAGCCGATCCAGGGCGAAACAGGGATCACTCCGGCAACGGTGGATTATCTGCTGGGGTTGCGGCAATTATGCGATGACCACAAGCTGCTCCTTCTGCTGGATGAAGTGCAGGGCGGGATTTTCCGCACAGGCAAGTTCGCCAGCTACCAGCGGATCCTGGAGAGTGAAGCAGGTGCGGCTGGGTTCATGCCCGATGCTGTGAGCCTCGCCAAATCTTTGGGCGGAGGATTTCCGATCGGCGCGTTCTGGGTGCGCGAACCTTACTCAAACCTGCTCAGCGCAGGCACGCACGGAACGACCTTCGGCGGCAATCCTCTCGGGGCGGCGGTCGCCCTGCGCGTCCTGGAAGTGATTGAGCGCGACAATCTCGCCGACCGCGCTCGCCAATTGGGTGAGTGGATGAAGTCGAAACTGCTGGCGCTCTGCGGCGAGTTTCCAACTGTGCTCAAAACAGTGCGCGGCTACGGAATGATGATCGGCATCGAATTGGCCGATAACATCCAGGCTTTCAGCGGCTCCGAGAAAACGGCGTCCATCCAGTTTATCAACAAACTTCATGACGCCGGCGTGATGGCCGTGCCGTCTGGCGCAAATATTATCCGCCTCCTGCCACCCCTCAACTTAAGCGAATCCGAAGCTGACGAAGGCCTGCGCCTGATCCGCTCCGTTGCCCAAAGCCTCTCCCAACAATGAAACATCTCCTCAGCATCGAGCAGCTTTCCACGGCGGAAATCGAAGAAATCTTCGCGCTGACGGCAAAGTTGAAGCGGGAACGCGGGCAGCACACCGAGCAACCGTTGCGCGGCCAAAGCTGGGCGCTGATGTTCTCGAAATCATCCACGCGCACCCGCGTTTCTTTCGAAGTTGGGGTTCGGGAGTTGGGTGGCCAGCCGCTGTTCCTCAGCGCCAATGATATTCAACTCGGCCGCGGGGAGCCTATCAAAGACACCGCGCGCGTTCTTGGCCGGATGGTCCATGGCGCAATCATTCGCACATTTGCCCAGCAGGACGTCGTCGATTTTGCGGAGTACTCCGGCATTCCCACGATCAACGCGCTCACGGATGACGAGCATCCCTGCCAGATCCTCACCGACATCTTCACCTATCAGGAGAAGCGCGGCTCCATTTCAGGCAAGACTGTGACCTTTGTCGGCGATGGTGCCTGCAACGTTCCCATCTCCTGGATTTTTGCCGCTAAGAAACTCGGCTTCACCCTCCGCATCGCGGCGCCAAAGGAGTTTCAACCTGCGCCTGCAATCTTGTCGCGCGCTGGCGGTTCGGTGAGCTGCACCGACTCCTTGAATGAAGCCGCAGCAGGAGCTGATCTCCTTTACACAGATGTCTGGGTGTCGATGGGCAAGGAAGCGGAAGCCGCGCAAAGACTTCAATTGTTAAGCGGCTTCCAAATTAACGAAACTGTCCTCAAGGCTGCCAAGCCGAACGCCCTCGTGATGCATTGCCTTCCCGCCTATCGCGGCAAAGAGATCACGGAAGACACATTCGAAAAGAACGCGCAGACCATCTTCGACGAAGCGGAGAACCGCTTGCACGTGCAAAAGGCCATTATGGCCTTGCTGGCGCGCCGTTAAGCGCTCATGGCAAACGGCGGAGTTTGACGCTGCACCCGCTCTGGTGTAGCTCATTCGCAACCTATTATGACCGATCCCCGTTACACCAAGTTGGCGAACCTCCTCATCGGGTACTCCACACAACTGAAAAAGGGTGATCGGGTTCTCCTCGACATGATCGATGTGCCCGACGAGTTCACAGTGGAACTCATGCGCGCCGCGCGCGCCGTTGGCGCGATCCCACTCGTCGAAACGCGCCACACGCGCATCACCCGCGAGGTTCTGCGCGGCACAACGGAGGAGCATGCGGAATTGGTGCGCGACATCGAGATGTTCCGCATGAAGCGAATGCAGGCCTACATCGCCATCCGTGGCAGCGCCAATGCAAATGAAAATTCGGATGTGGCCGGCAAGCTCACGTCGCTTTACACCCGCACGTTGCGCCCGGTGCTCAATTATCGCGTCAACAAAACGCGCTGGGTGGTGCTCCGCTGGCCTTCGCCCAGCATGGCCCAGGCTGCCAACATGAGCACTGAGGCGTTCGAGAATTTCTACTTTGACGTCTGCACCATGGATTACAGCCGCATGGCCAAGGCGATGATTCCATTGGAAAAGCGGATGAAAACCGCCGACCGTGTGCACATCAAAGGCCCGGGAACCGACCTCACCTTCAGCATCAAAGGCATAGGCGCAAAGTCCTGTAATGGCCGGTTGAACATTCCAGATGGCGAAGTTTTCTCCTGCCCGGTTAAGACATCCGTCAACGGAACGATCCAATTCAACACCCCGACCATTTACGCCGGAACGCGTTTCGACAACGTGCGCCTCGAATTCAAGAACGGCAAAGTCGTTGGGGCCGCATCGAACAACAACGCTAAGCTGAACGAGATTCTCGACACTGATGCTGGAGCGCGTTATGTCGGCGAATTCGCGCTTGGGTTCAACCCGCATATCCAAAATCCAATGTGCGACATTCTCTTTGATGAGAAGATCGCCGGTTCTCTGCACTTCACCCCTGGGCAGGCCTACGAGATCGCCGATAACGGCAACCGCTCCGCAGTGCATTGGGACATGGTCCTCATCCAGCGGCCGGAGTGGGGCGGGGGAGAAGTCTGGTTCGACGGCGAGTTGCTCCGCAAAGACGGTCTCTTCGTCCCAAAAGACCTTCACGGACTCAATCCCAAAAACCTCCTCTAACATTGACAGGGTGGGGCGAGGCTCCAGCCGAGCCAGGAAGCGGTTGTCGTCTGGTTTCCCATCTGCGGAGCGAACGCGACATCCCGATGCATGGGAACACCGCCTGTCGGACTCCCGCTGCGCTCTTCGGTTAAAATCTATCTACGAAAAATCTGCGAAATCAGCCGATACCTTTTTCGTGGGTTCTGTGCGCTGTATCGTGGCGGACAGTTCCTACTCTCCCTTGCCTCCCGTTCGCCTCCCTTGCCTCTGTTTACCGGCTACAATCCGTCAGCGGCTATCCGGCGAAACTCTCGATGCCGAGGGGGGGCGGACATCCTGTGTCGGACCCCTGCCTCTAAGCTCAGCTCTGAAAGGTGAAGACTGGACCCTTGCCACCGCTGCATGTCTGGCTGGACCCCATTCGGTCCTCCACCCTCTTTCTCCCCTTCGTGGTTAGATCGCCTGCCCATCTGCGGCTCTGCGGGACATGCTCTTCAGGCAATCTGCGAAAATCGCCGAAATCTGCGGACAACCCCCTTTCTCTTCTCAGCCGCATGAAACCATTCAGCCACCATGTAACTGTTCGTCGGCGGGTCTATGCCCCTGGCGCGAATGGGAACACAGCCTTCGGCCTTGCTGGTTGGACGGCCACGGGCGGGACGGCCACGGGGTCGCATCGGGACGGCCACGGGGTTCGGGACGGCCACGGGGTCGCATCTGAACTATTGACAGTCGTTTGCTGAGCACACATTGGCGCTCCGTGCCGGTGAGGCTTCGCTCAGCATGCCTCAGATTCATGACGTGATACCATGGCCATATTCCACCCATAAACGCCATGACCATTCATATGTTAAATGTTCAGACGCGACCCGATTGTCGTCGTCTTGGTCGCACACATGGTCGCAACAGTCTCAGGCAGTCGGTCTTTCAGGACACGACATTCTGGTGGGTAGAGTTTCGGCTTTCCCGTCGCTTGGTCAAGGTACGCAGCAATGTAGGCTCCTCCCATGAGGGCGTTCTTCTCTACGCCCGGAAACTCGATTTTCTCACGGTACGAGAAGGGGCCGAAGGCAAGGGACGTGGCGATCTGAACGCCCTGTCGCATACAGTTGTAATGAACGCGAAAGAGCACGTCACACAGTGCAGAAAACGCTGCCCTCTCAGGGATTAAATTACCCTCGCGGCGAACGAACAAAATCCCGCAATCAGACACGAAAATCCCCTCGACACCTTGCTGCCGCTGCAAGGCTTGGTACCCAGCTGAGTAAAGAGCGTCGAGGAGTTTGGCTGCTCGATCTGCTTTTCCTGCGGCTGCTTGTTTAAGGTAAGCGTCACCGCTGGCGCCTCTAGCTCGGCTCCTGGCAGATGGCATGATCGGCCAATGCCCGAGCCTCATCTCCCTCTTGTCAAAACGGATCGTCGTGGCCGGCTTT
>Ga0196963_10001545_pt1 | contig 15324 bp, 7 predicted proteins | sample S1_5metaG_FD_148600 | JGI IMG/M metagenome (GOLD analysis project Ga0196963, IMG submission 148600) | Soil microbial communities from Anza Borrego desert, Southern California, United States - S1_5 | ecosystem: Environmental > Terrestrial > Soil > Desert | place: USA: California | collected... | reverse complement strand
CCGGCACGCCGCAGCTGACGCTGGAGACCGGTGGCACCGACCAGGTCATCAACTACGCCAGCGGCAGCGGCACCAGCACGCTCACCTTCAACTACACGGTGCAGGCTGGCGACACCGCGGCCGACCTCGACTACGTCAGCACCGGCGCGCTGGCGCTCAACAGCGGAACGATCAAGGACGCCGCCGGCAACGACGCCACGCTGACGCTGGCCACGCCGGGCGCGGCCAACTCGCTGGGCGCGAACAAGAACATCGTCATCGACAGCACCGCGCCGGCCGTCAGCGGCGTCACCTCCAGCACGGCCAACGGCAGCTACAAGGCCGGCGACGTGATCGCGGTGCAGGTCAACTTCAGCGAAGCGGTCACCGTGACCGGCACGCCGCAGCTGACGCTGGAGACCGGTGGCACCGACCAGGTCATCAACTACGCCAGCGGCAGCGGCACCAGCACGCTCACCTTCAACTACACGGTGCAGGCTGGCGACACCGCGGCCGACCTGGACTACGTCAGCACCGGCGCGCTGGCGCTCAACAGCGGAACGATTCGGGACGCCGCCGGCAACAACGCCACACTGACGCTGGCCACGCCGGGCGCGGCCAACTCGCTGGGCGCGAACAAGAACATCGTCATCGACAGCACCGCGCCCGCCGTCAGCGGCGTCACCTCGAGCACGGCCAACGGCAGCTACAAGGTCGGCGACGTGATCGCCGTGCAGGTCAGCTTCAGCGAAGCGGTCACCGTGACCGGCACGCCGCAGCTGACGCTGGAGACCGGTGGCACTGACCAGGTCATCAACTACGCCAGCGGCAGCGGCACCAGCACGCTCACCTTCAACTACACGGTGCAGGCCGGCGACACTGCAGCCGACCTGGACTACGTCAGCACCGGCGCGCTGGCGCTCAACAGCGGCAGCATCAGGGACGCCGCCGGCAACGATGCCACGCTGACGCTGGCCACGCCGGGCGCGGCCGATTCGCTGGGCGCCAACAAGAACATCGTCATCGACAGCACCGCGCCGGCCGTCAGCGGCGTCACCTCGAGCACGGCCAACGGCAGCTACAAGGCCGGCGATGTGATCGCCGTGCAGGTCAACTTCAGCGAAGCGGTCACCGTGACCGGCACGCCGCAGCTGACGCTGGAGACCGGCGGCACCGACCAGGTCATCAACTACGCCAGCGGCAGCGGCACCAGCACGCTCACCTTCAACTACACGGTGCAGGCCGGCGACACCGCCGCCGACCTGGACTACCTCAGCACCGGCGCGCTGGCGCTCAACAGCGGCAGCATCAGGGACGCTGCCGGCAACGACGCCACGCTGACGCTGGCCACGCCGGGCGCGGCCAATTCGCTGGGCGCCAACAAGAACATCGTCATCGACAGCACCGCGCCCGCCGTCAGCGGCGTCAGCTCCAGCACGGCCAACGGCAGCTACAAGGTCGGCGACGTGATCGCGGTCCAGGTCAACTTCAGCGAAGCGGTCACCGTGACCGGCACGCCGCAGCTGACGCTCGAGACCGGCAGCACCGATCGCACCGTCGACTACAGCAGCGGCAGTGGCACCAGCACGCTCACCTTCAACTACACCGTGCAGGCCGGCGACACCGCCGCCGACCTGGACTACGTCAGCACCGGCGCGCTGGCGCTCAACAGCGGCAGCATCAGGGACGCCGCCGGCAACGACGCCACGCTGACGCTGGCCACGCCGGGCGCGGCCAACTCGCTGGGCGCGAACAAGAACATCGTCGTCGACGGCGTGGCGCCCACCCTGGGCTCGGCCACAGCGCCAGCCGATGCCACCTACAAGGCGGGACAGAACCTCGACTTCACCGTCACGTTCTCGGAAGCCGTGGTCGTGAACACGGGTGGCGGCACACCCTACGTTGCCCTGACGCTGGACACCGGCGGCAGCGTGCAGGCGTCGTACCTCAGCGGCTCCGGCACGGCGACCCTGAGCTTCCGCTACACCGTGGCCGCCGGCAACACGGACGCGGATGGCATCGCCGCGGCCTCCAGCATCACGCTGAACGGCGGCACGATCCGCGACGCCGCGGGCAACAGCGCTGCCACGACGGGCATCGGCTTCGGCGCAACCTCCGGCGTGCTGGTGGACGGCGTGGCGCCCGTGGTGTCGTCGATCAACCGCGTCAGCAGCGCCACCACCAACGCCACCAGCGTCGACTACACCGTCAGCTTCTCCGAGAACGTCAGCGGCGTGGACACGGGCGACTTCTCGCTCACGAGCACCAGCACGGCGGCCGGCTCGATCGCGTCGGTCAGCGCCATCGACGGCAGCACGTACACCGTGACCGTCAACACGATCTCCGGCGACGGCACGCTGCGCCTGGACCTGAAGAACGCCGGCACGGGCATCACCGATGGCCCGGGCAATGTCATCGCCACCGGCTTCACGTCCGGCCAGACCTACACCATCGACAACACCGCACCGGCCGTCACGTCGGTGGGCGTGCCGGCCAATGCCACGTACAAGGCCGGGCAGAACCTGGACTTCACGGTCAACTTCGACGGGGCAGTCACCGTCGACACCGGCGGCGGCACGCCGCGCATCGCCCTCACGCTGGACACGGGCGGCACGGTCTACGCCAACTACCTCTCGGGCAGCGGCGGCTCGGCGCTGGTGTTCCGGCACACGGTCGGGGCCGGCACGGCGGATGCCAACGGCATCACCGTGGGCCTGCTCGAGGCCAACAGCGGCACGCTTCGCGACGCGGCCGGCAACGCGGCCAACCTCACGCTCAACAGCGTAGGCAGCACGGCCGCGGTGCTGGTCGATGCCATCGCGCCCACCGCCACCATCGTGGTCGCGGACACCGCGCTGGCCGCCGGCGAGACCTCGGTCGTCACCTTCACCTTCAGCGAACCGGTCAGCGGCTTCACCAACGCCGACCTGACCCTGGCCAACGGCACGCTGAGCGCGGTGTCCAGCGGCGACGGCGGCCTGACCTGGAGCGCCACCTTCACGCCCACCGCCGGCGTGACGGACAGCACCAACCTGATCACGCTCGACAACACCGGCGTCACGGACGGCGCCGGCAACGCCGGGAACGGCAGCACCGATTCCAACAACGTCGCGATCGATACCGCCCGACCGACGGCAACGATCATCGTCGCCGACAACAACCTCGTGGGCAGCGAGACCTCGCTGGTGACCTTCACCTTCAGCGAGGCCATCACCGGCTTCACCAACGCCGACCTGACCATCGCCAATGGCAGCCTGAGCGCGGTAGGCAGCGGCGATGGCGGCATCACCTGGACGGCCACGCTGACGCCGAATCTGAGCGTCCTGGACGGCACGAACGTCATCACCCTCGACAACACCGGCGTCGCGGACGCGGCAGGCAATGCCGGCACCGGGACCACCGATTCGAACAACTACGCCATCGACACCAGCGACATCGCGGGGCCGGTGCTGGCCAGCGCGGCCGTCAACGGCACCAGCCTCGTGCTGAGCTTCACCGACGCCAGCGCGCTCGATGCGGTGAACGTCGCCGCCGCCGGTGCCTTCGCGGTCACCAGCCATGGCAGCGCGGTGGCGGTGAACGCCGTCAGCGTGGACGGCGCGGCCCGCACCGTCACCCTCACGCTCGCCGCCGCGGTGGCCCACGGCCGGCCCGTGACGGTGGCCTACACCGACCCCGGCGCCGGCAACGACACCAGCGCCCTGCAGGACGCCGTGGGCAACGACGCGGCCTCCTTCGGCCCCACGGCGGTGACGAACAACACGCCAGACCCCACGCCCCTCACCGCCACGCTCACGCTGTCCGACAGTGCCCTCACGGTCGGTGACACCGCCACGCTCAGCATCCAGTTCAGCGAAGCCGTCTCCGGCTTCGACCTGGGGGACCTGAGCTCACCCAACGGCAACCTGGGCGAGCTGGCCAGCACCGACCAGGTCCATTGGACCGCCCGCTTCACGCCCTCGGACGCCAACGACGCGACCAACGTCGTGACCCTCAACCTCGCCACCTTGCTCGACGCCGACGGCCTGCCCGGGCCGGGCAGCGCCAGCTCCGCGAACTACACGGTGCACACCCAGCGGCCGACGGCCACGGTGGTCGTGAACGACAGCCTCGTCGAGACCGGCGAGACACCCACGGTCAGCATCACCTTCAGCGAGGCCGTCACCGACTTCGGCCTGGGCGAACTGCTGGCCAGCGCCGGCGTGCTGTCCAACCTGGTGACCTCGGACAACATCCACTGGACCGCGCGCTACACCCCGAAGACCGACACGCGCGCGGAAGTCGAGCGGGTGGAACTGAACCTGACGGGCGTGCGCAATGCACACGGCAACGCCGGCACCGGCATGGCCGCGTCGAACACCTTTGCCGTCGACACGCGCGTCCCGGACACCATCGCGCCCGTGCTGGCCGGCGCGCGCGTGAACGGCGCGCAGCTGGTCCTGAGCTTCGGCGCATCCGAGTTGCTGGACGCGGCGCAGCCGCCGGCCGCCGGCACCTTCACGGTGCTGGTGGGCGGTGCCGCGCGCGGCGTGTCGGCCTTGTCGGTGTCCGGCGGCGCCGTGACCCTCACCCTGGCCGAGCCCGTGACGCAGGGCCAGGCGGTGACCGTCAGCTATGCCGATCCCGGCAGCGGCAACGACGCCCAGGCGATCCAGGACGCGGCCGGCAACGACGCCGCCAGCTTCAGCGGGGTGGCGGTGGCCAACGACACGCCGCCGGCCCTCGGCGCCACGCTGTCGGTCGACGACGCCCTGCTGGCCACGGGCGAGACGGGCACGCTGACCATCCGCTTCAGCGGCCCCGTCACCGGCTTCGATCTGGCCGACCTGTCGGCGCCGAACGCCAGCCTGGACGCGCTGTCGAGCGCGGACGGCCTCACCTGGACCGCCCGCCTGACCCCCGCCGCCAGCGCGCAGGCCGCGGCCAACGCGGTGGCGCTGAACCTGGGTGGCGTGGCCAATGCCGACGGCGTGGCCGGCTTCGGCACGGCGACCTCCAATGCCTACGCGGTCGATACGCTGCCGCCCACTTTGGACGGCAGCGCCAGCAACCCGCCGGCGGGCTCGCAGCAGGTGCCGGTGGGCGGCTCGCTGCTGCTGCAGTTCAGCGACCCGCTGGCCGCGGGGGCGGCCGGGGTGGAACTGCAGCTCGCGGCCAACGGCGCGCCGGTGGCGGCATCGGCCTCGGTGGACGCGGCCGGCCGGCTGCTCGTCGTGCCCGCAGCGCCGCTGCTGCACGACACCGCCTACACCATCGCCTGGCCCGCGGGCGCGCTGCGCGATGGGGCGGGCAACGCGGCCGCGACCGCCAGCTTCGGCTTCCGCACCGCGCCCAGCGCGCAGACCGAGGTCGACAACACCGAAGTCGATGGTGCGCAGGTGGAGACCCGCACCACCCCGGAAGCTGACGGCAGCACCAGCACCACCGTGGTGGTGCCCCCCGTGGCCCCCACGCGCGAGGACGATCCCAACACCCCCAACCGCACGCTGGCCGACGTGCCGCTGGTGCCGGGTTCCGGCGGGGGCGCAGCCGAGCTGCTGGCCTCGCTGCCCGTGGGCGCAGGCCTGCAGGGACAGGGCCGCAGCCTCGTCGTCAACCAGCCGAACGGCGTGACCGACCTGGTCCGCAGCCTGATGCCAGCGGACACCGGGTCCTCGCCGGCGACCGAGACGGCGCTGGACCGGTTCAGCGAGTCGGTCGACGCAGGCCAGCGCCTGGACATCCAGGCTCTCACCTTGACTGCCCCCGCCGGCGGCCTGGGCGGGCAACCGATCCACCTGGCCGGCCGCGAGCCGACCGCCACCGGCGGATCGCACGTGGCCCTGGTGGTGGACGCGAGGCAGCTGCCCACGGGATCGGCGCTGGTCCTGGACAACGTGGAGTTCGCCGCCATCATCGGCAGCCTCACCATCACCGGCGGAGAGGGCCGCAACATCGTCGTCGGCGACAGCGGGTCGCAGACCATGGTGCTGGGCACCGGCGACGACGTGCTGCACGGCGGGGGCGGCGACGACACGGTGGGCTCCAAGGGCGGCAACGACGAACTGCACGGCGACGAAGGCCACGACCTGCTGGTCGGCGGTGCGGGCGACGACACGCTGGACGGCGGCACCGGCAACGACGTACTGCAAGGCGGCCGCAGCGACGCCGGCACCTGGACCTTCCACATCGATGCACAGGGCCAGCTGGCGAGCCGCTTCACGACCGCCCAGCCGCTATTCGGCGGCCCGGCCGACTTCAGCGTGGTGGGCCCCTGGTCCGGCGCCGGCACGGACAGCGACGACCGGCTGGCCTACAGCTTCCAAGATTCCGAGCGGCTGCAGACAGTGGCGCTGCTGTACCGCGCCGCCACCGGGCAGCTGCCGGTGTTGGACGAGCTGAATGCCTTCAGCGCCGGCGCCTTGTCAGAGCCGGCGATGGCGCAGCTCGCCCACGACCACCTGCTGGCGCGGCTGGGCCTGCAGGACGCGGCCACCGAGCCGCGGGTGCAGGCCCTGATCGAGGCGGCCTGGGGTCCCGGCAGCGCCAGCGCGGCCTGGGTGGCCGAAGGCACCCACTTCATCAGCGGAGGCGGCAGCTGGGCACAGGGGCTGCTGTACCTCGTCGGCGCCGACGCAGCCCGCGCCCGCTTCAGCGATGCACAGGGCCAGCTGAGCCTGGCCCTGCCCTACACCACCGGCGAGCTGGGCTGGGACGCCGACGCCGGCAACGACGTGCTGCGTGGCGGCGACGGCGACGACCGCCTGGTGGGCGGACGTGGCAGCGATCGGCTGGACGGCGGCGCCGGCCTCGACACCGCGGTGTTCATCGGCAGCATCCACGACTACGAAGTCCGCAAGACGACGGTCGACGGCGTCGCGCAGCTGCTGATGCAGGCCCACAGCAGCACCGAAGTCGACACGCTGGTCGGCATCGAGCGCTGGCAGATCGGCTCGAAGACCTACGAAGCAGGCAGCGTGCTGGCGGCACTGCCGGACGGTGCCAGCCAGCCGCTGGTGCAGATGCTGGTCGAGCTGGTGGGCCAGGCCGCGGCAGGCGGTTGAGGCCGCGGCGCCGATGGGTCAGCCCACCAGGCGCCCCAGCACGAAGTCCAGGTGCTCGGTCGGCAGGCGCTTGAAGCCCGAGCGCGCGTAGCGCTGCAGGCGGCCGAGGATCAGCGCCGTCAGGCCGGAGGCGATGGCATTCGCGTCCACCGTCGGCGTCACCGACCCGGCGGCATCGGCCGCGGCGCGCAGGCTTTGCTTCAGCTGCGATTCGACGCGGTCGAAGAACTGGTTCATGCGGGCGATCAGGCGCTCGTTCTCGAACACCAGCGCGTCGCCGACCATCACCCGCACCATGCCCGGGTTCTTCTCGCCGAACTGCAGCAGCATGGTGACGATCTTCTGCGCCTGCACGGTGCCCGAGGTCTCGCGTTCGGTGACCTGGTTGACCAGCGTGAAGACGCTGGACTCGATGAACTCGATGAGCCCTTCGAACATCTGCGCCTTGCTGGCGAAGTGGCGGTACAGCGCCGCTTCGCTCACTTCCAGGCGGGCCGCCAGCGCGGCGGTGGTGATCCGTTCTGCGCCGGGTTGCTCCAGCATGGAGGCCAGCGTCTGCAGGATCTGCACACGGCGTTCGCCGGGGCGGGGTCGCTTGCGCGTGGGGGCGGCAGGCGCCTCGGCCACTGTCGGCGCGGTGTCGTCCGCAGGAGGTGCGACGGTGGCTGCGTCGCCGGATGGCGCTGGCTGATCGGACATCACGGCGTCGGCGGAGGGGGGTGGCCTGAAGCCGAAACATTCTGGCACAGCAACTTCGGCGGACTTGGCTCAGGTAAACACCCACGGCGTGGCGCATTGCACGCCGGCGCGAACCGGGCCAGCCGGTCAGCCGCGCAGCAGCGGCCGCAGGCCCCGCACCACCCGATCGACGAAGGCCGGACGCATCGACCAGCGCAGCGCGGCGCCGGCACCGCGCCGGGCATACCGCTGCATCCACACCGTGCGCATGCCCACGCGGCGAGCCGCCTTCTGGTGCACCAGCGTGTCTTCCACCAGCACGCAGCGCGACGGCGCCACACCCAGCCGCGCGGCCACCATGCGCAGCATGCGCGCATCCGGTTTCGGCCGGCAGTGGCCGAAGCAGAACATGTCCTCCATCGACAGCACGCCCTCGAACAGGTGCCCGATGCGCAGCGCGTCCAGCACCCGCAAAGCGTAGGCGCGCGGTGCGTTGGTCAGGATGAAACGGCGGCCGCGCAAGCGCTTCAGCACCGCGAAATCGTGGCGGTGGCCGCCCACGTGACTTTCCAGGCCGGGCAGGCGATGCGTCTCGTGCAGGAAGTGCGCCGGTTGCACGCCGTGGTGGCGGATGAGGCCCAGCAGCGTCGCGCCATAACGCGCCAAGTACACGCCACGCAGCCGGTCGGCCTCCGCCGCGTCCACCTGCAGCTGCTGCTGCACGTACAGGGACATCGAGATCTTCAGCTCGGGGAACACGCGCGCGCCCGCGTCGTGCAGCGTGTTGTCGAGGTCGAACAGCCAGACGGCCGGCACGCCAGCGGGGATGCTCATTCCATCCGTAAGACGCGGCCGCCTGCCATGCAGATCCAAAGTGGCGCTTTACTTTTGCATGGATGCACTCAATGCGACCGGATCATCGTCCCGTAGGCCTGGTCCGTCAGGATCTCCAGCAGCATCGCGTGCGGCACGCGGCCGTCGATGATGTGCACCGCATTCACGCCGCTCTTGGCCGCATCCAGCGCGCCGCTGATCTTGGGCAGCATGCCGCCCGAGATGGTGCCGTCGGCAAACAGCTCGTCGATGCGGCGCGCGGTCAGGTCGGTCAGCAGCTGGCCGCTCTTGTCGAGCACGCCAGGGGTGTTGGTCAGCATCATCAGCTTCTCGGCCTTCAGCACCTCGGCCAGCTTGGCAGCCACCAGGTCGGCGTTGATGTTGTAGCTGTCGTGGTTCTCGCCGAAGCCGATCGGGCTGATGACCGGGATGAAGGCATCGTCCTGCAGCGCCTTGACCACGCTGGGGTCGATGGCCTCGATCTCGCCGACCTGGCCGATGTCGTGTTCCTTGCTCGGGTCGTCCTTGTCCATCATGCGCAGCTTGCGGGCGCGGATCATGCCGCCGTCGAAACCGGTCAGGCCCACCGCCTTGCCGCCCGCGGCATTGATCAGGCTGACGATGTCCTGCTGCACCTCGCCGCCGAGCACCCATTCGACGACGTCCATGGTCTCCTGGTCGGTCACGCGCATGCCCTGGATGAAGGTGCCCTTCTTGCCGATCTTGGCCAGCGCCTCGTCGATCTGCGGGCCACCGCCGTGCACCACCACCGGGTTCATGCCGACCAGCTTCAGCAGCACCACGTCCTCGGCAAAGTCCTGCTGCAGCGCCGGGTCGGTCATCGCGTTGCCGCCGTACTTGATGACGATGGTCTTGCCGTGGTACTTGCGGATGTAGGGCAGCGCCTGGGCCAGGATCTCGGCCTTTTCGCGCGGCGTCACATGGTCCAGGCTGGGGTCGGTGGTGGTGTGCTTCGACATGGTGGGCTCGCTCGGGCGAAAGGCGCGGCTGAGTGGTCTGCGCGCGAGGGAAGGCGGGTGATGGGCCGGAATTGTAGGCACCCCGGTCCGCCACGCGCGCCGCGCCGGCGCGTCAAACGTGCAAGGCGCGGCCCAGTGCCCGCAGCGCCGCTTCCTGCACCGCCTCGCCCAAGGTCGGATGGGCATGGATGGTGCCCGCCACGTCCTCCAGCCGCGCCGCCATTTCCAGCGACTGGCCGAAGGCCGTTGCCAGTTCCGACACGCCGCGCCCCACCGCCTGCCAGCCGACGATCAGGTGGTTGTCGCGCCGGGCGACGACGCGCACGAAGCCGTCGGTGGATTCCAGGCTCATCGCGCGGCCGTTGACGGCGAACGGGAACGCGGCGCTCAGCACATCGAGGCCCGCGCGCTCGGCCGCGGCCGGGTCCAGCCCGGCGACGACGACCTCGGGATCGGTGAAGCAGGCCGCCGGAATCGCCGCGGGCATGAAGCTGCGCCTGTGGCCCGCGATCACCTCGGCCACCAGCTCGCCCTGCGCCATCGCGCGGTGCGCCAGCATCGGCTCGCCGGCCAGGTCGCCGATGGCCCAGACGTTGCGCATCGAGGTGCGGCACTGCTCGTCGACCCTGACCGATCGGCCGCTCATCTCCAGCAATAGCGATTCGAGGCCGAAGCCCTCGGTGCGGGGACGCCGGCCCACGGCCACCAGCACCTTGTCGGCCGGCAGGACGAACTCGTCGGCGCGCACGCTGCGCACCCGCACGCCGCGGCCGTCGCCGGCCAGCCCTTCGACGCTGCATCCGAGATGCAGGACCACGCCCAGGCGTTTCAGCGTCGCCAGCACCGGGCGGGTCAGTTCCTCGTCGTAGCTGGGCAGGACACGTTCGGTGGCCTCGACCACCGCCACCTCGGCGCCGAGCTTGCGGTAGGCCAGGCCCAGCTCCAGGCCGATGTAGCCGGCGCCGACCACGACCAGGCGCTTCGGCAGTGCATCGGGCGACAAGGCTTCGGTGGACGAGATGACCGGACCACCCGACGGCCCTGAAAATGGCATCGACGACAGCTCCAGCGGCACCGAGCCGGTGGCCAGCAGCAGGTGTTCGCACTGCACGCGGACGGTGTCGCTCCCCATGCCGCCACTCGCCATCTGCACGTCCACCGACTTGCCGTCGCGGATCGTCCCCCAGCCGGCCAGCACCTGCACGCCGGCCTTCTTCAGGAGACTGCCGACGCCGCCGGTCAGCCGGCCGACGATGCCGTCCTTCCAGCGCACGGTCTGCGCGATGTCGATGGCCGGCTGCTGCACCCGGATGCCCAGGGCCGAGCCGTTCGCCCAGTGGCGCGCCTTCTCGAACTCGTCCGCCGCATGGATCAGCGCCTTCGAAGGAATGCAGCCGACGTTGAGGCAGGTGCCGCCCACGCGCTCACCCTCGACCAGCACGGTGGGGATGCCGAGCTGGCCGGCGCGGATGGCGGCCACGTAACCGCCGGGACCGCCACCCAGCACCAGCAGATTCGTCTGTTGTGTACGCATCTTTTGCAAGTCATTCCACGAACAGCAGCGCCGGCGCCTCGAGCGTCGTGCGCACGGCCTGGATGAAGCGCGCCGCGTCCATGCCATCGATCACCCGGTGGTCGAAGGACGACGACAGGTTCATCGCCTGCCGCGCAACGACCATGCCGCCGCGCAGCGCCAGCCGTTCGACGATGCGGTTGACGCCGACGATCGCGACCTCCGGGTGGTTGATCACCGGCGTGCTGGCGATGCCGCCCAGCGGGCCCAGGCTGGACAGGGTGATGGTGGAGCCGGCCAGTTCCTCGCGCGCCGCGTTGCCGGCGCGCGCGGCCTCGGCCAGGCGGGAGATTTCCGCGGCCAGGCCCCAGGCGTCGCGCGCCTCGGCGTGGCGGATCACCGGCACCATCAGGCCGGCATCGGTCTGTGCCGCGATGCCAAGATGCACCGCGCCGAATTGCGTGACGACGCCGGCCTCGTCGTCGAAGCGGGCGTTCAGCCGCGGGAAGTCGCGCAGCGCCAGGATCACCGCGCGCGCGATCAGCGGCAGCAGCGTCAGCTTGCCGCGCTGGGCGGCGTAGCGCTCGTTCAACTGTGCACGCAGCGCTTCCAGCTCCGTCACATCGATCTCCTCGACGTAGCTGAAATGCGGGATGCGGCGCTTGGACTCCGCCATCTTCTGCGCAATGCGGCGGCGCAGGCCGACCATCGGCACGGCCTCTTCGCCGTGCCGCTCGGCATAGGCCGGGTGCGGGCCCGATGCAGCAAGCCGCTGGCCGCGGGAGGCGAGGTAGACATCCAGGTCCTGGTGCGTGATGCGGCCTGCCGGACCGCTGCCGTGCACGAACTGCAGCTCGATGCCCAGCTCCCACGCCCGCTGGCGCACCGCGGGGGAGGCCAGCGGCTTCTCGCCCGGCGCGCGATGCGGCGGCGGGGCGGCCGCGGGCCGGCGCTCGGCCACCGTGACGACGGGCACCGCGGCGACGGGCGCGGACTTGGCCGCCGCCGAGGCGGGCGGTTCCGGCGCGGCGGGCGCGGTGGGCGCGGCAAGCGCGGAGTGAGCGGAGGGCCGCTCACTTTGAACGGCACTCCCAGGCCGCGCGGGCGGCGCATGCTTCACATTGCCCGCGCCTTCCACCTCCAGCCGGATCAGCTCCGAGCCCACCGCCATCAGCTGCCCCACGGCGCCGCCCAGCGCGACGACCGTCCCCGCCACCGGCGACGGAATCTCCACCGTGGCCTTGTCCGTCATCACGTCCGCCAGTGGCTGGTCTTCCTTCACCACGTCGCCGGGCTTGACGTTCCAGGCCACCAGTTCAACTTCCGCGATGCCCTCGCCGATGTCCGGCATCTTCACGATGTAGGTGCCCATGGTCAGCGCCTTTCCAATGCGCGCTTGAAGGCCGCGCCCACCCGTTCAGGGCCCGGGAAGTAGGCCCACTCCTGCGCATGCGGATAAGGCGTGTCCCAGCCGGTGACGCGCTCGATCGGCGCTTCGAGGTGGAAGAAGCAGCGCTCCTGCACCAGCGAGGCCAGCTCGGCGCCGAAGCCGCAGGTGCGCGTGGCCTCGTGCACCACCACGCAGCGGCCGGTCTTCTTCACCGAGGCCTCGACGGCCGCGATGTCCAGCGGCCACAGCGAGCGCAGGTCGATGATCTCGGCATCGATGCCCGTCTCTTCCGCCGCGCAGGCCGACACCCACACCATGGTGCCGTAGGTCAGCACCGTCAGCTCGCTGCCGGCGCGGAACACCGCGGCCGATTCCAGCGGCGTCGTGTAGTGGCCCACCGGCACGTTGCACAGCGCATGCTTGGACCAGGGCACCACCGGCCGGTCGTGGTGGCCGTCGAACGGGCCGTTGTAGAGCCGCTTGGGCTCCAGGAAGATCACCGGGTCCTCGCACTCGATGGCAGAAATGAGCAGGCCCTTGGCATCGATGGGATTGCTCGGCATCACCGTGCGCAGGCCGCACACATGGGTGAATATCGCCTCGGGGCTCTGGCTGTGCGTCTGCCCGCCGTAGATGCCGCCGCCGCAGGGCATGCGGATGGTGATGGGTGCGGAGAAGTCGCCAGCGGAGCGGAAGCGCAGCCGCGCCGCCTCGGAAATGATCTGGTCGGCCGCGGGGTAAAAGTAGTCGGCGAACTGGATCTCGACCACCGGCCTGAGGCCATAGGCGCCCATGCCGATGGCCACGCCCACCAGGCCGCCTTCGTTGATCGGCGCATCGAAGCAGCGCGAGGGGCCGTACTTCTGCTGCAAGCCTTCGGTGACGCGGAACACGCCGCCGAAGTAGCCCACGTCCTCGCCGAAGACGACCACGTTGTCGTCGCGGCCCATGGTCACGTCCAGCGCCGAGCGCAGCGCCTGGATCATCGTCATCGGCTGCGTCTCGGCCTTCGCCTGGCCATCGTCTTCATTCATTGGCGATGCAGCGGCCAGGCGCTGCTCGGATGTCTTGGTCAGCATCTCGGTCTTGCCTCCTTCAAACCCCCAGCTGCTGGCGCTGCTCGCGCAGGTGCCAGGGCATGTCGCGGTAGACGTCCTCGAACATCGAGGCCGCGCTGGGGATGTGGCCGTCCAGCAGCGTGCCGTGCGACTCGGCCTCCTTCTGCGCCGCGGCCACCTCCGCCTCCAGCTCCGCCTGCGCCTGCGCATGCTGCGCATCGGACCACTCGCCCAGGGCGACCAGGTGCTGCTTCAGCCGCGTGATCGGGTCGCCCAGCGGGAAGCGCTGCCAGTCGTCGGCGGGGCGGTACTTCGACGGGTCGTCAGAGGTCGAGTGCGGACCGGCCCGGTAGGTCACCCACTCGATCAGCGTCGGCCCCAGGTTGCGGCGCGCCCGTTCCGCGGCCCAGCAGGAGGCCGCGTACACGGCGAGGAAGTCGTTGCCGTCCACCCGCAGGCTCGCGATGCCGCACCCCACCCCGCGCGCCGCGAAGGTGGTGGCTTCGCCACCGGCAATCGCCTGGAAGCTGGAGATCGCCCACTGGTTGTTCACGACGTTCAGGATCACCGGCGCGCGGTAGACATGCGCGAAGGTGAGCGCGGTGTGGAAGTCGCTCTCGGCGGTGGACCCGTCGCCGATCCAGCCGGAGGCGATCTTGGTATCGCCCTTGATCGCCGAGGCCATCGCCCAACCCACCGACTGGATGAACTGCGTCGCGAGATTCCCCGAGATCGTGAAGAAGCCGGCCCGCTTGTACGAGTACATCACCGGCAGTTGCCGGCCCTTGATCGGATCGCGCTCGTTGCTCATCAGCTGGCACATCAGCTCGACCATCGAGATGTCGTCGCGCGACAGCAGGAGACCCTGCTGGCGGTAGGTCGGGAAGCACATGTCGCCCGGCTTCAGGGCCAGCGCATGCGCCACTGCAATCGCCTCCTCGCCCAGGCACTGCATGTAGAACGACAGCTTCTTCTGCCGCTGCGCGATCAGCATGCGGGCGTCGAAGATGCGGGTCTTCATCATCGCGCGCAGCCCCTTGCGCAATTGCACCGCATCGAGCTGCGGCACCCAGGGGCCGACCGCGCGGCCCTCTTCGTCCAGCACGCGGACCAGCGCATAGGCCAGGTCCTGGGTATCGAAGTGCGGGGTGTCGACCTCCGGCCGGCGCACGCTGCCGGCGGACGACACGTGCAGGAAGGAGAAGTCGGTGCTGCAGCCGGGGCGCCCGGTGGGCTCGGGCACGTGCAGGCGCAAGGGGCCGCCTGGCGCCGGGGGAATGGCAGGTTCCATGCTTCGCTCCGCGCCCGGTCGTGTCGGGCAGGTTCGTCATGACGCCGGCAGCGTGATCCCGGGTGAGGGCCGCGGCACCGGTCCGTTCGACCGCGGGTGACGCCATCGAACGGCTGACAGCCTACCGGATTCGCAAGCGCAGCGGATCATGCAGTGCAGCAATCAGCCGCGTGTGCAGGGGCCTGCGCAGGGCCTGCTTCAACTCCGCCCCGCAGGCGTTCAGAATCGCCTCCCACCGGCCCCGCGGCCGGCCAAGGAGCGTTCATGGGAGTAATCGATTCACGGGTGGTCAACCTCGCCGACCTGGAGCTAAAGCACAGCGTGCGCGGCGAGCGCTACGAATGCCGCACGGCCCGCATCGGTCCGCTGCTCGGCGCGGTGGACCTGGGCTACGGCTACGACATCGTGCCGCCGGGCAAGCGCTCGTGCCCCTTCCACAGCCACCGGGCCGAGGAGGAGATGTTCTTCATCGTGCGCGGCCGCGGCACGCTGCGCTACGGCGGCGAGACCCGGCCCATACGCGCCGGCGACGTGATCTGCTGCCCCACCGGCGGTCCA
>Ga0196963_10001544_pt1 | contig 15334 bp, 17 predicted proteins | sample S1_5metaG_FD_148600 | JGI IMG/M metagenome (GOLD analysis project Ga0196963, IMG submission 148600) | Soil microbial communities from Anza Borrego desert, Southern California, United States - S1_5 | ecosystem: Environmental > Terrestrial > Soil > Desert | place: USA: California | collected... | reverse complement strand
GACAGACGTGAATGAGAAAGCCAACTTCTTCATTTACGCTGAGCCTGTTTCGATCTCGAAGATGAAGAGGGACTATCCCGAGAAAGCTGCTTTCCTAAAGCCTGATCTCATTGATTTCATGGGCGGGAGTAAAACCGATCAAGACGTAACGCGGTTTAGATCGCCAGTGGATTCAAGGTCCGTCTTTGAGGGCACGTCTGCCTATGACCTTGCGGCTGGTGATCAATGCTTAAAGATCACCTGTTTTGTAAAAGATGAAGAGATCATCGAAGAAGAGAAAAAGTCAGCCAATCCAGACGGCTCCGAACAGATTGAGTACTTAAGAAAGCTCAAGTATCCAAACGGTCGAAAAATATGCATGGCAGGTGGGGTCATTCTCTCAGATGGTCCTGCTCCCGACGAAGATGGATTATTTCCATATTTTAGGTATGCTAATTACATTGATCCGCGTTCTTTTTGGGGGATTTCAGAAATTGAGCAGCTGGAATCTCCACAGAAAATATTTAATAAGTTAGTCAGTTTTGCTTTGGACGTTTTGACGCTCATGGGAAATCCCGTTTGGGTGGTCGATGATTCTTCCGGAGTGGACACTGACAACTTGTTTAATCGCCCTGGTCTGGTGGTTGAAAAGACTAAGGGATCAGAAGTAAGACGCGAAGAAGGCGTTCAACTTCAACCCTATGTGCTTCAGCTCGTCGACCGAATGAGAAATTGGTTTGATGAAACTGGGGGATCTCAAGACGTTTCTCGCGGGGCAAGACCAGAGGGGATTACTGCAGCCTCCGCAATCTCTCAGCTTCAGGAAGCCGCTCAAACCAGGATCAGACAGAAATCGAGAAACTTAGACGCGGCTCTTCAATGTGCAGGACAGCTCTATAAGAATAGGCTTTTCCAGTACACTCCTGCTCCAAGAGTCATTCGCGTCACCAATAACCCTAATGCTCAAAAATTCTTTAAATTCCATGTGGAGCAAATCGATAACGGCGATGGGACGACTCGTAAGGTGGCTAAAGTCAGGGATTATGTCCAAAACCCGCAGACAGGTCAGTGGTCAGAAAGCTTGGAAGAGCGGGTTTTTGAGATGCGAGGGGATTTTGATGTCCGAGTGTCTACCGGCTCAGCCCTTCCATTTGCGAAGGATCAAAAATTTGGACGAGCTAGACAAATGTTCCTAGACGGAGTGATCGATGAGGAGGAATATCTGAAGGCAGCAGATTACCCTAACTGGGAATCTGTCTTACAAAGAGTTCAACAAAAGCGTGCTGAACAAGCGCAAGCAGCGGCAGCTGCAAATGGAGCTGCGGCACCTCCTGCTCCTCAAGGTGCTGCAGTTCCTGCTTGAACTTTGAAGGTAAACTTGTATTTCTAAAGTCGTGCTATCATTCTTACTAAGCACGCCTAGCCAATTCTAAGCCAATCCAACCAAACAACCTTTTCGTTTCAAAAAAGGGATTGGCCTATGGCTCAAATGCCTCAACCAGCACCAGCGCCTGAGCAAGGCGGTGGCGCAGAAGCGGCTGCTGGAAAAGCTTCTAAACTTGTCGCTGATATTCACTCCCAGATGCTCCAGCTCATGGAGATCATGGAAGGCTCTCCGGCGGTATCGCCAGAGGAAAAAGAAGAATTCGCTTCTGTCATTCAAGGTTATCAAAACTTTGTTGAAAATGTCCTGGCTTCTGGTCCTGGACAAAAGAAGAAAGCACCCGAAGCTCCAGTGAAAGGCACCGTGGCTCCTGAAGCAGGTGCAGCAGATGCGAGGCCCTACTAATGCTAGAAGGGGGACTGGGTGAGCCGACTGGGCAAATCGATTCTAGTATCGATGTAGATGCGCTCTATAATCAGATCGAGTCCGAAGGAGCTGCTTCTCGGGAAATCCCGATGACGGCTCCTCCTGAACAACCGAAAGCTGATCCTAAGCCTCAAACCGTTCAGGAATACGAATTCACGGCAAACGGAAAACCCATCAAAGCTCCGATTGATAAGATTCTTCAGTGGGCTTCTCAGGGCTATGACTACCCTCAAAAAATGGCCCAACTCAAACAGCAAGCCCAAGAGTTTGAGCAAAAGCAACAGCTCTATCAACAGTGGGAAAAGAAATACAAACCCATTGATGAGTATATCCAAGAGAATCCAGATTGGTGGAATCATGTGGAAGAGTCCTGGAATAACCGGACTCAGACAGCTCTTGATCCCAACAATCCGCTTTCAAAAGAATTCGCCAATCTCAAAAATGAATTAGGGGAGCTTAGGAAGTTCAAGGAAGAAATTTCCAATGAGCGACTCAATCAAAAACGGCAAAGCGAAGATGAGAAGCTTTCGACTGAAATCAAATCCATTCGGGATCAATTCCAGAATCTAGATTTCGATCAAGTCGATGCGTCTGGCAAGACTTTGGAATTCCGCATTTTGGAGCATGCCCAAGCCAATGGGATTAGCAGCTTCAAAGCAGCATTCCGGGACTTTTACCATGATCACCTCATGAAGCTTGCTGAAGAAAGAGGCAAGGAAGCCGTTCAAAAAGACATCCAGAAAAAAACCAAACTTGGACTATTGGGCACGTCCCCAACTCCGAGGAAGGGCCTCAACGATGCCGATAACGTCAAAGCAAAATCTTACGAAGCGCTGATGCAAGAGGCTCTTGATGAGCTTGGCATAGGCGCTTGAATTAGGGGGACCTACCATGCCTTTAAACTATGATCAGCTCTCTGCGATTACGCAGAAGAAGTTTGTCGCCAAGCTCTACGACAATGTCTTTGACTCAAATCCAATACTCCAGAGGCTAAAGCAAAAGTCTTATGAGAAATTGGATGGCGGGGAAAGAATTGTTGTTCCACTCAACTACGCTCAAGTGTCGGCTTCTGGCTGGTACTCCGGGGCGGATACTCTTAGCACGACTGACAACGATGTCATGACTGCTGCCGAGTACACCTGGAAGCAGCTCTACGCCAACATCTCGATTACGGGCGCTGATGAACGGAAAAACTCTGGAGCCGCTCAGATTCTTGCACTTACGAAAAACAAAGTGAAGATTGCTGAGAAAACCATGCTCGATAAGTTGGGCACTGGGATTTATTCGAACGGTTCTGACACCAAGTCCATTGTGGGACTAAGAGACATTGTTGCTGTCGATCAAACGGTAGGCGGCATTTCTCAAAGTACTTATTCTTGGTGGCAAGCTCAGGTGGATAGTACGACAACTGTTTTGTCTCTTCCAGCTCTTCAAGCCAGAGACAACGCAGCTACCGTGAATAACGACAAGCCAACCGTTGGTGTGACAACCCGGACCCTCTACAATAGTTTCTGGGCTCTCCTTCAACCGCAGCAACGGTTCATGGACGCTTCCACCGCAAAAGCTGGCTTTGAAAACCTGATGTTCAACGGAAAGCCTGTGATGGCAGACAGCTATTGCCCTGCTAGTCACTTCTTCCTGTTGAACGAAAATTATCTCCATCTGTTTGTTCACAAAGATGCAGATATGAAATTCGAGCCATTCCAAAAACCTGTGAACCAGGACGTAAAAGTCGCAAAAATCCTGTGGATGGGCGCTTTCGGAAGTTCGAATAACCGGTTGCATGCGGCTCTTACCGCTTGCACTTCTTAATTGGCGAGGTGAACACACATGGCTGAAATGGAATTTCATAGTGTTGGGCCAGTCGCCTTTGAAAGCGTTTCGCAGGTTACTGCTACGCCTTCAGTGGGGCTTGGAACGCGGGTCATCTGGAAAGGCGAAGAATATGTCTACGCCTACAATGCAGGTGGAGCGGCAATTAACAAAGGTCTCGGTGTGAAGTTCATCACCGGAGCTAGCGGTTATTCGATCGCAGCAACCTCCATCACGGATACATTCAATCCGTGCGCTGGGTTTGTGAAGCATTCGACTTTCGCCGCTGGCGACTACGGTTGGATCATGACCAAGGGATTTGCATCCGTGACTTTGGTCTCTGCTTCGACCGCTGACTACAAGATGATTGCTCTAGGAGTCGATGGAAAATTCATCGAAGCTTCTGGAACAACCACTGCAGGAACGGCAACGAAAGTTGGATTCCTCCTGAGTCATAATACTGCCGCAGGCGGATCCGCTTACGGTTTCATTAATCCAGGAGCTTAAACCATAACCTTTTGTCGCAAGAACCAACGGCGACGATTCGGAAACCCAGGCAGAAGGTTCGGCTTCTGCCTGGGGAATTAACCAATCACAAAAAACCAATAGGAAACATTGATGGCGATTCGAAATGTAGAAATGGATTTTGAATACATGAACGTAATAGCTGGGCCTCCGCGCGGGGTCTCAGACATGTATTCTCAAGCCTGCTCTAATGACAAAGTCACGTGCGATACGTGGAGAAAACCCTGGGTTGAGCAAGCAAGAGCCAATCACAAGACTTATGGACCGTTTAAGGACCGTGGCGTAGGCCAGCTTTTTGGCAAGTACGCACAAAGGCCAATCATCATTGCTGGATCGGGTCCTTCTCTTAAAAACAATATTCATCTTTTAAAAAATCCCAAAGGCGTTCCAGTTTTATCGGTCCTTCATAATTTCCACTACATGGTAGATCATGAAGTCCCTGTTGATTACTTTGTGTCCTTAGACGCTGGCGCGATCACCCTTCCAGAAATCTCAGAAGGCGGATCTAGAACTGAGGAAGAGTACTGGGAGCTTACCAAAAACCACAAACTCATCTGCTTCATTGGAACGCATCCAGAGCTTCTAAAGAAATGGAAAGGAGAAATCTATTTCTTTACTTGCCCAGTGCCAGATGAAGGGATCATGTCTGAGTTTGAAAAGATTGAGCCCTTTTACACTTATGTCTCTACCGGGGGTTGTGTTCTAGGAGCAGCGACTTATATTGCTAAGGCCATTTTTGGTTGCAATCCCATAGCTTTTGTCGGCGCTGATTTTTCATTTTCTTACACGAAGAAGTTCCATCCCTGGAAATCCAAGTACGACGATAACGTGGGAGAAGCGTTAAGAACAGTCGATGTCTACGGAAACCGAGTACTCACCTGGCAGAGCTATTTTAATTTCAAAACCTGGTTTGATTGGTTGAGCTGCACGGTAGCTGGGATTTACATCAATTGCTCAGAAGGTGGAACTTTGGGAGCCTATCCTGAGGGAAACATCCTGCAAATTCAGCAAATGCCTCTCGAACGATTCTTGTGGATGTATTCAATGTACCAGGAAATCAGAGCCCAATGCGAAAACCCAAGCATGAAGGACATGAAGATTCTTTTCTAAGGAGGAACTATGGCGTTCACACTAGACATTATCAGCAAATCCGTGATGGGCAATAAACGGGTTCATGCCGTTTCTTGCAGTATTGATTCAGCAAGCGGAAATATCGACACTGGTTTAAGTATCATCGAATATTTCAGTGTGGCGCCCATTAGCATGGCAACCGCTGCAGCTATTTTCAAAAAGAACGTTGGATCTGGAGCGACCTCAAGGCCTGGGATCTTGAACATTAACGGCGCTGCCTCGGGTGACGTGTTTTACGTTGTCGCCGTTGGGCGGTGATCCATGGGCTACAGAGACTACCGGGTTTTTAGTGTCACCATGGCGTCTGGTGGAACGCTGACAGGCGAAGTGGATCTAGGCGTTGCCTACCAGCGCGTATACATCGATCCCACTGGAGCAGCCTCGGAAGTGAGATTCCAAGCAGCTGCGAGTTCAGGAGGTACCTACCGACAGGTGCTCCTTCCCCAGCCAGGAACATCTACAGTCCAAGCGAATATCTGGAAGATCGGGAGTGGTGCTTCAGGATCGATTATTGAGGCTCCTGGAGGACTTAGATTTCTTAAAATTGAAACCACCGCGGCCGTAAGTAATGGAAACACGTTTAAGCTCATTTGTTCGGAGTATTAACTAAATAAAGGAGATCGACTGAATGGCCAATGTCAGAGTCTGGAATGATAACACACATCCCTATCAGGAGACGTTTCGGGAGCATAAAATTCAAATTCCTCCGAAATCTTTCATCATGATGGAGGAATCTGAAGCCCAGATTTTTAAAGGGACGTTTGCTCCTCCTAAACTGGATGCAGATGGGAACGATATTCCAGAAGGCTACAAGATGATCCGGATCGAGTATGTCCAAGCACCCCAAGTTGTCCAGGTCGCAGAGCATCTCTGCCAAGCTTGCAGCTACAAAGGATCATCCAAGTCTGATCTCGAAGCCCATATTGACGCCAATCATCTGGAGATTATGGCTGACAAAGACGAGCAAGAAAAAAGGGCGAAAGCCAAGGCTAAAACGCATTAAAGGGGAATGATCCATGTCTTTTAAGCGAGTCCATGAGCCCGATCAGTCAGTCACTTTGCGAGGGAAATGGACCCTGGAGCTCCGAGGTCCAGATGGGCAGCTCAAAGATAGACGAGTGGGTTCAAACGTCATTTGCACGAATGGAAAAGAGTATTTAGCTTCTTTTCTCAATAGTGCAGCTGCCGCTGCTTCTACCTTTACGATGAGATACATCGCCATAGGAACCGATAGCACTGCAGAGGCAGCAGCAAATACCGCTCTAGGGACTGAGCTTGCTAGACATACTGGCACCGTTTCTTACGTCTCCAATCAGATCTACCAAGTGAAAGCGACGTTTGCGACCGGATCAGGAACCGGAGCCATCGTGGAGTACGGACTTTTCTCATCTAGCACTGGCGGCACGATGCTGGCTAGAGACACTGAGAGCGTGATTAATAAAGGGGCCAATGACACGTTAACCGTCGTCGCTCAGATTACACTGAGCTAAAAGGGGACAAGGCTTCGTGGCCGATCATTCAGTGAGTATTTCAAACCGACTGAATCTGCTTGGCCCAGGACCCTGTAGCCTCTGGGGGACATTCATTTGGGGGACTGACTATTGGGGAGCGGGCTCCAAGGATCTTCCTTGTGCAGTAGTGAAGCTCCTCGAAAACTCTGGATCTTTGTCAGACGATTACAGTCACCTGGTAGAAAAAATCGTAGAAAATAGCCAAGCCTCCACTGCCGAAATGAGTTCCGAGAGTTTGACAGATGGAGCAGGATACTACTACGAGTTTACCTATCCCACGACCGATGCCGAAAATAGAAACAATACCACTTACACGGAAGGTGCTGCTGCATCGACAAGTTTTACCACTGTAGCAGACGCCTCAACTTCATGGAGTTAAGTGGATATGACGCCAGCCGAACTTGAGACCCATGCTAGGCGAAGATACAATGCTTCTGGAGATACGTTTTTCTCTCAAGAAGAGATTCTAAGTTACCTCTATCACGCGTGTTTAAATATGGCGCGAGAAGCGTTGGTAATCGAGAGGACCTACACGACTACGACCGTGGCAGGGACGCAAGAATACTCTTACCCCACGAATACGATTTCTATCAAAAGAGTGACTTACAATGGAAGTAAGCTTCAGCCGATCACGTTTCGAGAAGATGACGCGCTAACCGGGTACAACCAAGGAACTTCAACCCAAGGAACTCCCCAGTATTATGCGATTTGGAATGAAACGCTTTATCTAAGGCCCATTCCAGATTCAGCAGTGACGCTGAAGGTGTTTTCCTACAGTGAGCCGCAGAGCATTTCGATTACCTCTACATTAGAAGTCCCCAGCCTGTTTCACATGGATCTTTTAGATTTCGTAAATGCTGAGATGGCTGCAAAAGACGAAAACTGGAGAAAAGCCGATTACTATATGGATCAGTGGATGAATAACCCCTTGAAAGGGCTCCAGGCCGCAAAGAGATGGAGTCAGAAGAAAAAGCGCGGGGATTCCTTTGCGGGTGTTCAAGATGAAGAGAGACTTGGGGTCTCTATTTTAGGAATGGTATGAGAAGAATTTATCCGGAAAAACAGCCGCTTCTTTTTGATGGAGGACTCAACACCAAGTTTGAGCCTTCTATCATTGAAGAAAATGAATCTCCGGATTGCGCAAACGTCATTTTTGATAATGGCGCAGTAGAAACCAGAGAAGGTGTCTCAAAACTCAACACTGCTGCAATTGGCAGCTTTGCTTTTGATGGGCTCTATACGAGGCGCGCTAGAGACGGCACCGAGACCATGGTCGCATTTGCTGGAGGATCAGCTTGGTATCTAGCTGGAACGAGTTTCACAACCATTGCTAGCGCTCAAAGTATTTTTACTGCAGGAGTCAGGGTCGGTGCGACTCAGACCGAAAATCATCTCTTTGTAGGAAACGGTTATGTCATCCCCTATAAATGGAACGGGACGAATTGGACGCGTCACGGAGTTTATCCGCCAACTACGACAAGTACTGTTGCTTCTCAGGCAAGTGGCGTACTTACGGGCGATTACAGGTACAAAATCACAGCCGTTAACTCCCAAAGTGTAGAAAGCGATGTAGGACCAGTCACTACTACTTTCACGGCAGCAAGCGCTACTCTTCGGATCTCAAGCATCCCCACTTTTGCTGCTAGTTTCGGGATCTCTTCTAGAAGAATTTACCGGACAGAAGCTGGAGGAGCGACCTTTAAACGTGTGGCGACGCTCAGTGATAACTCGACCACCTCCTACGACGACAATAACGCAGACTCCGCTTTAGGGACTACGGCTCCAACGGATAACGGAGTGCCGCCTAAGTATTCATTTATTATTTACCACCAGGGAAGACTCTTCATGAATGATCTGAGTAACCCAAACTTCTGGTGGTACACAGAGATAGGTGAGCCCTATACCGTCAGAAGTACGAACTTTGATACGACCGGCGACGACGCGACAGACCTCCTGAAAGGTTTTGGGGTTTATGACAATTCTTTAGTTTTATACTGCGAGAAATCAAAAACGATCGTCTACATGCCATCTACTGATCCGTCGGATTGGCAAAAGATCACTGTAAAGTCTCCGTACGGAAGTAAATCCCCTTACTGCATCTTAAATTACAATAATCAGCAGCTCTTCCCTGCAATGCAGAATGATAAGTTTGTAGGCTTTGGTTCTTTAAGAGGAGACACGTTAGAGCCTTCGACGTCTTTACTTACCGTGTCTACGGCGGGAAGTGATCTCACTAGTGATCGAATTGAGCCTGACATGTTTGACGTAGTAGAGACTTACGTCGGAAACATTTCAGGCATTATCTTTAGGAATAAAGCCTATCTAACGATGACGCATGGATCTGGGAATACGACGAATAACCGGATCTACGTGATGGATTTTTCCATCTCGAACTTAAAGAAACGGCAACGCGTCTCGTTTGTCCCTTGGACAGGACTCAATGCCGCACAATTTACGATTTATTCGGGAAATCTTTACTACGGATCTTCTACGGCAAATGGGTTTGTCTACCGGATGGAATCAGGTTCTTACAACGATGATGGAGCTGCGATTAACTCCTATTTCTGGACAAAAGAATTGTCTGGATATGAGGATGATAGGAATTTCCATAAGGATTTTAGATTTGCTCATTTCCTGGTGGAAAACTCTGGTGATTACTACATGAACGTTTCCTACCGGACCGATTCAGATCTAGGATCCGGCAACGTAGTCCAAGTGTCTTTGCACCCAGGTGGATCTCTTTGGGGTACAATGTTCTGGGGTAGAGACAACTGGGGCGGCGGCACCTCGGACAGGGAAGTCCGAGTTCCACTTGGAACCGCACGCGGAAAACGGATCCAATTTAAATTTTCCAATCAAAATACCGTCAATCAAAAGTTCAAAGTGCATTGGGGAAAGATTCATTACAACCGTAAAGCCTACAGGTGATCTATGGCCATGCAGCAAGAAAGCTTGCCACAATATGACTACCTAAGAAAAAAAGCGCAGCAACAAGTGCGCACCCAAGTAGAAGGGCAACAAGACGCGATGAAAAGGCGTTTTGCTGCTTTGGGAGCTCTCAACTCAGGCGCCCATATCAAGAATCAGCAGCTTGCTGAGGAAGCGGGCGCGCAACGGCAGATGGAAGCGGAAGAAGGAATTGGCTTTGCCGAAGCTCAAGAAAGACAAAGGCGCCAAGAAATTAAAGAAGGTAGGGATTTTGCTTCTCTGGAAGCTCAAAAGCAGCGGGATTTTGCATCCAAGGAAGGCCAACTAGGAAGGGACTTCCAATCCGGGGAAGCGCAAAAGCAAAGGCTTTTTGCGACTTCTGAAGCAGACGTGCAACGGAAGTTTGCTAGTGAAGAAGGAGCAAAACAGCGCGAGTTTTCAAAATCGATGTATGAGCTTGATCAACAATTTAAAGATAAAGTCTTTGCCTTTGAAAAAGAATCTAAACTCAAAGAGCTCGATCTTGCTCAGAAGCAATTTGATCTTGATAAAGAAACCACTGATTTCAACAAAGAAATCGCACGCTGGGAGCAAGAACAATCCAAGAAAGGTATTGCTGCTGGAGTTTTAGGCGAAGGCGGGCTCTTTGGCACGATGGGGGAAATGTTCGGTGTATCAGGCATAAACATGTCTGGAATTGGCGACGGCGCCAAACGGATTGGTGGAACCATTGGGTCTGGACTTAGTTCGGGGGCGGGTTTTGTTGGAAATGCAGCAGGCTCAATTGGACGCAAACTAGCTGGATTGTTTTAGGAGGAATCATGGTTGGGATAAGGATGCCTCGGAAGGAAACTAACAGCCGCGCGTTTCAAGCTGCAGGTGCTGCTGTAGGAGCTGTGGCAGGAGGCGGACCCGGAGCAATGGCTGGAGCCAATGTAGGAGGCTCCGTCGCAGGAATGGTTAAGGGTCCAGGCGTTTCTCCAGTTGATACTGCGTCTCACGACTCAGCCATGAGTAGGCGGATGGCTGCATCTCAAGATGACCACATTCAAAAACTAAGAGAAAGCATCTTTGCGCTTCCTGAAATGCCTGAAGAGATTCGCAAAGAGTACGCGAAACCTCTAGTCACTGCTTATTATAAGGCGACGGGAAAACTTCCCTCTTCTGGAATGGAGGAAGCATAAATGCCAGTCCAAGTCTTGCAACCCAGAAACACGGAGTCTGCCGTTGATCGTCTAGCGAAGGGCCTTCAGATCGTTCAATCCATCTATGGAATGAAGGTCGATAGCGCCAAGATTGATGCCTTAAGAAAAGAAGAGTCCAATAAGGCAACCCAACTCGCATTTGATAACGAAATTAAGAAAGCCGCTGCAGACAGAGAGGCTGCAAAGGAGAAAGAATTTGATGATCCGAATGCTTCTCTTGCACAACTAGCAAGAACGGAAGCTAAACGAGTCGGTCTCACCGTTCCAGAAAATGCGACCTACAGGCAAATGCAAAATGCTGGGCTCCTGGACCGGGTAAAAGAGATGCAAAAGCATCGAAACGATCTTTCTTTGGAAGGATTTAAGAAAAGAGCTGAAGCAGGAAACAATCCGGAAAAGCTGGCCTTTCAACGTCTTCCCGAGCCAGCCAAGAAAGAGATCGAAAAAATCGCAGATAAGAATGCTTCTAAAAAGGATATCAGAAACCTCTTGGATTCGGCTTTAGAATCTTTGGAAGATCCCTCGATTGACGAAGACATGAAGGTCGCTATTGGAAACGGTCTTCTAAAGACCTTGAACAGCAAACAAGGAGCCGATGCAATCGGGAACGAAGAATCAAAGAGGCTCGCTAGCTTTCTAGAGTACAAGATCGCCAATTTTACCAGACCTGGTTCTTTCATTGGTAGAGATCTCGATAAGTTTGTTGAACAAGTGCGCCACGAATCCAGGCAACTTGAGAAAACGATCGAAAAGAACAATGCGGAGATTGATCGGCTTTTCGGTCGAAGCTCAGGGATCGCAAAAGTACCTGAAAACGAGAAGAGGCCCAGAAAAGCTGAAGGCTTGATCCCTGAAGCGCTTGCCAACGAAAAAGGGCAGCCAATGGTTAAAGAAGTTGGGGGAGCACTCTATCAAAAAGTCGGAAACGGCTGGAAACGGTTGTAGATATGGCTAAAGATTTCCTCACCGACAAAGAGATGAATGCGCTAGAAACTGCAGGAAAGGTGAAATCCTTTTCAAGCAACGACTCTGCGCCTGAATTTTTGTCTAACGAGGAAATGGGAAAGCTTGAGAAAGCGGGACGAGCCAAGGACTGGGCTCCTAAACAGGTCGATATTAAGAAATCTGCACAGGCTGCTCTAGAAGGATTCGGTAATGCTGCTTCACTTGGCTATGGAGCTCAACTTCAAGCGATGGCAGAACCAGCAATCACAAAAGCTTTGGATCTGGTCACTGGAAAAAAAGTCTATGAAACGCTTCCTAGTTATCAGGAACGAAAAGACGAAAATCTCAAAAGACAGAAAGAATTAGCAAAGGACAGTCCTGTCGCTTATGGCGCGGGAAGTATTGCAGGTGCACTAGCCACAGGATTCGGTACTTCAGCTCTCTTGCCCGTAAAAGGCGCTTCGGTTCTTGCTAGAACAGCAAAGGCTAGCTCGATTGGGGGATTGACAGGTGGGCTAGCAAATCCTGGTGACGAAGAAGGAAAAGCTGGGGATCTTCAGCTAAAAGAAAGAGTTAATAATGCATTAACCGGTGCTGCGTTTTCAGGAGGAGCTCAGTTTATAGGCGAAGCCGTTGCTCGCGTAGGCCAAGCTCTTAAGGCATCTCCGGAAACATTGAAGCAATATGCAGAAGGAAAAGCTGCAAAGTCTTTAGCTCCCACTAAAGCCGACATTAAACGAAATCTAGAGGATGGAAAGTTTTTCCAAATCGGGAGATCGCTTCTTGATAACAAGATTGTTGCCCCTGGGAAAAGCGTTGCTGATATCGATGTAGCTGTTAATGCCCTGAAGCAGGAAAAAGGTCAGGTCATCGGGAATATCATCGATGAAGTTGAATCGACACTGACTCAACCCGCTGTAGTGTCTAAACTCACTCCGGATCAAAAAAAGGCGGTCGCCGAAACCGTTTTTAGGCCAAAGCAATTTGCCAAAGAAATGAAACTGCAGTTCACAAAGGAGCTCAAGGGAAGAGCTGGTTCTACAGCCATACTTTCTAAGGTAGGCCCAGTCCTTGACGATATTGCAGAAGCTGGGAATCAAGTAGGCATTAAAGAGACTTTGTTAATCAAAGAATCTGTCGATGATCTCGTTCATTACTCAAAAAGTATCCAGGACATGGCTCCTGCTCAGCAGCATCTGGTCAAGATCAGAAACGCGATCCGCGACAAGATGAATGCAAAGGTGAATGTAGTCGATCAGATCTTAGGCAAAGAAGCTTCTAACCGATTGATACAAGCCAATAAAGAATATGGGGCTATAGCTGAAGGTGCCAGGATTGTGAAAGGCGCTGTTGCCGCTCAAAATGCAAATGCGATTCTAGGACTAAGGGATGTTGGGATTGGAAGCGCAGCTGGACTCGCGGGAGCCGCACAAGGAATTTCTGAAGGTGATCCTGAGAAAGCCCTGAAACAAGCTGTCGTTGGCTTCGCCTTAGGAGCAGGCGGGACTAAGCTTGCCAGGCAGTATGGAACCCCTCTTCTTGCAACCGGGGCAGATAAACTAGGATCTGCTTTAGCCTCTGGAAGAGAGTCCCTTAAGCTTGCTGCACAGGGAGCTCCTGCAATGCTCCGAGTTCCGGCAAAGGGTTTAGCCAATGTAGTCAGCGAAGGATCTAAAGGTGGAATACCTGCAGCAATCGGAAATATTCAGGTTCAAAAAAAATATCAATTTCAGGAAGCACCTGCTTTTTCTCCAGATGAAATTTTACAGGATCCGGGTCTAATTAAACTTTTGCAGGAAAACCCAAGGTTGATCGAAAATATCCAAAACCCACAGCTGAAAGCAGAGCTTTTAAAGCGAATTGATCGGGCACCGAGTGGGAGCGCCATTGAGCGAAGGATGAAAGAGAAATCCGGTAGACGCTAGTTAGCGCATGCTATACTTTTAGGCGGAAGTTCAGAGTAAGCCCGCCAAAGCCAATCACAGCCAATGACAAAAGGAAAACCGTTCAAACTCTCGAAACGAGGGATTTTGTCATGGCAGGGCCAAGCGTCACATACACATTTTCAAACGGCACGGCAGCCGACGGCACGCAAGTCAATACTAACTTCACGGATCTGATCAACGGTGCCACTGACGGGACTAAAGATTACTCGATCAATGCTCTGACTTGCGCTGGCGCTGCGACGCTGAATGGAAATGTGACTCTCGGAAATGCGAGCGCCGATGATCTCACAATCAATGCAAGTCTTGCTTCTACAATTCCGATTAAAACAACAAACACCTACAACATCGGATCTTCCACCCTGGGTCTTGCCAGCATTTACTTTGGGAGCTCTGGTGGCGCATTTACAACTAGGCTTCTAGGAGCAGCGGTTTCTTCCAGTATCTCTCTCACTCTTCCCTCGACTGATGGAGATAGCCGGGATCAAATTTCCACGGATGGATCTGGTGTCCTAAGCTTTGTTCCGATTCGCAGATCAGTCGGACACGTAAGCAATTATGGTCTGGAAATATCTTTCAACTCTGGAGCGATGACGATCACTCTGGAAGGAGCGAATGGCAGCGCTCTTTCTAGCACTAACATGGTAGATGTTCTTTTCCGTAACGAAACGGCCGGAACTGGAACTCCAAATCTTCTGACTCTTACCTCTGATCGAACGCTGACGATTGCCTCAGGTTCTACTTTGGGAACATCCAGTGGGACCAATCACTGGATCTATGTCTACCTGGTAGATACCGACGGAACGGCAGCTAACGTGAAATTAGCTGTTTCGTTAAAGTGGCTAGACGAGGGAAGTCTACAGACTACGGTAGCAGAGTCAGGAAATGGGGATAGCGGAACGACTCTTTATGCATCTTCATCTCATTCTAATCGTCCTGTCCGTCTAATAGCGCGAATGAAGTCCAATCAGGCTGCTGCTGGTACCTGGGCAACAGCAATGTCTGAGATTTCTCTGGCACCGTTCGCTGTCAATACTCCAGCCATTTGCTATCAAACTTCGGCGGGCCAGACCATTGAAACGGCTGGATCAGGCGAAATTGTCGTTTATGGGACCAAAGTTTTCAATACATGTGAGACTTACGACAGTACGACTGGAGTTTTTACTTGTCCCATCGAGGGAGTCTACCGAGTCAGTGCAAACATCTTGTTTGAGTCCGCAGCTTGGGCAGCAAACAAATTCATCGATCTGTCTATCAGGAAAAACTCGACTTCTATAATTGTGAATGAAAAAACCACAGAAGCGGCAGTGACCACTTGGGTCGGCAATCAAGTCAATGGACTGCTTGACTGCGCAGCTGGAGATACGATTGACATTTTCATCGATCACGACCGTGGCACTAACACGGCTCTTCTAAATTTAGCGACCTATAACACATTAGCAATTGAATGGGTTGGACCCTCATTATGAACAGATATGAGATAAGAAATATAGCTTCTGGAAAGATCACTCACCGATACAAGGCTGAATCCCCGCAACCTGATCA
>Ga0196963_10001543_pt1 | contig 15351 bp, 19 predicted proteins | sample S1_5metaG_FD_148600 | JGI IMG/M metagenome (GOLD analysis project Ga0196963, IMG submission 148600) | Soil microbial communities from Anza Borrego desert, Southern California, United States - S1_5 | ecosystem: Environmental > Terrestrial > Soil > Desert | place: USA: California | collected... | reverse complement strand
AGCGCCCGGCTTCCCAGGTCGCCGCCCACGGCCGCCAGATAGACCGCCGCCCGCCGCGCTTCGAGCAGCCGGCCGACGGCGCGCGTCCGCCGGCCCTGGCAGTTGATGATCTCCGCCGGCCGAACGCCGAAGGCCCGGCCCGCGACCGCGGCGGCCGCCAGCCAGGTGACTTCCTCCCTCAGGGAGGGCGGTTTCAGGTGCGACGCCCCCGACATGGCGTCACCCGTCGATATCGCGCCGATAGCCCCGCTCGCCCTCCTGGGGCGGCGGCGGGGCCACGGGCGGAACGGTGGTCGGGATCACCTTGCGGGCGTCGTCGTCGCTGGTGAAATGGTCCAGCTGCCCTTCGACCGCATCGACCAGAACCGCCAGTTGCGCGCCCAGCCAGGGCCGCCGAGTCGGCCCGGCCGTGGCGAACGCCATCACCAGGCGCAGGAACCCGCCCAGCAGCCACTGGTCGCTCTCGCTCTCGCTGGGCCAGGCGCAATCGCGGGCCTGCACGGCGTTGAACAGGTCGTTGAACCGTGTCCGGGGCCGGCCATCGTCGCGCAGGCAGCGGCGCAGCTCGTCGAGCAGCGCGTTCCAGTTCTCGACGGCGCGGATGGGCAGGTAGGCGGGCGGCGGCTTCTTGCGGACGCGGGTCATCGGATCACCTCCGCAACGAAGTCCTCGGCCTTGAGAGGGAGCCCGCGCCGCATGGCCTCGCGGAGGAACACCACCTGGTGTTCGCTGGGGACCAGGCCGCCGCAACCGCCGGCGCCCTTGCGCCGGTTCCACTTGCGCACTGCTCCCGGCGTCCGCTCGACCAGGCGCGCGGCTTCGTTGATCCCGAACAGGCGAATGATCTTCTGCACCGGGGTCTCCAGTGGGACGCCGCTGTTATCCGGGTTGCAGTCATGGACAATTCGTCGCATATGGACAATCCGTTGAGGACATTTAGTCCATTTGGGGTGTCCTGATTTGGCTGGGGCCGTCAATAGGCGTGCGACGATCCGTCCATCAAACCTGTGGGTTATGGACGACGCACTCAATTGGCCGGCCGTTAAGGCCTGGATCGAAAAACAGCCCCGTGGCGCTCAGCGCCGCATGGCCCTCGCGCTGGGCATGGACCCCTCCGACCTGAACCGCCGGCTCAAGAGCAAGGCGGATCTCAGCGAGCGGCACGCCCGCCTGGCCCGCGACTTCATGGCCGGCGAGGAGCCGCCGCCTATCGCGGCCAAGCCCGCCTATGTGCCACCGTCTCGCCTGCCCGTCCTTGGTTACGCGGCGGGTGACAGCGGCGAACTGGTCCTGATGAACGAAGGCGACCCCATCGACTGGCTCGACCTCCCGCAGGGCATAGCCTTGAGCCCCGGGGAATACTTCGTCGTCCGCCACGCCGGCCCCAGCATGGAGCCCAAGTATTTTCCGGGGGCCAACCACGTCATCCGCCGCAACTATCCGCCCGGCTATGGCCGGGGCGCCCTGATCGAGCTGAAGAACGGCCACGGGGCCGTGAAGCTCTACAAGGGCGAGCGCGACGGCAAGGTGTGGGGCGAGCAGTTCAACCCGCCAAAGCAGGTCGATTTCCCCTCGACGCAGGTCAAGGCCGTCCACGCCATCATGTTCACCCTGGACTGACCGGCGACAATTAGTCCGTCAACGAGTCGCGACGCCCCGTCCATAAACTCGTTGACGATGATGACAAATCGTCCTTATCCATGTGGTCACTTCGCAATCAAGCGATGGAGACCATCATGGCTGAACCGGCAACCATCTGCCAAGCCTGGCGCGACACCGCCCGCCGCGCCTGCCGCCACGAGCCGCCGGCCGGCGTCGGCGGAACCTTCGTCCGGGGCCGCACCGGCCTGCTTGACGGCGACGACGCCGCCCACGCGGCCACCGAACGGGGCCTCGGCTTCCTGATTGGCGTCTGTGTTGTCGGCGGCGTCGGCGCCCTGATCGCCTATGCCCTGCTGGTCGCGGGGGGCTGGTGATGACCCAAGCCCGCCACCCTCAGGGCGGCCCCTTCTTCCTGGCCCGCAGCTGCGTCGAACCCGACGAGGCCTTCGCCACCCTGGCCGATCTCTGCGCCCGCCTGGTCCAGTTGGCCGAGGGCCGCCCGACGCGCTTCCGCCCGGCCGCTGTGGCGCGCGGGCCGGGCCGCCTCGCCGGGGCCTGCGTCGCGGTCGCCGTCTCCCGCGGCCTCGCTTTCGAGCATGTGGCCTATGCCTTCCTCCCCGGAACCCTGTCAGGCGACGATGGCGTCTTGCGCCGCGCCTTCAACGCCTGCCGCGCCCGCCCCGCCGCCTGGGACGCCCGTCCGATGGTGCGGGAAGTGGCCCTCACGGGCGGCCCGGGCCTGGAGTGGGCGGCATGACTCTGATCGCCTACACCGAAGCCAGCTTCAAGCCGTCTAGCCTGCGCGTGATCGAGCAGGCCAACGAGATCATCGCAGAGTACGAGGCCCAGGGCTTCGCCCTGACGCTGCGCCAGCTCTACTACCAGTTCGTTGCTCGCGATCTGCTGGCCAACACGCTGCGGAACTACAAGAACCTCGGCGAGATCATCAACAAAGGCCGGATGGCTGGCCTTGTGTCCTGGGATGCGATCGAGGATCGCACCCGCAACCTGCGCAGCCGGTCCCACTGGGACACTCCACGCGATATCATCGACGCCGCGCGGCGGTCCTACCACATCGATCTCTGGGCCAATCAACCCAACCGGGTCGAGGTCTGGATCGAGAAGGACGCTCTGGTCGGCGTCATCGAACGGGTCTGCAATCGGTACGACGTGCCCTTCTTCGCCTGCCGGGGCTACTCCTCGCAGAGCGAGCAATGGCGCGCTGGCCTTCGGCTGCAGGGCCACATCGACCGAGGCCAGACGCCCATCGTCCTACACCTGGGCGACCATGATCCCTCCGGCGTCGACATGACCCGCGACAACCAGGATCGGCTCACCTTGTTCGCTGGTGAGGACATCGAAGTTCGCCGCCTCGCGCTCAACATCGACCAAGTCCGCCGCTACCGGCCGCCGCCAAACCCGGCCAAGTTCACGGACAGCCGGGCGGCTGGCTACATCCGCGCCTTTGGGAAGAGCTGCTGGGAGCTGGATGCGCTCGACCCAAGCCTGATCGAACGCCTGATCGAAGATGAGCTGAACGACATCATCGACGGCGACCTTTGGACGGAACGCCAATCGGTCTTGGCCGCCGACCAACGGCAGCTCAACGACCTGCTGGCGGGCCTCTGATGACCCGCCCCCTCACCATGGCCGAGACGGCCGAAGAGGTCGGCCTGTCGGTCGAGCGGTTCCGCAAGGTCTGGCGCGACTGGGTCAAGGCCTACGCCTTCCCCGCCCCGGAGGTCCGCCCCGCCCGCAACCCCAGCCGCGCCCGCCACCAGTGGGACCCGGCCGAGGTCGCCGCCTGGAGGGCGGGCAGGAAGCGGGCCCTCGGCCGCCGCGAGGCGGCGCCCAGCGCTGCCAACGACGAGTCCATCCCCGCCGCGATCGCGCACCGCGTCGCGGCCGAACGCCAGCGCCTGGCGGCCAACATGGCCCGGAGCGGCTGACAGAGATCCCCCAGAAATCCCCCTCTGGGGGAAGACGGGCCGCGCCCCCCCACCGCGGCCCCTGGCGGGGGGAGCGCCCGCCACCCTTCCCACCATCGGAGCGCCCGACATGGCCCTGTTGAATCTGTCCATTACCCCCCGCATCGGCCGCCGGCCGACGCTCGACCAGCGCCGCGCCCAGGGCCAGCGCCTGTTCGCCGACGTGGCCGTGAACGACCAGGGCGTCACCCGCGTCCTGAACATCACGCACCTGGACACCCTGTCCGAGGGCACGGCGAGCTTCATCAAGAACTGCGAACAGGGCCACTGGGCCCGCGACCACAGCCTGCCCCTGCTGGCCGAGGCCCTGGGCCACAAGGACTGGCCCGCCTGCTGGGCCGCCCTGCGCCAGGCCGTGGCTGACAGCGGCCGCAAGGTCCGCTCGGGCCGAATCCGCTGCGAGATCGTCGGGGTGGAGGCGTAGATGGCCGACCAGCGCACCCCCGAGCAGCTGGCCTACGCCAACCGGTTTCAGGACCTCTACGACTTCGACGTTGACGGGGCCGTGGTGGTGGTCGGCGTCCAGCATACGGCCTTCGGGTCCAAGAGCCCCGCCCTGCAGGTGCGGACCGGGGCCGTCACGGTCACCATAGAACTCACCCGCGAAGTGCTCGACGAGCTGTCTGAAGCGATTGCAGACGCGGAGCTTCTCGCCGTCATCGATGGGGCGCGGGTCTGATGACCGCCCCCATGCGCGACGCCCTGGTGTCCCGCCTCTACGCCGCCCTGCAGCACAAGGGCGTCGAGGTCGGCGACGTAACGGCGGCGGTGGACGCCGCCTTGGCGACCACCGGCTATGACGGCCTGGCCGTCCTGGCGGCCTCGGCGGTGGCCGTCCAGGCCATCGTCGGGGCGGAGGTCGGCTCGCCCTCGCCCGAACTGGCCGAGGCCCTGGCCGGGCTGGAGACCGCCCGCGAGACGGTCGCCAGCCACCCGATCAACGGCGACCTGGTGGTGCTGCCGTGAGCGGCCTCGCCCTCACCAAGGCCGAGGCCCGCCAGGTCGAGGCCATGCGCGAGATCATGGCCCCGTTCGGCCTCCCCTCGGAGGTCCTGGTCGGCGGCCGGCACAAGCAGCTGGTGTTCACCCTGCCGGACGCCAGCAAGCGCACCCTGATCCTCGCCTGCACCCCGCGCGACCCCGACGGGGCGGTCAAGACCGCCCGTTCCCACGCCCGCCGCCTCCGCGACCGGCTGATAGAGGAGATCACCCGCCGATGAGTAGCGGACCACGATGGGGCGCGCCCGAGCGCCTTCCCCACGCCGAACTCCTACCCATGTCGGACGACGGCTCTTTGACCGTTGGCAAGGTTCCGGTCCCAAACCAAGGGCTGAGAATTGGCCTCATGGTGGCGGGTAGGCTGGCCCTCATGTCACCCGCCGCCGCCCGGCGCGTCGCCAAGGGCTTTGACTCCGACGAAGCCAGGGCCGCCGATCTGGGTTGGGTGGGTGACGCCTTGAGGGAGTGCGCCACTGAGATCGATGCGACGCCGTTTTCGGAACAGCTGCGGATCGCCGACGAAATGGTCGCGGCCGCCCAGGCCAAAGGCAAACAGCAATGAGCTACGCCGCCTCCACGGGCCCCGGGTCGCTGCTGGGCCGCCAGAACCGCGCCGCCGTCCTGGCGTTGCTTCACACGCATCCTGGGATAACCAATGTCGAGATCAGCGCCAGGCTCGGCCTGAGCCCTGTTTCCGTCGGCCGCCACGTAAAGACGCTGCGCAGCCGATGGCCGCTCAATCTGATCGAGCGTGAGCAGGTGGGAGAAACCCTCACGCCACGCCAGGAGGCGGCCTTCGCCCTGTTCCAGCAGTTGGGCGCCGATGATCCGCTTCGAGCTGCGCTAAGTGCAAGGTTTGGCTGGACCGACTGCCCCGCCTGCGACCGGGCGTATCATGAGGACTGGGGTGCGATCTGCCCCAGCTGCTCGGGCGCTGACTAGCCCTCCGACTTGACACCTTATCCGCCGGGGACTCCCATCCCCAGCGGTTTCCCTTTGGTGAGAGACAAAGGACCCCCTTCGATGCCCAAGCGGAAGATCCGCTCCCATGGCCAGGTGCCCGCCGGCTGGACCTGGCGTGACGGCCGCCCGCGGTGGAACGCCGCCCCCGGCCTGCGCAAGGCTGGCTGGAAGAGCGGCCATGACCTGAAGGACGGCCGCGGCCAATGGCTGGAGCGCGGCGCCTCGATCGACGCCGCCCAGGCCATCGCCGGCGCCGTCGCCATGTGGCGGGCGGGCGAGGCGATCCCCGCCGCCTATGCCGCCCTCGCCCCCGCCGGGGCCCTGCTGGAGGGCCAAACGCCGCCGCCGGCCGGCGCGCTCGACCCCTTCAGCCTGGGCCAGCTCGAGACGGAGTTCCTGGCCCACATCGAGGCCGAGCGCAGCGCCGGCACCCTGCGCGACTATCGCGGCAAGATGGGCCGGCTGCTCGACGCCTTCGGGGGCTATGCCCGCCTGCCGGATCGGGACGACAAGGCCGGCCAGGCCGCCCGCGCCGCCAAGGCCGCCGAGACCCGCGCCATGACCATCTTCGCCCTGGAGCCCTACGAGGGCCGCTCCGGCATCGTCGACCCCTGGACGACGGCCTATCGTCAGCTGCGCAAGCATGCCGGCGAGAACCAGGCCTATGGGGTGATGGCCACCGCCGGCGCCTTCCTGGCCTGGGTCCACCGCTACAAGACCCGCCGGGTGCTCAACTGGGCCAACACCGTGGAGCGCACCACCCCCGAGGGCCGCATCGTCACCCTGACGTGGGACGAGATCGCCGCCCTGGTCCGCGCCGCCGACGCCCTGGGCCTCTCCAGCGTCGGCGACGCCATCGTGCTGGCCTTCGACCTGGGCTGGAGCCAGGTCGATATCCTGTCGCTCACCTGGTCGCAGATCCGCGACGGCCGCGTGGCGGGCGCCCGCGCCAAGACCGGCCGCAAGGGGACCACCCCCATGACCTACCTGGGCAAGGGCCGCCTCGCCGCCCTGGAGGCCCGCCTGGACGCCGCCGACCAGCAGGCGGGCAAGGTGGTGGCCCTCGACCCCGAGGCCCGCCGCGCGGCCCGCCACGGGCCCGTCATCGTCTGCGAGCGCACCCGCCGCGCCTGGAAGCCCGATCACTTCCGCCATGTGTTCGGCGAGGAGGTCCGCCCCCTGGCGGCCAAGACCGCCCCCACGGTCGCCTCCAAGACCTTCGCCGACCTCCGCGACACCGCCTTCACCTGGGGAACCGACGCCGGCCTCTCCAAGGAAGGCAAGGCCAGCCGCACCCGCCAGAGCCTGAAGAACCTCGACCAGCTGGGCGACCGCCACTATGGCGAGATCAGCCGCGACGTCGCCGACCAAGCCGCGCTGCAGATGGAGGCGCTGTTCAAGGCGCGGGGGGTGATACTGTGAGCGACAATCTACCCGGCACTTCCGATGAGCATGTTGAGGAGATTTCGGCGATTCAGCGGGCCTTCGAAGAGGGCACCGCGATCATTCTGCGGCGTCGTGCTGATGAAGCGGCGGATCGGACCTACTTTCGGCAACAGCATAACTCCCTCCTTTCGCAGCTGACTTGGGGGGCGTCATTGTTGAACCTAGGAACGGCAGCCGCCGTGGCTACACTCTCCCGCGACGTATTGAAGGGGGAGCCTTCGGTACTTGGCTTGGCAATGTGCGCCTTCGCCATCGGGTTCATCCGCAGCATCACGGCTCATGCGAGCCTAGCCATCGACTACCAAGAAATTGCGATTGGCGCTGAGCGGGCGATCACGCGCCTTGAGCTCATGCTCCAAGATCGCACGCGAGCGACAACCGACTCAAAGAAGGCCGTCGCTAATAGGGCGCTGCTGACCTCCGATCGGTTGTGGCACTTCGAAGACCCCAGGTTTGCGTCGCTGCGGGAGATTTTGCGCATGCTAAGTTGGGCTGTGTGGGCCTGGATGGCTGGCATCGCGTTATCCGCCATAAGCGCTAACTGGCCGTACCTCACGCGGCTCGTCAGCGGGTAAACAGCCTGTCTGGATGTGCGACTTTCGGCCAGATCGGCGACCGCTGACGCCCCCAAACGCCCACGGCGCGGGCGGATTTCCCTAACAAAAACAACGCCCCAACCGCCCCTCCCCCTAACTCTTAATCAGCGGGTCCAAGGTTCGAATCCTTGTGCACCCACCATCGTTGCGGAAGACGCCATCGGCGCTCCTTGAGCCGGAATCAGGGGACAGGATCAATATTCCCCTTTTGTTCCACTCCTGCTACACTCCGCCCATGGCCCGCCTCGCGCGCATCGTCGTCCCCGGCTGCCCGCACCATGTCACGGCGCGGGGCAATCGGCGCGAGCCGATCTTCTTCGAGGACGGCGATCAGGACATCTACCGGGACATCCTCGCCGAGCAGATGAGCAAGGCGGCGGTGGAGGTCTGGAGCTACTGCCTGATGCCCAACCACGTCCACCTGATCCTCTGTCCGTCGAGCGAGGACGGACTGGCTGTGGCGTTGGGCGCGGCGCACCGGCGCTGGGCCAATTTCATCAATGCGCGTGGCCGCTGGCGGGGGCATCTGTTCGACGGGCGGTTCGCCTCCGTGCCAATGGATGAAGGCCATCTGATCTCGGCGGTGCGCTACGTGGCGCTGAACCCGGTCAGGGCGCAGCTGGTCGCATCGGCGCGCGACTGGCCATGGTCCAGCGTCGGCGCTCATCTCGCCGGAGAGGATGACGGCCTCGTCAAGGTCCGGCCAGTGCTGGACCGGGTGGAGCGTTTCGCGGAACTGCTCGAAGGCGGCGAGGACGCAAAGGGCTGGGCGGCCATCCGGGCGGCGGAACGCACAGGCCGTCCGCTGGGGACCGCCGACTTCGTCTCCGACCTGGAGCGCCTGCTCCGCCGCCCCATCGCCCGACGCGCCCCAGGCCGCAAGCGGGGGAGCGCCGGCCCGTCGCAACCAAACCTCATCTGATCTCGCAGAGGGGGTAAGTTGCTCCTGTCCCCGTATTTCCGAATTTGCGAAGGATTTGGCACCGCAGAGGTCAACTAAGCCACTGTCCCTGTAATCCCGGTCGAGTCGTGGAGTGGAAGTGGACGGGTGGAAGTGGACGGGTGGAAGTGGACGGGTGGAAGTGGACCCAGCATCAGACTTCGGGCCGGCCGCGCGTGATTGGTCCGCCAGAAGGTTTCAGTAGCCCTCGTAGCCGTCGCCAGAGAAGAGGGCTAGTCGACCACCACCGCCCTTCGTGACAACCGGGGCGAAGATCTGTCGCTCCAAATAGGCCTTGGTTCGGGCTCGGATTGGCAGACTCCCTGATGACTGCACGGTCACCCATTCCCACAGAAATACTTCGCAGACTAGTTTCTCAATCCCTGTCAATTGTAAGCGGGGGAAGATCCTCAGCATCAAAAACTGCAAAACCACCTTCACCGGAATAATATTCCCAGCACACTACTCGCAGGCGCGAAGGGCTTTCATCAACCACTACTTCAAACTCCGCCCGCCAAACGCGATTCCATGTCCCTGAACGACTTATGAGCTGCGTAACGAGATTCGCAGCACGAAGAGATTCCAGACCAGTCGCCTTCTCAAGGCACTCAGTAGCGTAGCTGTCATCCGAAATAACGACTTCCTCGTTTTCCGGATTAGGAGGGGGAAGAATAGGAGGCAGCATGCTCAGAGCCCCGCCCCGGATGAGACAGATAGTTGCTGCCACCAACCAATTGAACGCCATGCTGACCTCCTCATAATCCGGGCCTCAGGGGCACCACGCGGCGTTCGCCGGGGAATTGCGGCCGCCATTCCGGTGCCTTCCCAGGCACCAGTAACATGAAGTCGCCCTTCTTGTCGTAAATGACCATAGTTCCATCCCTAAACACATATACGCAGGCCCTAGTGGACGGACTGGTGCAGCCTGGAGCTCTAAACGTCGACCTGCATACGTCCGCCCCCTTCCAGCAACTGTCATATATTCTTCCCCCCAATGCACCATTTTTTGTTTGCTTGGAATTGGCTACGCAGATATCCCTCGCTTCTGAGCACATATTGTCAGTGTCACTGCCTTTCTGCCCCCGTACTCCACCCACCTTTATTACATAGCCATCTGGAATACTGTTGGAGCAAAACCAGTCCTCGTCACAAGCGTACGGGGGCGGATTGGCGCCACACACGTCAACCGGCTCAACATCGCCGTCGTCTCCCGGACCAAATGAAGCGACAGTAGTATTTGGACAGCCTGCTAGGCCAAGCGGGTCTTTGTTATTTACGGGATCGCTAAACACATACTCATATAAATTCGTTCCATCACTATATCCTATAGGATCACCCTGAAGAAATCGACCTATATTCGACGAATAAGCCCGCGCTTTATAGTTATAAAGTCCAAGATCCGCCAGCCACGACTGTCCAGTATATTGAAAGCGCCCGGAATTCCCTGACGCCGGAACACCGTATTCGTCGTACTTATTAACATTTATAGCCGCACCAGTTGAGTCGGTGACTGCTACGATGGAGCCGATCTGGTCCGTGATCAACCAACGTCGATCGCTCGTCCCCGAGCCTTCGAGCCATACCAGCGGCTCGTCCCAGTCAGGGCCGTGCACATACTTGCGCAACACATTCTCACCAGCGCTGTCGTACTCGGCGATGAGGTCGACGCCATCGTAGAGGAACTTCGTCGTGGCGGTTCCCGCGACCTGATAGAGGCGACCAGCGGGATCGTAGGACAGGCTGACGACGCTGGGCATGCCCGTCAGACGGTTGGCCTGGTCATAGCTGTAGGTGTTGACCCCGTCCGAGGTCAGATTGCCGGCCGCGTCGTAGGTGAGATCCAGGGCCCCGGATTCCGTCATCTGGTTGAGCCCGTTGGCCGTGTAGGGCCGGTCGACGGCGCTCAGGCCACTTAGGGCGTAGCTGCTGTTGGAGCCTGTGCGGGTCTTGACCTGGAAAGCCGGGTTCCAGGTCAGGGTGTAGGTCACGTCGTCAGCATTCACGGGGGAATTCTGGACCAGGGAGGTCAGGCGCGACACGGCGTCATAGGTAAACGAGGTCCCGAACCCATTGGCCCGGCTAATGGCGTGACGCATGCCGCGGTTGTTGTAGCTGTAGGTCGCGATATTCGCCGTCGCCGTCCCCGAGCCGTTTTGCTTGATCTTGTTGAGGTTTCCGGCGTTGTCGTATTCATAGGTGACGTAGTAGCTGTCCGGCCAGGTCAGCTTGGTGCGCTGGCCAGCCAGGTCATACTCATAGGCCACCGTTCCGAGCGGTCCGGTCTCCGAGAGTCTGCGCCCGAGAATGTCATAGGTCGAAGTCAGGGTCTGGCTCGAGTCCGCCTGGGTCAGCATCCGACCGAAATTGTCATAGGTGTAGCTGACGTCCAGCATGCCTGTCGGGACATCGACCGTCGTCGGCCGATTGAGGTCATCGTAGGTGACGGCGAAGGTTTCGCCATTCCGCCGCCGCTCCTGGCTCAGCCGACCTGAGGCGTCGTAGGTGTACTGTTCGTAGTCGGTCGCCGAACTGGTCGTCGGCGTCGTCGGGTGGGGGTAGAAGACCTTCCAAGGCCGGTTGAACCCGTCGTATTGGAAGGTCGTCAGGTTGCCCTTCGCATCCGCCAAGGTCGTCTGCAGGCCGTTGGCGCTGTAAGAGGCCGACGCTTCGTCGCGCTGGGCGGCGGTGCCATAGCCGGTCGTCACCTTGATCAGCTGTCCGGCGGCGTCGTAGCTGTTCTTGCTGATCGCGTCGGGGCCGTTGGCGCCAGCGGTGCTGTGCGTGCAGGCCGCCGGCAGGGAGGTGAAACTGTTCATCCGCACCGCCACGCAATCGATCCGGTTGGCGTTGTCGTAGCTGAGTTGCGTCACCGCATAGGTGGTGGCGCCGGACTCCACGGTCGCCTTGGTGGTGCGGCCAACCGAGTCGTAGGTGAACGCCTGCTTGGTGAGGGTCGAGAACAAGGCCCAGTCGCCATCCGAGGTGCTGTTCACCGTGCCCTGCTCGACCAAGGTGGGCTGGCCGTCGGCGTTGTAGGTGGTGCGGCTGGCCCGGTGCTTGAGCGCCACCGTCGCGCCGTCCGGATCGGGCGCAGTTACACCGATCCGCTGCCGCCCCGCGTCATAGCGATAGCTCACGGTATCCGCGGATCCCGACAGGGGTCCGTCGACCGCGATCACGTCGCCCACATTGTTATAGCTGTAGGCGGTGGTCGCGGTGAGGGCTCCGTTGCCCGAGCCCGTGGCGACACTGGTCGGCAGCAGATTGTTGGCCGTCGAGACGGCGCCGTAGGTGATGGTCGTCTTCAGTTCGTTGGCCGCCGCCGCACAGCTCGAGCCGGTCGCGCAGGCGGAGGTTCCCGTCAGCTTGTAGACCGAGGACGGGCCTTGGACGATCGTTCCGCTGCTGTTCTTGTACCAGGCGTAGAGCGCCGTGTAGCTGTAGCGGGTCTGAGGCCGCGTGCCGCTGACCGCCGGCGGGGGCGCGGTGACGGTCAGGACACCGCCATGGGTGCTGTCGTAGGTGTAGTCGGTGGTCTTGCCGTTGGCATTGGTCGTCGAGGCCGGCTTGTTGCAGGTGATCGCGTTGCTGCAGGTCGATGGATAGCTGGCCGTCGTGACGATGTCGGTCAGGCCCGAGCCCGGCTTGGCCTTGCGGCGGACCTCGGTGACGTTGCCGCGGGCGTCGTATGTGTATTCGTCGGAATCGCCCTCCGGACGGGTCACCTTGGTCAGGCGGCCCTTGTCGTCGTAGGCGTACAGGGTCTCCCGGTTTAGCGGGTCTTTCTCTGAGAGCAGCAGGCCGGTCTCGCTTTCCGACTTGTAGGTCCAGACCTTGGACAGCGGGTCGGTCTTGGTGGTGGTGAACACCCCGGCGGAGTCGCTGTAGCCGTAGGTCCAGGTTCCTATGCCATTGGAGACGCTGCTGACCCGGTCCAGGCTGTCGTAGGCGACCGTCAGGCTGTTAGCGCTCGGGCTGGTCGGTCGGCGGATGCCGGTCAGTATGGTGTTGGGGGTGAGCTGGGTGGTGGGGGCCGTGTAGTATTTGGTGGTTCGGCTGAGGGTGTCGGTCACCTCCTGCACCCCGCTCGAGGGGACCGCGTAGGTGGCGGTCGGCCAGGTTACCGAATAGGTGCAGCTGTCGGCGGACGGGTCGCAGTAGTCGACCGCACCGTTGATGCCGGTCACGCTGGTGATCCGGAACCAGTCAAGCTGCTCCGGCCCGGTCGTCGGCGCCGTGTTCCGGGCGTAGGTGAACTTGACGTGGTACCCGAGGTTGTTGGTCACCGACTGCAGCCGGTGAGCCGGCGTCGCCCCATCCGACAGCACGCCGATTTTGTAGTGGAAGGTCACCGCCTCGCCAGTCGGATAGGTGATCGAGGTGATCCGGCCCTCGTTGCCATAGTAGCTGGTCGCCACCCCGTGGATGAGGCTGTGGCTGTTGAGGGACCGGTCAAAGACCATGACCACGCCGCTGTTGTTGTAGGTGTATTTCTGGGTCCCGCTGTCAAAGGTCAGGGTCGACTGCGAACCCTCCGCCTGAACGAATACTCCGCCCGTCAACTGGAACCGTTCGGACGTCGCCCCGAAGCTGACGATGTAGTAGCCGGTTTCGTTCCAGCCCCCCTCGTCAGAATACCCCTCGCGCTGGATCGTGCCGGTTAGGTTGTCGCGCCAGCCGTCGCCGACGAAGTCGCGCTGGTAGGTTAGGCCGCCGGCGCCGGGCTGGCCGATCGCCACCTCCTGGGCCGAGTATCGGTACATGCCGCTGGTCACATCGACGCCGTTCTCGTCGATCGAAGATCTCACAGGCGGCGCGGCCGCCTGGGCCGCCGCCAGTTGGGGGGTGAGGAGAACCAGGGCCGCCGCGGCCAGGACGACGGCGGCGGAGATGGCCCGGCTCGGTCCCGTCGCCAACGGCCGCGCGCCGCTCAGGAAGGCCTTGGCCGCAGACAGCACTCGCCGCATAGTCATCCCCCGCCCAGTCACATCCCAGACGATAACCTGTCTCTCAGCGCGTGCAACCCGTGATCGAAATTACGAAGGCGAATTTTTCCGGAGCTCGTGCCCGGCGCGAACATCGGCCGCCCCGACGGAACGCCCGAGCCTGGCTGGCCGGGGCGGCGGCGGCCCTGGCGGTGCATGGCGGCATGCTGGCGGCGGTGGCGGCGATGGGGCCGACGACGCGATTCCGGGAGCTGCCGGAGGGTGAGGCCGGAGTGTTCATGGAGGCCAGCCTGATCGGGCCCAAGGGAGAGGCGCGGCAGGCGACGGCCCAGCAGGCGGCAGCCTCGCCACTCGAGGCGATGCTGAATGATCTGGCGGCGCCGAGCGAGGCCGCCGGCCCCGGCGCGGGGCCGGCGACGGGATCCGCAACCGCCCTTTCCGACCTGTTGGGGCCCGCCTCGCCGCGCGAGGCCAGCGGGGGCGGAAAGCCCGGGATTGCGGGGACTTCAGGAGGGTCTGGCGACGCCAAACCAGGGTTCGACTACGGCGCCCAGGCGTCGGTCGGCCGGCGGCGCGCTGGGACCGGCGCAGGACAGGTGGGTCCCTGCTGGGGACGGCCGGAGCGACCGGTTCCGGTGGTCATGGCCATCCTGCTGGACCAGGACGGCGCCCTGGTCGGGCGCCCGCGCATCGTTCGCTCGGGCGAGCGGCCGGGCGACCCCAGGGCGGCGGAGTACGAGCGGACGGCGATGCGGGCCATGGCCGGGTGCGCCCCCTTCAGCCTGGCGCCGCCAGGGGTCTACGAAGCCTACCGGATTGATTTCAGCCGCGAAAAGGGCGGACTGATTCGGCTGGGGCCGATGGCGGCGCCCTAGCGCCGGACGCGAACATCCACAAGTTGTTCAACCCTATTGCGGGTTCTGAAACCCTGCGTACTATGACGCGAAGTCGGGAGGACGTCATGCGTCTTGGGGGATGGCTGCTCGGCGGAGCGGTAGGGGTTCTTGCGCTGGCCGCGGCGGCGCCGTTGCAGGCCGAAGACATCGAGTATGTCTATGACGTCCATGGCCGGCTGATCCTGGTCCGGCACGTCGGTTCGGCCCAGACGGCCTATGTCTACGACCCCGCCGACAACCGCAGCCAGATGGTCACCGCCCTGCCCGGCGCGCCGGTCCCGGGGGTCGATTTCGTCAACACGGCCAAGAACACTGCCGTCACCTTCGACCCGCGGACCAACGACGCGGACGGCGACGGCAATTCTCTGACCGTCACCGGCAAGACCAACGGGACCAACGGCACGGTGAGCTACACCAGCAGTTCGCTGACCTACACCCCGACCACCAATTTCGTGGGCGACGATACTTTCACCTACACCCTGTCGGACGGGACCAACACCGCCACCGGCACGGTGAAGGTCAAGGTGGCTTCCAGCAACAGCCCGCCCAACGCCGGGCCGGACCGGATCACGGTCGCAAAGAACTCGGCCGGGTATACGTTCAATCCGCGCACCAACGACAGCGACCCCAACAGCGACACCCTGACCATCACCGCCAAGACCAACGGCGGCCACGGGACCGTGTCGATCGAGAGCAGCGGGACGCAGCTGAAGTATATCCCGGCTACCAACTACGCCGGAAACGACAGCTTCACCTACACCATCTCCGACGGCAACAGCGGCACGGCTACGACAACGGTCGTGGTGAAGGTCAACGCCGGGCCGTCAGCGGTCAACGATTCTCAGACCACCACGAGGAATGTGGCGAAGACCTTCGACCCCCGTACCAATGACACCGATGAGAACGGCGACACACTGACCATCACCACGGTCAGCACGCCCACTGCGCCGGCCCACGGCGCTGTGGTCATCAACG
>Ga0196963_10001541_pt1 | contig 15361 bp, 15 predicted proteins | sample S1_5metaG_FD_148600 | JGI IMG/M metagenome (GOLD analysis project Ga0196963, IMG submission 148600) | Soil microbial communities from Anza Borrego desert, Southern California, United States - S1_5 | ecosystem: Environmental > Terrestrial > Soil > Desert | place: USA: California | collected... | reverse complement strand
AGCCGGCGAATGGCCACAGGACGACAACCCGCTGCGCAACGCGCCGCACCCGGCCCGCCGCCGCCGTGCGGGATGCAGAAGGTCTTGTGCAGGTTCAGGTGGCTCACGTCGCCGCCGAACTGCCCCGGCGCGGCAACGCCGACCATCGCGTTCATGTTCGCGCCATCGACGTAGACGCGGCCGCCGTGGCGGTGCACCAGCGCGCACAGCTCCTTCACGCCGGTCTCGAACAGGCCGTAGGTGGACGGGTAGGTGATCATCATCGCCGCCAGCTTCGCGGCATGTGCGCGGCACTTGGCTTCCAGGTCGGCCATGTCGACGTGGCCCAGCGCGTCGCATTTCACGGGTACCACCTTCAGGCCCACCATCTGCGCGCTGGCGGGGTTGGTGCCGTGGGCGGACTCGGGGATCAGGCAAACGTCGCGGCCTGCATCGCCGCGCGAGGCATGCCAGGCGCGGATGGCCAGCAGGCCGGCGTACTCGCCCTGCGAGCCGGCATTGGGCTGCAGGCTGATGCCGGCATAGCCGGTGGCTTGTTCGAGCCATTCGCACAGCTGCGCGTTCAGCGCGTGATAACCCGCCAACTGCTCGGCCGGAGCGTACGGGTGGACCTGCGCGAACTCCGGCCAGGTGATCGGGATCATCTCGCTCGTCGCGTTCAGCTTCATCGTGCACGAGCCCAGCGGGATCATCGAGCGGTCGAGCGCGAGGTCCTTGTCGGCCAGGCTGCGGATGTAGCGCAGCATCTCCGTCTCGCTGTGGTGGGCGTTGAAGACCGGGTGCAGCAGGTAGCCGGAGCGGCGGCGCAGCTCGGCCGGCAGCAGCGGTTCGCGGCCGGATTCAAAGCGCGAGAAATCGGGCAGGGCGCGGCCTTCGGCAAACACCTTCCACAGCGCCTGCACGTCGGCACGGGTGGTGGTCTCGTCCAGCGTGATGCCCAGCAGGCCAGCACCGGCGCGGCGCAGGTTCATGCCGGCGCCGCGGGCGGCGGCCAGCAGCGTGTCGGTGCGGTCGCCGGCGGCGATGGTCAGCGTGTCGAAGGCCGCGTCATTCACGCGCTTGCAGCCCAGCTCGGCCAGGCCCGCCGCCAGCACCGCGGTGAAGGCGGCGACGCGTTGCGCGATGCGCTTCAGCCCAGCCGGCCCGTGGTAGACCGCGTACATGCTGGCCACCACCGCAGGCAGCACCTGCGCCGTGCAGATGTTCGACGTGGCCTTTTCGCGGCGGATGTGCTGCTCGCGCGTCTGCAGCGCCAGGCGGTACGCGGGGGCGCCGAGGGAATCGACGCTGACGCCCACCAGCCGGCCCGGCAGCGAACGCTTGAACTCGTCGCGCGTGGCCAGGTAGGCGGCGTGCGGGCCGCCCGCGCCCATCGGCATGCCGAAGCGCTGCGTCGTGCCGCAGGCGATGTCGGCGCCCAGCTCGCCCGGGGGCACCAGCAGCGTCATCGCCAGCAGGTCAGCGGCCATGATGACCAGGCCGCCGCGGGCCTTGTACTTCGCGATCCAGCCGCGGTAGTCGCGCACGGCGCCGTCGACGCCCGGGTACTGCAGCAGCACCGCGAAGCTGTCGTCCTGTAGCGCCTCGTCCCCGGTGCACACGCGTACTTCAATGCCCAGTGGCTCGGCGCGGGTGCGCACCACGTCCAGCGTCTGCGGCAGCACGTCGTCGCCGACGTAGAAGACGTTCGATTTGCTGCGGCCCACGCGCTGCGCCAGCGTCATGGCTTCGGCGGCGGCGGTGGCCTCGTCCAGCATCGAGGCGTTCGCGATCGCCATGCCGGTGAGGTCCGTCACCATGGTCTGGAAGTTGACCAGCGCCTCCATGCGGCCCTGCGAGATCTCGGCCTGGTAGGGCGTGTAGGCGGTGTACCAGGCCGGGTTCTCGAGCACGTTGCGCAAGATCACGCCCGGCGTGTGCGTGCCGTGGTAGCCCTGGCCGATGAAGCTCTTGAGCACCTGGTTGCGCGAGGCGATCGCCTTCAGTTCGGCCAGGGCCTGGGCCTCGCTCACCGCCGCGGGCAGGCGCATGGCCTCGGCACGTCGGATGCTGGACGGCACCAGGGCGTCGATGAGCGTGCGCCGCGTGAAGCCGGGCCGGTCGCCGCTGATCAGCGCCAGCATGTGCTGTTCGTCGACCTCGTCGGGTCCGATGTGGCGGGCGACGAATTCGCTGGCGTTCTCGAGATCGCCGAGCGGCGGGTGGGCAGGCTGGAGCATGGGCGGGGGGACTTCGGAAGGGGCGGCCGACGGCGCGCGGACGGCGCCATCGGATCAGCAGGCGGGAGGGAAGGGGATCAGAGGGTCTTCAGCAGCGCGTCGTAGGCCGGCGGGTCCATCAGCTGCTCGAACTCGGCCATCTTGGTCACGTGCACCTTGAAGAACCAGCCGTTGCCCATCGGGTCGGAGTTGGCCAGCGAAGGGTTGGCGCGCAAGGCCTCGTTGACCTCCACCACCTCGCCGCTCACCGGCATGTAGATGTCGGCCGCGGCCTTCACCGATTCGACGACGCCGGCGATCTCGCCCTTGGCGTAGCTGCGGCCGACCTCGGGCAGGTCGACGAACACCACGTCGCCCAGCGCATCCTGCGCATGCAGCGTGATGCCGACGACCGCGGCCTCGTGGTCTTCGATGTTGATCCACTCGTGGTCGGGGGTGAACATGGTGGTCATCGGCGGATTCCTTTTCTCTTGTCAGCGGGCGATGGGATGAAGCGGCGGCGCGCTCCAGCGGTGGTGATCAGCGGTGATAGCGGTGCGGGGTGAAGGGCATCGGCGCCACGCGCATCGGCAGGCGCTTGCCGCGCACGTCGGCATAGACCTCGTGGTGCGCGATGGCGTGGTTGGCCGCCAGGTAAGCCATGGCGACCGGCTCGAACACCGTCGGTCCCAGCGTGCCGCTGGTGACGTGGCCCAGCTTTCGGCCCTGGGCGTCGAAGATCTGCGCGCCTTCACGGACCGGGATGCGCTCGAGGCCGGTGAGGCCGACGCGCTTGATGGTGGGGCCCGATGCCAGCTGGCGCTCGATCGCCGCCGCACCGGGGTAGCCGCCGGCGCGAGCGCCGCCGGGCCGGCGCACTTTCTGGATGGCCCAGGTCAGGCCAGCCTCGACCGGCGTGGTCGTCTCGTTGATGTCATGGCCGTAGAGGCACAGGCCGGCTTCCAGGCGCAGCGTGTCCCGCGCGCCCAGGCCGGCGGGCTTGACCTCGGGCTGCCGCAGCAGCGCCCGTGCCAGCGCTTCGGCATGGCTGGCGGGCACCGAGATCTCGAAGCCGTCTTCTCCGGTGTAGCCGGAGCGGGTGACGAGGCAGTCGACATCGACCAGTTTGAAGTCGCCGCCGGTCATGAAGGTGAGGCCGGCCACGTCGGCGTTCAGCCGCGACAGGGCGGTGACTGCCTGCGGGCCCTGCAGCGCGAGCAAGGCGCGGTCCGGCAGCGGGACGATGTGGCAGCGGTGGCCGATGTGGGTGTGCAGGTGGCGGGTGTCCGCCTCCTTGCAGGCGGCATTGACGACCAGGAACAGGTGATCCGCCCGGCGCGTGATCATCAGGTCATCGAGGATGCCGCCGCTGGCATTGGTGAAGAGCGCGTAGCGCTGTTTTCCCACCGGCAGGTCGACCACGTCGACCGGAACCAGCGTCTCCAGGGCGTGCGCAGCGTCGTCGCCGCGCAACTGCAGCTGGCCCATGTGGGAGACGTCGAACAGCGAAGCGAAGTCGCGGCAGTGCCGGTGTTCGGCGAGGATGCCGCCCGGGTAGTTCACCGGCATGTCGTAGCCGGCGAAGGCCATCATCTTGGCACCCAGTTCGAGGTGCAGGGCGTGCAGCGGAGTCTTGAGCAGATCGGCGGACATGGACATCTCCCGAGGGCAAACCAACCCCACCCGGAGGTGGGGGCTGCCCTCGCTGTCCGCTTTACCTGAGAGATTGGCGGCGCCGGGGATACCGGTGCCGCTTGCCCCTTCGGTGGACGGGCTCCCTCCGCGTCCGATGGACTTGGATTGACCCGCCTCTCTCCAGTGAGGAACGCCTCTTCGCAGAAGCGTTTGCCAGTCCTTTTGCCTGAGCGTTCGAGGTGGCAGCCTCTGCGCCTTCGGCGGCTTCGGGTGAAGCTCTCTCCTGACCGCGGGCAGTGTAATCCAAGCCGTTGCCGTCCCACCCTGGCGGAAACCGGGTCGCGCTCCGCGCACTTTGCGCGGGATGATCATCGGCTCGCACATCGCCCCGGTCGATGATCCTGACCACGCTGCCCGACCTGCCACCGCGTCCCGAGACGCTGGGGAACGCCGCCTTTCGCCGGCGCTTCTACGAGCGCTGGGGACGGGAAAACGCCATCGTCTGCGGCCCCGCCTGCAACGTGGAATTCGCGCGCCATCAGCAGACGCTGTCGATCAAGGCAGCCTGGGGCGGCACCGGCGAGCGCTACCTGCTGCCGCGACGCGACCTGCTGGTCGACGACGACAGCTACCTGGTGCTTGACGAGGGCTTGCGCTACGGCAGCGTGGTGCGTGCGCCGCGGCCGGTGACGTCCTTCGCGGTGTTCTTTCGCCCGGGCATGGCCGAGGAGGTGGCGCGTGCGCGGCGGCAATCCCTGACCCAGGCGCTCGATGGCTATGCCGTGGCCGCGCCAGCCATCGGCTTCAGGCCGCACCTGCGGCGGCACGACACGGCCGTGTCCCCGCGGCTGCGGCGGCTGTGGCATGCCGTGCGGCAGGGCGAGCGCGACGAGGATTGGCTGGAAACCGAGCTGTTCGGTCTGCTGTCGGCGCTGCTGGATGCGGAGCGGGCCATCGCCGCCCGCGAGCCGCTGCCCACGGCCCGCCCGGCGGCACGGCGGGAACTGCGTCGCCGCCTGCACTTGGCCGCCGACTTCATCGACTCGAACGCCACGCAGGCGATCGACCTCGAGCGCATGGCCGAAGTGGCTTGCCTGTCCAAATACCACTTCGTGCGCGAGTTCGGGCGCCTGTTCGGCTGCACGCCGCGTGATTGGCTGACACGCAAGCGTGTCGGCATCGCGCGGCGCCTGATCGCCCAGGGTGAGACCGACCCCGAGCGGGCCGCGCAGGCCAGCGGCCTGGGCAGCCGCTGGGCGCTGCGGCGGGCCATGGCGCGCTGGCCCGAGGCCGCCTGAGCCATCGCGCAATTTCCGCACCCACGCGCAGGCCAGGTCGGCCTAGGCTGGCGGCATGCCTCATCTCCTGCGCCTTTTGCGGCTGGCCGGCCTGCTCGGCATGGCGGTTTCCGGCAGTGCCTGCAGCGCCTGCACGGCTGCCGATCATCGGCAGTTCGACTTCTGGCTCGGCCACTGGGACGTGTTCCTGCCCGATGGTTCGCGGGCCGGCGAGAACCGCATCGAAGCGGTGGCCAACGGCTGCGCGTTGCTGGAAACCTGGCAGGGGCGAAGCGGCTTCGCGGGCAGCAGCCTCAACAGCTATGACTCGGTCGCGCGCCAATGGCGGCAGCATTGGGTGGACAGCCAGGCCGGGCGCCTGGCCTTGGCAGGCGGCTGGGATGGCCAGCGCATGGTGCTGAGCGGCGAGTCGGCCGATGCGAAGCGGCCGGGCCTGCGCCTGCTCGACCGCATCGCCTGGACGCCCCAGGCCGACGGCAGCGTGCGTCAGCTGTGGGAACGTTCCGAGGACGGCGGGAAGACCTGGGCGACGGTGTTCGACGGCCGCTACGTGCGCGTCAAGCGCAGTGCCAGGCTATTCCTTCGGGCCCGATGACACCTTGTGCCGCATCAGCCGCCCCTTCTCCCGCTCCCAATCCTTCTTCTTTTCAGTGTCCCGCTTGTCGTGCTGGGCCTTGCCCTTGGCCAGCGCGATGTCGGCCTTCACGCGGCCGCCCTTGTAGTGCAGGTTCACTGGCACCAGCGTGAATCCCTTCTGCTCGACCTTGCCGACGAGGCGCTTGATCTCGTCCTTGTGCATCAGCAGCTTTTTGGTCCGGTCGGCTTCCGGATTCACGTGGGTCGAGGCCGAGCGCAGCGCATTGATGCGGCAGCCGATCAGGAACAGCTCGCCGTCCTTGATCATCACGTAGCCATCGGTCAGCTGGACCTGGCCGGCGCGGATGGCCTTGATCTCCCAGCCCGCGAGCACGACGCCCGCCTCGAAGAACTCTTCCAGGTGGTAGTCGTAGCGGGCGCGGCGGTTCTCGGCGATGGGTGCGGTCATGGGGTCCGAAGCAGATGGGGCCGCCCGGATGCAATCCAAGCGGCCCCTAGAATCTTGCGATTCTATGAAGCATGTGAAGAAGTCCGTCCTGCTCTGGTACTCCCCGCGCGAGATGTACGAGCTGGTGACGGGCATCGAGGCCTACCCGAGCTTCCTGCCGTGGTGCGAGCGGGCCGAGGTGATCGAGCGCGACGAGGCGGGCATGACGGCTCGGCTGCACCTCGTCTATGCGGGCTTGCGCCACGCCTTCACCACCCGCAACACCCACGTCGCGAACGAGTCGGTCCTGATGAAGCTGGTCGACGGGCCGTTCTCGATGCTGGACGGCACCTGGCTCTTCAAGCCGATCGGCGCGCAGAGCAACGCGCCAGCCTGCCGCATCGAGTTCGATTTGCGCTATGCCTTCTCGAACCATGCCTTCGAGCTGGTGCTGAGCCCGGTGTTCGACCGCGTGGCCAACACCTTCGTCGATTCCTTCGTGCAGCGGGCGGAGCAGGTGTATGGCCCCCGCTGAGCCGCTCACGCCCGAGATGGCGATCGAATTGGTGTTTGCCGAGTCGCCGCAGCGGCTGCACCGCGCCCGCCTGCGGCTGCCGCCCGGCGCCACCGTGGCCGATGCGCTGCGCGCCAGCGGCTGGCGCGAACTGCTCGGCGCGGAATTGGTCGATGGCCTGCGCGTGGGTGTCTGGGGCAGGCCCTGCGAGCCGCAGGCCGTGCTGCGCGACCGCGACCGCATCGAGCTGTACCGCCCGCTGCAGGTCGATCCGAAGGAAGCGCGCCGGCAGCGCTACCGGCGCGACGGCATGCGGCGCGCGCCGCGCTGAGCGGCTGGCGCTGCGGTCAGCGGCACTCCGACGCCATCACCTGGCGGGCGCGCTGCATCTCTTCCGCGCGCGCCTTGTCGTCGAGCACCTCGCGCTCGCCCTTGTCGTTCAGGCGGGCGATGCGCATGCCGCTTTCCAGCGTCGCCAGGTGCTGGCGGGCACGCTGGCAGTTCTCGGCGCGCTGGGCAATCGCCTTGTCCTCGGCGGCCTTGTCCTTGGCTTTCTGCTCCTGCTCCTGCCGGCTGCGGCGGGCTTCGATCTCAGGATCGACCTTGGCCTTGGCCACGGCGGGCGCCGGCGCGCTGGCTGCGGAAGCCTGGGCCGCCGCGGCGGCCGCAGCGCGGCGAACGGAATCATGCGGCCGCTGCATCACGTCCTTCTCGGGAATGTCGCGCGGCGGCGGCAGGTCGCTGATGTGCACCTGGCCATTGCGATCCTTCCACTTCCACTGCGCCCACGCACTGGGCGTGGCCGTGACCAGCGTCGCGCACAACGCCGCGACGGTCCAGAAGACCCGGTCCCTTCGAATCATGGAATCCCCAACGCAAAAGCAGTCGCGAAGTGTAGCGGCGGCCTCCCGTGCGACCGGGCACAAATGGTTTCCGGGCGGGTCCTGAAAGCAGGCTTCGGGCACCCCTCCCTATAATCCGCTTTTGTCTTCGGCCCGGCGCTGCGCTCCTTGGCTTTGCTTACCGCGAAGTCAGCCCACGAGGCAACGGCGCAAGGCCGTTGAAGCGACTGGAGTTCTCCGTATGCGCCTTCTCGGCAAAGCGCTCACCTTCGACGATGTGTTGTTGGTGCCGGCCTTCTCGCAGGTGTTGCCCCGCGACACCAGCCTCGCGACGCGATTCACGCGCCGCATCTCCCTGAACCTGCCGCTGGTGTCCGCCGCGATGGACACCGTCACCGAAGCCCGCCTCGCGATCGCCATCGCGCAGGAAGGCGGCATCGGCATCGTGCACAAGAACCTCACGCCCAAGCAGCAGGCGGCCGAGGTGGCGCGCGTGAAGCGCTATGAATCGGGCGTGCTGCGCGACCCCATCACCATCTCGCCCGGCGTACCGGTGCGCGACGTGATCACGCTGTCGCGGCAGCACGGCATCTCGGGCTTCCCCGTCATCGAAGATGGTCGCGTCGTCGGCATCGTCACGGGGCGCGACCTGCGCTTCGAGACCCGCCTCGATGTGCCGGTGCGCGAGATCATGACGCCGCGAGACAAGCTCATCGTGGTCAATGAAGCCGCCACGATCGAGGACGGCAAGGCGCTGATGCACAAGCACAAGCTGGAGCGCGTGCTGGTCGTCAACGACGCATTCGAGCTGCGCGGCCTGATGACGGTGAAGGACATCACCAAGCAGACCAGCTTCCCCAGCGCCGCGCGTGACGACCATGGCAAGCTGCGCGTCGGCGCCGCGGTGGGCGTGGGTGAGGGCACCGAAGAACGCGTGGAACTGCTGGTGAAGGCCGGCGTCGATGCGCTGGTGGTCGACACCGCGCACGGCCACTCCGCCGGCGTGATCGACCGCGTGCGCTGGGTCAAAAAGAACTTCCCGCAGGTGGAGGTCATCGGCGGCAACATCGCGACGGGCGAGGCGGCGCTGGCGCTGGTCGAGGCCGGCGCCGACGCGGTCAAGGTCGGCATCGGCCCGGGCTCGATCTGCACCACCCGCATCGTCACCGGCGTCGGCGTGCCGCAGATCATGGCGGTCGATTCGGTCGCCAAGGCACTGGCCGGCACCGGCGTGCCGCTGATCGCCGACGGCGGCATCCGCTTCTCCGGCGACCTGGCCAAGGCCATCGCCGCGGGGGCCGACACGGTGATGATGGGCGGCGCCTTCGCGGGCACCGACGAGGCGCCCGGCGAGACCATCCTGTACCAGGGCCGCAGCTACAAGAGCTACCGCGGCATGGGCTCGATCGGCGCGATGCAGCAGGGCTCGGCCGACCGCTATTTCCAGGACAGCTCGGCCAGCACCTCGACCTCGGCATCGGCCAAGCTGGTGCCCGAGGGCATCGAGGGCCAGGTGCCCTACAAGGGCTCGGTGGTCGGCATCATCTTCCAGTTCGCCGGCGGCCTGCGCGCATCGATGCACTACTGCGGCTGCTCCACCATCGCCGAGATGCAGACCAAGGCCCAGTTCGTCGAGATCACCTCCTCCGGCATTCGCGAGAGCCACGTGCACGACGTGCAGATCACGAAGGAAGCCCCCAACTACCGGATGGAGTGATGTCTCCAGCAGAAGGGGCCGTCGGATCGTCCGGCGACAGGCCGGACTCTTCCGAACGGCCGGCCGCCCGGGCGGAACCCGCGGCGGGCCGGGCTGCCGCACCCGCCCAAGGCCAGGCCGGTGGCCGGCGACCTGCGATGTCGTTCATCATGGTCACCGTGCTGATCGACATGATCGCGATCGGCCTGATCATCCCCGTGCTGCCGCACCTCGTCGGCACCTTCACGGCGTCGCCGGCGGAGCAGGCCTTCTGGTTCGGCGCGGTCACCTTCGCCTTCGGGCTCGCCAATTTCTTCGGCTCGCCGATCCTCGGCGGCCTGTCCGACCGCTTCGGCCGGCGGCCGGTGCTCTTGATCGGCATCGCCGGGCTGGCGCTGAGCTTTTTCGTCACCGCCGCCGCCACGGCGCTGTGGATGTTGATCACCGTGCGGCTCTTCAGCGGCGCCATGCAGGCCAATGCGTCGGTGGCCAACGCCTACGTCGCCGACATCACGCCGGCGGAAGACCGTGCACGCCGCTTCGGCCTGCTCGGCGCGGCCTTCGGCGTCGGCTTCATCCTGGGCCCGGTCATCGGCGGCCTGCTGGGCGGCATCGACGTGCGGCTGCCCTTCGTTTGCGCGGGCGCCATGGCGCTGCTGAATTGGGCCTACGGCTTCTTCGTGCTGCCGGAGTCGCTGCCGGCGGAACGCCGGCGTCCCTTCGAATGGCGCCGCGCGAATCCGGTCAGTGCGCTGAAGGGCCTGGCCGCGCTCGAAGGCGTGGGCCTGCTGGTCGTCGTGATCGGCTTGGCCAGCCTCGCGCAGTTCACGCTGCACACGAGCTGGGTGCTGTACACGGCATTCAAGTTCGGCTGGGGACCGGCGGAGAACGGCTGGTCGCTGTTCGCGGTGGGCGTGATGACGGTCTTCGTGCAGGGTTGGCTGCTGAAGCACCTGCTCAAGCGCTTCGCGCCGCAGAGGCTCGCGGTGATGGGGCTGGTGTCCTCGTCGCTGGCGTACCTGGGCTGGGGCCTCGCCACCCGCGGCTGGATGATGTACGCGGTGATCGGGCTCAACGTGCTCGGCTTCGCCGCGGCCAGCGCCCTCAACAGCATCGTCTCCAACGCCGCCGATGCCCGGACGCAGGGCCAGACCATGGGCTCGGTCGGGTCGCTGAACAGCCTGATGGCCGTGGTGGCGCCGGTGGTCGGCGCGACGCTGCTGGGCATCGTCTCGCACCGCCCCGCCGGCGACTGGCTGATGGGACTGCCGTTCTACTTCTGCGCCGCGCTGCAAATGATCGGCACGGCCCTCGCCATCCGCCACTTCCGCACCCACCCCGGCCGCCCGCACGCACCGCTCAACCCGGCCGCGTGAACCCCCGCGTGCCCCACGTGAACCCTGTATGCACGACAAGATCCTCATCCTCGACTTCGGCTCCCAGGTCACCCAGCTGATCGCCCGGCGCGTGCGCGAGGCGCACGTCTACTGCGAGATCCATCCGAACGACGTTTCCGACGAGTTCATCCGCGAGTTCGCGCCGCGCGGCATCATCCTGTCGGGCAGCCATGCCAGCACCTACGAGGAGCACGACCTGCGCGCCCCTGCCGCGGTGTGGGAGCTGGGCGTGCCGGTGCTGGGCATCTGCTACGGCATGTTCACGATGACGGTGCAGCTCGGCGGCCAGGTCGAGGCGTCCACGCACCGCGAGTTCGGTTATGCCGAGGTGCGCGCGCATGGTCACACGCGGCTGCTGGAAGGCATCGAAGACCACCGCACGCCAGAAGGCCACGGCATGCTGAAGGTGTGGATGAGCCACGGCGACAAAGTCACCGCGTTGCCACCCGGTTTCAAGCTGATGGCGTCGACGCCCAGCTGCCCCATCGCCGGCATGGCCGATGAAAATCGGGGTTATTACGCGGTGCAGTTCCACCCCGAGGTGACGCACACTGTGCAGGGCAGGGCGCTGCTCGAGCGCTTCGTGCTGCAGATCTGCGGCGCCCGAGCCGACTGGATCATGCGCGACCACATCGAGGAAGCGGTGCAGCGCATCCGCGAGCAGGTCGGCGACGAGGAGGTGATCCTGGGCCTGTCCGGCGGCGTCGATTCCAGCGTCGCAGCGGCCCTGATCCACCGCGCCATCGGCGACCAGCTGACCTGCGTCTTCGTCGACCACGGCCTGCTGCGCCTGAACGAAGGCGACATGGTGATGGACATGTTCGCTGGCAAGCTGCACGCCAAGGTGGTGCGCGTCGATGCCAGCGACCTGTTCCTTGGCAAGCTGGCCGGCGTTGCCGACCCCGAGGCCAAGCGCAAGATCATCGGCGGCCTGTTCGTTGACGTCTTCAAGGCGGAGGCCGCCAAGCTGAAGGCCGGCGGCGCGCACCAGGTCGAAAACGGGGGGCGCGCCGTGAAGGGCGCGACGTTCCTGGCCCAGGGCACGATCTACCCGGACGTCATCGAGTCCGGCGGCGCCAAGACCAAGAAGGCCGTCACGATCAAGAGCCACCACAACGTGGGCGGCCTGCCCGAGCAGCTGGGCCTGAAGCTGCTGGAACCCTTGCGCGACCTGTTCAAGGACGAAGTGCGCGAGCTGGGCGTGGCGCTGGGCCTGCCGCACGACATGGTCTACCGCCACCCATTCCCGGGTCCGGGCCTGGGCGTGCGCATCCTGGGCGAGGTGCGCCGCGAGTACGCCGACCTGCTGCGCCGCGCCGATACGATCTTCATCGAGGAACTGCGCGCCGCCATCGATCCCGTGTCCGGCAAGAGCTGGTACGAGCTGACCAGCCAGGCGTTCACGGTGTTCCTGCCCGTCAAGAGCGTGGGCGTGATGGGCGACGGCCGCACCTACGACTACGTGGTGGCGCTGCGGGCGGTGCAGACCAGCGACTTCATGACCGCCGATTGGGCCGAGCTGCCCTACGGACTGCTGAAGAAGGTGTCGGGCCGGATCATCAACGAGGTGCGTGGCATCAACCGCGTCACCTACGACGTGTCGTCCAAGCCGCCTGCCACCATCGAGTGGGAATGAGCCCGGCGCGCGGTCCGTCCCCGGCTGCTGCGGCGCGCCAGCAGCCGCTGGCGGGCTGCGGCCAGCCGCGCGAACGGCGCTTGGACCGCCTGTTCTTCGCCGTTTATCCCGATGCGGCGGCGCAGCAGCAGGTTCAGGCGCTGGCCCAGCGCCTGCGTGCCGAGCACGGGCTGAAGGGACGGCCGATTCCGCCCGAGCGCAGCCATGTGACGCTCGCTTTCGTCGGCAGCTTCCAAGGGCTGCCGGGCGGATTGGTGGACCGCTTGAGGCAGGCCGGCGCAGCGGTGGAAGCTGCACCGCTGGCGGTGTCCTTCGATCAGGTGGGCAGTTTCGACAACCGGCCGCACAACAGGCCGCTGGTGCTGCGGGGCCAGGATGGCACGCGCGCAGTAGCGGGCCTGCACCAGGTCCTGCGCGAAGCGCTGGTCGCGGCGGGCCTGCCCGACGACGGGCCAGGCCCCTACACGCCGCACCTGACCCTGCTGTACGACGACTGCAAGCTGCCGCTGCAGCCCGTGCCGCCGATAGGCTGGACGGTGCGCGAGCTGGTGCTCGTGCACAGCCTGGTCGGCTTGTCGACGCACGTGCCGCTGGCCCGCTGGCGCCTGGGCCGTCCAGGAACCGGAGATTGAAGATGGTGCGCATGGTGGTGGGCGTGCTGGTGTTGCTGGCGGCCGCGTTCGTGCTGCTGAACCTGGCCAAGCAACAGGCCGAGGCCTTGCGGCCGGCCGCGGCGGGTGCGTCCGCGGTGCCGGGGCCAGCAGCCCATCTGCCGCAGAAGATGCAGCAGGACGTGCAGAAGGCGCTGCAGCAGGGCGCGGCACAGCGCGCCTCCGACGCCAACCCATGACCGCGTTTTCCCCGGCCGACGAACAGGCGATGCGCATCGCGCTCGACCAGGCGCTGAATGCGCAGCTGGCGGGCGAGGTGCCGGTGGGCGCGGTGATCATGCGCGCCGGCCAGGTGATCGCTACCGGCTACAACCGCCCGATCACCACGCACGACCCGACCGCGCATGCCGAGATCGTGGCGCTGCGCCACGCCGCGCAGCTGCTCGAGAACTACCGGCTGCCGGAGTGCGAGCTGTTCGTCACGCTGGAGCCTTGCGCCATGTGCGCGATGGCGTTGATGCATGCGCGCTTCAAGCGCGTGGTGTTCGCGGCGCACGATCCGAAGACCGGCGCCGCCGGATCGGTGGTCGACCTGTTCACGCAGCGGCTCCTGAACCACCACACCGAAGTGGTGGGCGGCCTGCTGGCCGAGCCGGCCTCGCGCCTGCTGCGGGACTTCTTCGCCGAGCGGCGGGCCCAGCAGCGTGCCGAGCGGCTGGCGCGCGATGCCGCCGGTGTGCAGGCCGGCGGGGTCGCTGCCAGCGAAGACACCGCTCCCATTCCCACCGGTGACGCGACCGAGTTGCCGCATCCCCACGAACAATGACCACGATGACCCTGATGACGATCTTCGCGCCCGCCGGCGTCGAACTGCGCGGCGCGGCGCTGAAGCTGGCGCGGCAGCGCCTGGCGGAGCTCGGCTTCAAGGTGGCGCTGGACCCGGGCGTGCGCGGCCGGCACCAGCGTTTCGCCGGTGACGACGATTCACGGCTCGAAGCCGTGCACCGCATCGCCAGGGCGGCGCCCTCGGTGGCCATGGCTTGCCGCGGCGGCTATGGCATGACGCGGCTGCTCGACCGCATCGACTGGAAGCTGCTGGCGCGCAGCGTCGAGCAGGGCACGCGCTGGGTCGGCTACAGCGACCTCACCGCCTTGCAATGCGGGCTGCTGGCGCACACCGGCGCTGCCAGCTGGCACGGACCGATGGCCTGCGACGACTTCGGCCGCGCCGACGAGGCGGGTGGCCTCGACGAGGTGACGCGCGACTGCTTCGCCGAGGCGATGTCGGGCGAACTGGAAGCCGTGGGCTTCCGCACCGAGGCCGGCTTCGACGGCCTGCAGGCGCGCGGCACGCTGTGGGGCGGCAACCTGGCGGTGCTGCAGGCGATGATGGGCACGCCGCACTGGCCGCGGGTGAAGGGCGGCATCCTGTTCGTCGAGGAGGTCAACGAGCATCCCTACCGCGTCGAGCGCGTGCTGCTGCAACTGCACCAGGCCGGCGTGCTGGCCGCGCAGAAGGCGGTGCTGCTGGGCGCCGTCACCGACTACCGCAAGTCGCCGCTGGACCGCGGCTACAGCCTGAAGCAGGCCGTGGCCTACCTGCGCGGCATCAGCAAGACGCCGATCCTCACCGGACTGCCCTTCGGCCACGTGCCGACCAAGGTGTGCCTGCCGGTCGGCCGCCGCGTGCAACTGCTGGTGGAAGGGCGTGACGCGCTGATCGGTTGGTGACGCGCGCGTGACACCGCCGCGCTACATCGGAACCGGCCCGCGAATCTGGGGGCACCTGTCTAGGCAACCTGGATCAAACCCCGAGTCGACGCGGGACCCCAGCACCTAGAATCCCGCACCGCCTCGAAAAGGGCTGGCCACGAGCCGGTCCGGTCGAGGCGCCCTTTTTTGGCGCGGGCCCGACCATCGGTCGTCGGTGGCCTGGCGCCTGCACCAGGAGTGCCCCTGCATGCGCGGATCCGCTGTCGCCCGCCGTTTTTGTCTTGCCGTGTCTGCCGTGCTGGCCGTCGTGGCCGCCGGCTGCAACAACAGCCCCTACTGGAGCGGGGCGGAGCGCGAGAACACGCTGTTCTATGCGTTCACCGAACGCTCCCCGCGCTCGCTGGACCCGACGCAGTCGTATTCGAACCCGGAGTCGGCCTACACCTTCCAGGTCTACGAGCCACCCTACGGTTACCACTACCTGAAGCGGCCGTACCAGCTGGTGCCCAAGGCAGCGGCCGAGGTGGCGCACCCGCACTACGTCGACAAGGATGGCAAGCCCCTGCCGGACGATGCGCCGGCCGATGCCATTGCCGAAAGCATCTACGACGTCCGCATCCGGCCCGGCATCCTCTATGCCCCGCATCCGGCGTTCGCCAAGGACGGGCAGGGCCGCTACCGCTACCTGAACCTGACGCGTGAACAGCTCGGCAGCAAGCGCTCGCCCTGGGACTTCGAGCACCAGGGCACGCGGGAGCTGGTGGCCGAGGACTACGTCTATGCGCTGAAGCGCCATG
>Ga0196963_10001539_pt1 | contig 15369 bp, 14 predicted proteins | sample S1_5metaG_FD_148600 | JGI IMG/M metagenome (GOLD analysis project Ga0196963, IMG submission 148600) | Soil microbial communities from Anza Borrego desert, Southern California, United States - S1_5 | ecosystem: Environmental > Terrestrial > Soil > Desert | place: USA: California | collected... | reverse complement strand
GGCGGAGCGCCGGCCCCGGCCGGCCGCGTGCCCCGCCGCACCAGCGCCGTCGCCGTGCCGGTGCGCCGCTGCTTCTCGTCCATGTAGAGGAGGGCCGCGCTCGCCCCCCTGAGCGAAACAGCGCCGAGCGGCCTGCCGTCGGCGGCGTGCAGCTGGAGGCGGCCGGCCGAGCGAAGCGCCGCGATCATCGCCGTCGTGTCTGCCGCGGCGACTCGAGTCTCTCCCTCCGCCCCGGCCAACCGCACCGCCAGCCTCCTGCCATCGGCGCTGACCGAGGCGGCATTGCTGTCGGCGCCGAGATCGAAGGCCAGCACCGGCAGCGCCGTCGCCTCTGGTCCGCGGCGCACGCTCATCGTCAGCGCGTCGTCCGGCCAACCCTCCGGCACCAGCGCCACAGCGTGGCAAGCCGCGCCATTGTCGCAGCCGACGGTCCAGTCCTGAAAGGTCCTGAGCTCGGCCGGTCGGGGGGCGGCCAGGACGGCGGCGGCGAGGAGAAGGCCGAGGATCATTACGCCAGCGTAGCGCGCGTCGGACCCGAAGACCATCGACCGGTGCCGCCCGTCATTCTCGCGAGGCGCAAATGCAGCGCTCCCGAGGCAGTTGCCCCCGTCCCCCCCGGCCCCTACATCGCCCCTGACCGCGTGCGGGGAGAGACTTGATGCTGCTGGCCCTGATCGACGTACTCATCATCCTGCTGACGGTCGTCTGGTGGATTATCGTCATTCAGATGATCCTCAGCTGGCTCGTCGCGTTCAACGTCATCAACACCTACAACGATTTCGTGCGCGGCCTGCTGCGCGCGCTCGACCGCATGACGGAGCCGGTCTACCGGCCGATCCGCAAGGTCCTGCCCGATTTCGGCGGGCTCGATTTCAGCCCGATGGTGGTCCTGATCGTGCTGCTGATCGTCGACCGGCTGCTGCGCGGCGTGGCGCTGGACATCGCCACCAGCTACCGATGAGCGCTGCGCGGATAGACGGCCGAGCCTTTGCCGCCCGGCTGCGCGCGAGAATCGCCGAAGCCGTCCCCGCTTTCACCGCGGCGGCGGGCCGAGCGCCCGGCCTGGCGGTGGTGCTGGTCGGCGAGGATCCGGCCAGCGAGATCTATGTCCGCTCCAAGGGGCGGGCGACGACCGAGGTCGGCATGGCCAGCTTCGAGCACCGCCTGCCCGACAGCGTCTCGCAGGAAGAGGTGCGCGCGCTGGTCAGCCAGCTCAACGAGGACGACGCGGTCGACGGCATCCTCGTCCAGCTTCCCCTTCCCGCCGGCATTGACGACAAGGCGGTGATCGAGGCCGTTGATCCGGCCAAGGACGTCGATGGCTTCCATCCGCTCAATGCCGGCCGGCTCGCGATCGGCGAGGACGGGCTCGTCCCCTGCACACCGCTCGGCTGCCTGATGCTCCTGAAGGACCGGCTCGGCGACCTTGCCGGCCTCGAGGCGGTTGTGGTCGGCCGCTCCAACATCGTCGGCAAGCCGATGGCGCAATTGCTGCTCGCGGAGAATTGCACCGTCACCGTCGCCCACAGCCGCAGCCGCGACCTTCCCGATTTGGTGCGCCGCGCCGACATCGTCGTCGCCGCCGTCGGCCGGCCGGAGATGATCCGCGGCGACTGGCTGAAGCCGGGCGCGACCGTGATCGATGTCGGCATCAACCGGATCGCCGACGACGAGGGCAGGGACCGGCTGGTCGGCGACGTCGATTTCGCCGGCGCATCCGAAGTCGCCGGAGCGATCACGCCGGTGCCGGGCGGAGTCGGCCCGATGACCATCGCCGTCCTCCTCCGCAACACCCTCGCCGCCGCCCACGCCCGCGCCGGCCTACCGCCGCCGGAGGGCCTGTGATCGCCCTTTTCCTTTCCGCCTTCGCCACCTTCTTCGTGGTCATCGATCCGCCTGGCTGCGCGCCGATCTTCGCCGGGCTGACCCGCGAGGCGAGCGCGTCGCAGCGGCGGGGGATGGCGATTCGCGCCTCTGCGATCGCCGCGGGCATTCTGCTCTTCTTCGGCCTGCTCGGCGAGGATCTGCTGAGGGCGCTCGGCATCAGCCTCGCCGCCTTTCGGATCGCCGGCGGCATCATGCTGTTCCTGATCGCGCTCGACATGGTGTTCGAGCGCCGCACCCAGCGCCGCGAGAACCGCGCCCAGCAGGTCAGCGCCGATCCCGAGCATGACGACGTCTCGGTCTTCCCGATGGCGATCCCGATGATCGCCGGTCCCGGCTCGATCGCTTCGATCATGCTGCTGATGGCACGCAGCGACGGTCTCGCCGAATCCTTGATCGTGCTCGCCGCTTTGGCAGCGGTCCTGCTGCTCACCCTCGTCTCGCTGCTCGCGGCCGGCTGGTTGATGCGGCTGCTCGGCCACCGCACGGAGGCGATGCTGACTCGGCTGCTCGGCGTCGTCCTCGCCGCTTTGGCCGCTCAGTTCGTCATCGACGGCATTTCGGTCAGCTTCGAGGTCTGACCACCCGCCACACGCGGTAGGGCGATTTGGCCGGCAGCGAGAGCGGCTGCAGCCACGGCGGGATCTGGCCGCCCACCAGCTGCATGTAGAAGCCCTCCTTGGCCTGGCTGGCGTAGAGGGTCGATTCGGAGAGGCCCGGGCAGATCAGCACATAGTCGATCCCCCTCCGCTCGATCATCGCGCGGGCATCGTCCGACGAGCCGCGGAACGCCCGCATCACATCGATGATGTCGCGGCCGTTACGGTGATAGGGACCGGCGACGGCGTCGTGATGGGTGACCGTGATCAGCCGCGGGCCGAGGTCGACGAACGTCAGCACCTGGCCTCTGGGCAGCCGCGCGACCGGTGCCAGCGCCCGCAGGGTCGGACAAAGGCCGTTGGCCTTGTTGACCGCGGTCATTCCCGGCTTCGGCTTCGGCGGGAACAGGCGCAGCGCCTGCTGTACGAGAACCCCCGAAACCAGCAGGAAAGCGAGTACGGTGCCGACCACCCTCACCATCAGGAAACGGCTGGCGAAGATCCAACGGATGGCAAGCGTGGCGAGGGCGGTCGCGCCGGGCACGGCAAGCAGCTGCGCCGCCGGAGACGCGCGGCTTTGCCAGAGCAGGAGAGCAGCGGCGAGCAAGGCGGGGGCGGCGGTCGCGGCCCAGGCGACCAGCGCCGCCGGCTCGCCCCGGTGGCGCCACAGCATCGCCGCATAGCCGATCAGCCCCGCCGCCGGCAGGGCGGCGATGGCGATCGCCGTCGCATAGCCGTGCATATAAAGGGGCCGGGCCTCGCGGACGTTGCCGAGCCACAGCCGCACCAGTTCGGGCGAAGCACCCTCCAGCCGGCCGATGCAGTGCGGCCAGGCGAGAACGAAGCCGATCCCGAGCGCCGTCCCGGCGGCGGCAGCCGAGGCGAGGCGGATCGCCCAGGAACGCGCCGGCAGCGAGGCAAGGGCGACCGCGATCGCGCCTCCCGCCGCGGTCGCCGACAGCCAGACCGGGGACAAGGCGTCGCAGACCGGCGCCCGGTTGGCATAGGAGGCGAAGACCAGGAAACCGAGCGCCGCGCCGCCGGCCAGGCTGGCGCCGTAGGCGGCGAGACGCCGCCCCTCCGCCGGATCGCGCACCCACATCAGGACGGTTATGCCGCCGGCAACGGCGAGGTAGAGCAGCATCTCGAGACCGATCACCAGCGACAAGGCGGTGGCGACGCCGAGCAACGCACCCCCTCGCGCCCGTTTCCGATCGGTCAGCGCCGCAACCGCCACCGCCAGCAGGGCGAGCTGCCAGCCATGATGATCGATCCTGAGCGGGGACCACATTCCGCGCACCGAATGGCCGCAGAGCAGGATGGCGATCGCCAGCGCGAAGGCCCAGGGCGCGATCAGGCGGCGGGCGGCCACCGCCACCGCCGTCATCGCCACGCCCATCGGCAGTAGCGGGGCGATCGCCACCGCGGCCTTCTCGGCGGCGGGGCCGCCGACCAGGGGCGTCAGCGCGAGCTTGATGCCGGCAATCGGCAGATCGACGAGACGGGACCAGTGGATGTCCGCGCCCCACGGCGGATTGAGGCGATATTGCCGGAGGTCGAACCAGGCCTGCCCGGCGAGCAGGCCGCGGACCTGCATGATCCGAAGATTGTCGTCGGTATCGCCGAGCGCGAAGGCGTTGATCGCGGCCCAGCGGTTGAAGAGCAGGAGGAGCGAGGTCGCCAGCCAGAAGAGCAGCACCCACCAGCGCCAACGTCGCTCCAGCCCCTCCATTGCTTGAACCCTTTTCAACCCCTTGCCACGGCATTAGTCCCTGCTCGGCAAAGGGCAAGCCGAGGACGGAAAGGAACGCGCTGAGATGAAGCTGCGCAGCGCGATACCGCCGCTTTTCGGCCAGGTGATCCGCTTCGGCCTAGTCGGCGGCTTCGTCACCGTGGTCGGCATGGCCGTCTATTATTTCCCGGCGACCTTCATGGGCGTGCCGCCCTTGCTCTCCAACCTGCTCGCCTATGTGGTCGCGATGGGGCTCGGCTACGGCCTGCACAGCACGGTCAGCTTCCGCGGTCACGGCAGCCGCGACAATCCGGCCCGGCGGACGGGGCGTTTCTTCATCGTGTCGCTGGTCAGCCTGGGGCTCAACAGCCTGTTCGTCTGGGTGCTGACCGGCCTGCTCGACGGGCCGACCTGGTGGCCGCTGGTGCCGATGCTGCTCGTCACCCCCGCCGTCACCTTCGCGCTCAATCGGCAGTGGGTGTTCGGCTGATGGGCCGGCGCTGATGGAACGGATCGTCTACGACCGCATGGCGGAGCTCGACAGCCGCCACTGGTGGTACCGGGCGAGACGGGAAATCCTCGCCGGCCTGATCGAGCGCCGAATCCCCCTTCCCGACAATCCCCGCATCCTCGAGATCGGCTGCGGCACCGGCCACAATCTCGTCATGCTGAAGCGCTTCGGCCGGGTCGACGCGATCGAGATCGACGACGCCGCCCGCGCCATCGCCAGCCGGCGGCTCGGCCATGCGGTGATGGACTCGCCGTTGCCGGCGCTCGCCGGAGTCGAGGATGGCGCGTACGACCTGGTCGCCATTCTCGACGTGCTCGAACATGTCGCCGAGGACCGGGAGGCGCTGGAGAGCATCGCTCGCAAGCTGAGGCCGGGCGGCCGCATCCTCATCGCCGTCCCCGCCCATCCCTGGATGTGGAGCGCCCACGACGTCGTCAACCACCACAAGCGCCGCTACACGCGCAAGGCGCTGCGGGCGGTGGTCGCCGCAGCGGGCCTGAGGCTGGAGATGATCAGCTGGTTCAACAGCCTGCTCTTCCCGCTCGCGGCGGCGGCGCGGCTCGCCGGCAAGGTGCGAAGGAAGGAGGACAGCGACGACAAGCTGCCGCCCAAGCCGCTCAACGCCCTGTTCGAGGCAATATTCGGGCTCGAGCGCTACGCGATCGGGCGGCTGCCGTTCCCGCCGGGCGTGTCGCTGGTGGCGATCGTCTCGGCTTCATGAGCGACATGGCCGAGGCTCGGCCGCCCGCCGGCATGGCCGGCGATCTCGGCGACGATGTAGAGCGGCCGGTGCTTCGCCTCCATGTAGAGCCGGCCGAGATACTCGCCGATCATCCCGAGCACGAACATCTGCGCGGCGCCGAGCACCACCACCACCAGCATCAGCGAGGTCCAGCCCTGGATGGCGGTGCCAGTGAGGAAGCCGACCGCGATATAGCCCAATAGCAGCACCGAGGCGGCGACCAGCCACAGGCCGATATGGCTGGCCATGCGCAGCGGGGCGGTCGAGAAGCCGGTCACCGCGTCGAGCGCGAAGCGGACCATCTTGGAGAGCGGATATTTGCTCTGCCCGGCGTGGCGCTCGGCGCGGTCGTAGGCGATCGGCACCTGCCGGAAGCCGACCCACGCGACCATGCCGCGGATGAAGCGCGCCTGTTCGGGGAGGCTCAGCAGGGCGTCGAGAGCTCGGCGGCTCATCAGCCGGAAATCGCCGGTGTCGAGCGGGATGTCGATCTCGGCGAGCCGGGAGAGCAGCCGGTAGAAGAGCTTGGCGGTGCCGCGCTTAAACGGGGTCTCGCCGGCGCGGGCCCGTCGCACCGCGTAGACGACGTCGGCGCGCTGGCGATCCATCTCGTCGAGCATGGCGCCAAGCAACTCCGGCGGATCCTGGAGGTCGGCGTCGATAATCAGGATCCGAGCGCCCGAGCAGAGGTCGAGGCCCGCGGTCAGGGCGAGCTGGTGGCCGTGGTTGCGCGACAGGTTGATCGCGACCAGCCGCGGATCCCCTTCCGCCAGCGCGCGCATCATCTCCCAGCTGCGATCGCGCGAGCCGTCGTTGACGAGCACGATCTCATAATCCTCGCCCGCCGCCGCGCGCGCCGCCGCGCTAAGCCGGGCATGAAGCTCGGCGAGGCACGCCTCCTCATTGTAGCAGGGCACGACGATCGAAAGGGCGGGCGGAGTCATTCGGCTTCCCGGGGAACGAGGGGGGTGCGGTCGACGACCCGATACAGCACGCTCGTGCCCCTTTGCCAGACCGGTCGCAGGCCCCGCGCCGACGCCGGATCGTACGGAGGCGGATTGATCAGCCAGACATAGTCGAACCGGTCGCGCGGGAAGAGGCGCAGCGAATCGTCCAGGGTCAGCCAGCGCTCGCCGCGACAGGGGCGGGCGAGCACCTGCTGGGAGGGGTCGCGCGAGAACCAGCCGTCGTCCGGATAGCGGGCGGTGAGCAGCTGCGCGCCGCTCATCGACCATTGATCGTTGGAGAAGGCATCGCGGCGCACCAGCGCCAGCGCCGGCAGGTGCTCGAGCCGGGTCATCGCCCAATCCTTGCGGCAGCGCACTCCGATGAAGGATATGACCGGGGCGGCCCGCGGGATATGCTCGATCGCCGCCAGCTCGCGGTCGTAGGCGCGGTCGTAGCGCCAGAAGCTGATCGTGTTGCCGGCGAGGCGGGCCCCGGCGAAGAGCAGGCCGGCGATGGCGAAGGCGGTCCCGGCGCGCCCGGTCCAGGCGGGACGGTAGCGGATCGCGATCACCGCCGCCGCGATGACGAACGGGGCCAGGCGCATGTCGGCATAATTGGAGCCGAACACGATTCTCGGCAGACAGACGTAGACGATGGCAAGGAAGATGGCAGACGCGGCGAGGTTGCGCGAATATTCGAGCTTCCGCCGGTAGAGCAGGCCGATCAGCAGGATCAGCCCGATCGTCGCCAGCGAGGCCTGGTCCCACCAATACCAGCGGTCGCGAAGCGCCATCAGGATCCATTCGCGCTTGAGCCGCCAATTGAACCAGACGGCGGTCTCGCCCCCGACATGGGCGCCGCTGCGCCACGCCAGCATGAGGAGGAGGGGCGGCGCGAGCGCCAGGCCATGGAGGGCGGTGTTGAAGCCCGCTCTCCACAGCGGTCGCTTCAGATCGACCTGGCGGACAAGCTCGGCCGAAAAGGCCATCACCCCGAGCGTCCCCCAGCCGAAGGCGTGGCAGACCCAGAGCAGGATCGAGATCGGAACGAACAAGGCCGCCCTGAGCTTGAGCCGGCCTAGCCGCGCCAGCCGCAGCCACAGCGCGAAGGCGAGGAAGGCGAGCGCCATCGACAGTGCGAAATTGACGAAGCCGAACATGAACGGGAAGCTGTAGGTCAGCGGAAGCGCGAAATAGGCGGTCGGCGGCACCCGGCCGTGGACCTCGCGTCCGACCCACAGGAAGCCGGCCGCCGTCATCACCGGAATGGCGATGGTGATCAGCTTCACCGCGGGCTCGAGGCCGAACAGGGCGGCGAGCGGCACGACCAGCAGGTCGACGCCGAGATTTCCGATCAGCGCCCAGCGGAAGTCGTAGAAGGCGGCGAGCGCCGGCGAGCGGTCGATTTCCAGCTGGACATGATAGCGGCCCATATGCCCGGGCAGGTCGACGAGCGGAGGCACGTCGGGCCACAGCAGCGGCAGCGCGCAGGCGAGCACGGCCCCGATCACCACGGCGGGATGCTCCCACCAGCTGTGCGGCTGGCGGGCGCTGGCACTCTCTCGTTCGGCGGAGGTGGAAGTCATCGCGCCCGCAAGTGGAAGCCGGAAGGCTGCTGCCTCCCCCCTCCCGCGCCGAAATTCAACCTCTATCTCGGTCGGGCCGCATCCTCGCCGCCGCGAGGACCGCGGTAATCCTTCGTTAACCCTGTTCTCCTAGCCCTTGCGTGAGAGGGGGACGCATGGATTATCATGGTCGCCAGACAGGCTGGAAGCCGGGCGGCGCTCCCTCCGCGGCGGCGACGGCGGACCGCGCCTGGCTTCTCGCCTGGAGCTTCGTGCTGCTGCTCGCCTCGCTGCTCTTCCTGCAGGACGTCGCGGCCACGCGCTTCACCCCCTGGCCATCGATCCGAGGCGCCGCGATCTGGGGACGGGACTTCGCCAACGTCTACACGTCGGGCCGGCTGATGCTCGAAGGCCGGCTCGAGCTGCTCTACGACCTCAACGGCTACCGCGCCTATCAGGATCTGCTCTTCCAAGGCGCGCTGCGCGACCACAATTATTCATATCCGCCGCCGACCCTCCTCTATACCTGGGCCTTCGCCCTTCTCCCCTATCCGGTCGCCCTGCTGTCATGGCTGCTGCTCACCGGCGCCGCCTTCGCCGCCGCGGCGCGACCCTATCTGCGCGACGCCGGCCTCCCCGTCTGGCTGGCGCTGATCGCGCCGGCGACCCTGCTTAACGTCTGGGCCGGCCATTACGGCCTGTTGATCGGCGCGCTGTGGCTCGGCGGCTTTCATCTGCTGCCGCGCCGGCCGGTCGTCGCCGGCGTGCTGATCGGGCTGATGGTGGTGAAGCCCCATCTCGCCCTCCTCGCCCCGCTGATCCTGGCGTGGCGCGGCGAATGGCGCGCCTTCGCCGCCGCCGCCGCTACCGTCGCCGCATTGATCGGCGTCTCGGCCGCCGCCTTCGGACCCGACTTGTGGCTCACCTATCTCGGCGACACCGTCGGCGTGCAGGGCGCGATGGTCGACGATGTCGGAACCTATTTCCTCACCATGATGCCGACGATCGTGCCCACCGTCTCGGCCTTCGGCTTCCCCGGCCCCATCGCCTGGACGCTGCAGGCCGCAGCGGCCGCCGCCGCGATCGCCGCCCTCCTTGCCCGCATGCCCGCCGACAGCCGCGACGCAGGACTGGCCGGAGGCGTCGCCACCTTCCTCGTCCTGCCCTACGCCTTCAATTACGACATGACCGTGCCGGGGCTGGCGGCTTTGCTCCTGTTCGCCAGGCGGCGAGGCACGGAGGGGAGATCAGGCTTCTTCCTTCTCCTCGCCTTCCTGCTGCCGCTCACCGTCCAGACCTTCGGCCTGCTCCACCTGCCGGCGCCGGCGCTCATCCTGGCCGCGTTGCTGGTCGTGATGCTGAGGGAAGCGCGGCCTGCGGCGTTAAAGCCCGGTACAGAAGCGGCGATCTAGGATCCGCCCCAGGAGAGGGCGCCGAGCCCTCGGGTTCCAAGGAGTTCCAAGATGAGGACATTATTGTTCGCGGGCACCACGCTCGCGGTGTTGGCCGCCATTCCCGCCGCCGCTCAGCCGGGCGAAGGTCGCACCCGATCAGCCGAGCCGCTGACCCGCGCGGAGGTCCAGGCCCGGGTCGAGGCCCGATTCGCCCGCGCCGACGCCAATCGCGACGGCTTTGTCACCCAGGACGAGGTCCGCGCCCGCGTCGAAGCGCGCCGAGCGAATCGAGACGAACGGCGCAGCAAGCGCCGGGCGGCGTTGTTCGACCGGCTTGACGCCGACCATGACGGCTCGATCAGCCGCGCCGAATTCGACGCGCGCCCGGCCCTTCGCGGCGCGGAGCGCGGCGATCGAGGGATGCGCGGCGAGCGCATCGGCCGTCGCGGCGGTCGTGGCGGCCTGATGGTACGCTTCGGCGCCCGCGCCTTCGCGGCAATGGACGCGAACCGCGACGGGCGCGTCGCTCTGGCCGAGGCCAGCCGCGCGGCGCTTCAGCGCTTCGACCGAGTTGACGCCGACCACGACGGCACGATCAGCCTCGAGGAGCGCCAGGCGGCGCGCGACGCCTTCCGGGAGCGGAGGCTGGAGCGCTGATCCGATTCCCCTCCCGCGATCAGGGAGGGGATTGCTCACTCGGCGGCGAGGTGCCATTGCGGCGGCTCTTCAAGCGAGCGCAGCCGCGCCTCCTCCTCGAACATATAGTCGCGCGTCATCGGGATGGCGTCGCGCCGCTTCACATATTGGAGCTGCCAGTTGACCATGCCGCCATAACGGAAGGCGGCCTCCGCCCCGGCGAGGTAGAACAGCCACATCCGGTAGAAGCGCTCGTCGTAGAGGGCGACGATCTCGTCCTTGTGAGCGACGGTGCGCCTGTACCATTCCTCGAGCGTGTAGGCGTAGTGGTACCGCATCGCCTCGACGTCGGTGACGATCAGGCGATGCTTCTCCGCCTGGGTGACCAGCTCCGACAAGGCCGGGATATAGCCGCCGGGGAAAATGTACTTGCGCGTCCATTTGTCGGTGACTCCGGGCTCCCCCATGCGACCGCAGCAATGGGAGACCATCACGCCGTCGTCCTTCAGGAGCCGGTGCATGTGCTCGTAGAAGCCGGGATAATGCGGCGTTCCCAGATGCTCGATCAGGCCGACGTTGCTGATCCGGTCGAACTGGCCCTGGACGTCGCGATAGTCCATCAGCTCGAATTTCACCCGGTCGGAAACGCCCGCCTCGGCGGCGCGCTCGCGCGAGAATTCGATCTGGTCCTCCGCCAGCGCGACTCCGAGCACGTCGACATCGTACATGCGGTGCAGATAGAGGGCGAACCCGCCCCAGCCGCAGCCGATGTCGAGCACCTTCATCCCCGGCTTCAGGTACATCTTGGCGGCGATATGCGCCTTCTTGTCGAGCTGGGCCTTTTCGAGGCTGTTCGACAGGTCGCGATAATAGGCCATCGTATACTGCCGGTCCTCGTCGAGGAACAGCTCGTAGAGGCGACGGGTGAGGTTGTAGGTGTGCTCGGCGTTCTTGGCCGACCGGCTCTTCCAGTTGATCTGGTCGATGCGGCCGGCGATGCGGCCGATCGCCTTGCGGATCGGCCCTTTCGGCTTCAGCGGCCCCTGCCGCTCGACCGGCGCATTGTAGCGAATGAGGAGGACCAGGTCGCGAAGGTCGCCCTGCTCGATGACCATCCGGCCGTCCATGAAGACCTCGCCGGCGCCGACCCGCGGATCCTTGACGACGTGGTTCGCCGCGCCGCGGTCGGTGAAGCGGACCCGCACCGGCCCGTGCGGAGCGGGACCCCCGTCGCCGTAGCGATATTCCTTGCCGTCATGGTCGATGACGGTGAGCTCGCCCTTGAGGACGATCTTGCGAAGCAATTTGTCGAGCAGCCACATGGTTTCATCTACCCCAGAATTTTGAGCGCAATGAGCATGGAGGGGCAGGCGGGTCAAGCCGCCGCGGCCGCCCTTTCCCTGTTCCGGCCTTCTCGCGAGAGGGTCTCTATCGCGTCGGCGGCGGTCCGGCCTTTTCCCTCAGACGCGCTTCGTCAGCGAGCATGTAGTCGCGGGTCATCGGCGCGGCGTAGCGGCTCCGCAGATATTGCAGCTGATAGACGACCATCGCGCCGTCGGTGAACATCGTCATCGAGGCGGCGAGGTAGAAGAGGTAGAGACGGTAGAAGCGCTCGTCGTAGAGGCGGACGACCTCGTCGTGCTTGGTCTTGAACGTCTCGTACCAGGCGCGCAGCGTGTAGACGTAGTGCAGGCGGAGCGCCTCGCAGTCCGACATGATCAGCCGCTCGCGCTCGCTCGCCGAGACGATCTCGGAGAGGGCCGGCAGATAGCCGCCGGGAAAGATGTATTTCTGCATGAAGCGATCGGTCGTGCCCGGCTTGCCCATCCGGCCCATCGTGTGGACGAGGGCCACGCCCTCGGGGATCATCAGCTCGCGTATCTTGCGGAAGAAGGTCTGGAAATAGGCGGTGCCGAGATGCTCGAACATCCCAATCGAGACGATCCGGTCGAACTGGCCGGTGACGTCGCGATAGTCACACAGCTCGAACTTGACGCGGTCGGCGACGCCGGCCTCTTCCGCCCGCTGGCGGGCGACCGCGAGCTGCTCCTTGGAAAGGGTGACGCCGAGGACATCGACGTTCGCGACCCGGTTGAGGTAGAGGGCGAGGCCACCCCAGCCGCAACCGATGTCGAGCACGCGCTGGCCCGGCTTGAGGTACAATTTCGAGGCGATATGTGCCTTCTTGTCGTGCTGGGCCTGCTCGATGCTGTTGCCGGGATCGGTGAAATAGGCGCAGCTATACTGCATGTCCGGGTCGAGGAAGAGCCGGTAGAGATCATTGCCTATGTCGTAATGATGGACGACGTTCTTCAATGAGCGCGACTTCCAGTTGAGCGTGCTCAGATAGTGCCGCAGCCTGCCGGTCTTCTTGAGGAACTCGTTGGGACGGGTTCGTTCCTCCCAGCGGCGGTTGCGGCGGATGAGGAGGATGAGATCGATGATCTCGCCCTGCTCGAGCCGCAGCCGGTCGTCCATCCATGTCTCGATCGTGCCGAGCGTCGGATCGCGGGCGATCTGCAGCGCGACCTTGCGGTCCATGAGGCGGACGGTGACCGGTTTGAGCTCGGGATCCGGGGCGCCGTAGCGGTGGGTCTCGCCCTTATGATCAATGAGGGTGAGCTCCCCGCGGGTGAGGAGCTTGCGGAGCATCTTGTCGAGAAGCGGCATGGCCGCGCACAATAGCCGCGTGTCCGCCGAGCGCAACTCCGTCACCAGGTCTGTGCTCGCGCGGCGCTCGGTCCGCGCTTTCCTGCCCCGTCCGGTGGAACGCGCGACGATCGAGGAAATGCTCGAACTGGCGGCGCGGGCGCCGTCGGGCGGCAATCTCCAGCCGTGGTTCGTCGACGTGGTGACGGGGCCGCCGCTCGAGGCGCTGAAAGCGGCGGCGCACGCCAGCCTCGCGGCCCGGCCCGAAGGGGAGACGCCGGAATTCGCCATCTACCCTTCGCCACTGCCGGAGCCCTGGCGCTCGCGGCGCTTCGCCAGCGGCGAGGCGCTCTACGGGGCGATCGGCATTCCACGCGAGGACAGGGCGGCGCGGCGGGCCCAGTTCGCGCGCAATTACGACGGCTTCGGCGCTCCGGTCGTGCTGTTCTTTTCGCTCAGCCGCCTGTTCGACCGGCCGCAATGGACGCATCTCGGCATGTTCATGCAGACCCTGATGCTGCTCGCCGCCGAGCGCGGCCTCGCCTCCTGCCCGCAGGAGGCCTGGGCGGCAGTGCATCGGACGGTGTCGGAGCATCTCGCGCTGCCGCCTGAGCGGATCTTCTATTGCGGCCTGGCCCTCGGCTATGCCGATGAGGCGGCGCCGGCCAACCGGGCTCGGACGGAGCGGGCGCCGCTGCAGGATTTCGCGAGCTTCCACGGTTTCTAGGGTGCGATCTCGTTCAGCGCCCGCCCCAACTCCTCCGTTCGGAACGGCTTCTGAAGCAGAGGAAGGGCGCGGTAGCGCTCCTCGATGCCCTGGCGGCCGTAGCCGGTCGCGAACAGGAACGGGATGCCGCGCTCGATCAGCAGGTCGGCGACCGGAAAGCTCGGCTCGCCGGCGAGGTTGACGTCGAGCATCGCCGCGTCGAACCGCCTTTCCCGCGCGAGCGCGAGGGCGGGGCCAAGGCGGCTGGCGAGGCCCGCCATTTCGTGGCCGAGCTCGAGCAGCATGTCCTCGATATTCATCGCCACCAGCATCTCGTCCTCGACGACGAGGATGCGGAGGCGGCGCTCAGCCAAAGGCCGGATCCGGAGCGCGAATCGCCGCCAGCGACGCCTCGATCTCGCAGCGGACCCCCGCGGGGTCGAAATGAAGCGCGGCGTGGCCGCCGAGATCGGCGTCCAGCCCTCGCTCGATCAGCCGCGAGCCGAAGCCGCGCCGGGTCGGCGGCGCCACCGCGGGACCGCCTCGCTCCCGCCATTCGAGGCGCAGCCGGTCGCCGTCCACCGTCCACGCGATCGCGACCTGGCCGCCATCGGCCGAAAGCGCGCCGTATTTGGCCGCATTGGTGCCGAGTTCGTGAAGCGCCATCGCCAGCGCCAGCGCCGCCCGCGGCGCGAGCCGAAGGTCTGGGCCCGCGGCGTCGAACCGGCCGGCGCCGCCGAGATGTGCGGTCGCCTCCGCCACCACCCGCTCCAGCGAAGCGCCGCCCCAATTCTCCTCGGTGAGCAGATTGTGCGCGCGCGACAGCGCCATCAGCCGCGCTTCGAACCGCGCCCGCGCTTCGGCGAGCGGCACCTCGCCGCGCAACGTCTGGAAGGCGATCGCCTGCACGCTGGCAAGCGTGTTCTTCACGCGGTGGTTGAGCTCGTTGATCAGCAGCCGCTGATGCTCCTCGGCCACCTTGCGCTCGTGGACGTCCTCGGTCGAGCCGTACCAGAGCATGATTCGGCCGTCGGCGTCGCGGCGCGGAAAGGCGCGGGAGCGGGCCCAGCGATAACTGCCATCGCGGCGCTTGACCCGATGTTCGACGTCATAGGGCTCGCCGGTCGCCAGGCACCGGTCCCATTCGCGGAGGGTGACGGCGTGGTCGTCGGGATGCATTCCCTCCTTCCAGCTGCCCTCGAGCCCGGTCGTGCCGGTCCATTCGAACCAGCGATGCGCGACCCGGTTGAGCCGGCCGTCGGGCAGCGAGGTCCACGCGACCTGCGGGTTGAGCTCGACCGCGTGGCGATAATGGTCTTCGCTCTCCCGTAGCGACTGTTCCGCCCGGGCGCGCTCGACCGCCGCCCAGCTGCGCTCGGCGACATCGCGCACGATCGCCGCGTCCGACTTCATCCAGGCGCGCGGCTGGGGCTCATGGACGTAAAGTAGCGCCTTGAGCTCGCCGTCGCGGACCAGGGGCACCGCGATCAGCGCCCGCACCCCGGCGGCCTCCCAGGCGGCCGCGCGGTCGGCCGAGCCGCGCGGAAGCTGGCGAATGTCGGGAATAGCGAGGAGTTGGCCGGCGCGGAACAGGGCCAGCGCTTCGTCGCCGAAGCCGGCGATATGGGTGCGCTGGCCGGCGAGGCTGGCCGCCGTCGGATCGCGAGTCCAGTCCTGGCAGACGGTCGCCACGCCCAAGGCTTCGTCGATCTCGGCGTAGCCGACCCGCGCCGCGCCGAGATAGGCGCCGAGCATTTCGGCCGCGATTCGCTTCACCTCGCCGGGATCGTGGACACCGCGCAACCGGTCGGCGAGCCGTACCTGAAAGGAGAGCCGCCGCTCTACCAGCACCGGCTTGGTGACCTCGTTCGCCTGGTTGAGCACCCCGGCCACGCGGCCGTCCTCGCCGAGGATCGGGAGCAGGTGGCAATTCCAGTAGGTCTCCTCCTCGACTCCGCCGCGGATCAGACGAAGCGGCTGCTCGAGCGAGGGCTGGACGCCGAT
>Ga0196963_10001537_pt1 | contig 15374 bp, 14 predicted proteins | sample S1_5metaG_FD_148600 | JGI IMG/M metagenome (GOLD analysis project Ga0196963, IMG submission 148600) | Soil microbial communities from Anza Borrego desert, Southern California, United States - S1_5 | ecosystem: Environmental > Terrestrial > Soil > Desert | place: USA: California | collected... | reverse complement strand
ATCTCGTCGCTGACTACCACGTCGCCCTGGCCCTCGCTGGTCGGGGACAGGAACTGGAAGCGGGCCTCGATCGTCTGGGCGTCCTCGGGCGGCTCGACGTGGAAGGCGTGGACTTCCACCGGGTCCCGGCGCCAGTCGAGCTTCCTGTCGCCGGCGCGGATTTCAAGGCCGGCGAACAGGCCGATCGGGTTCTGCGGCGCGTGATAGCCGGGCATCCATTTGGGATAGAGCAGGATCAGCGGCCGGCCGCCGTCCACCGGCAGGGTCTGGACGACGTTGATGATCCCCCGGGCGGTGTCCGTCGCGTCCACAGAGAGGCGGACCACGCCGGGATAGTCGACATCGCGCGGCTCTGGAATCGGCGGGGGTTGCGGGGCGGGCTGCGGCAGGTCGGCCATGGTGTCAGGTCACATCGTTGGGCTGGAAGGGCGCCGGATCGAGCGCTGGTCGGCGATCCGGTCGCCCGCCGTATCCGGCCCAGCGCCGCCCGGGTTCGGAGCCAGGAAACCGCAGGAACGCCGGGCTGTTCCTGCTCCTGGCGAATTTCGCGTGGATCCCGCCCTAGTCGGTTCCGGTCTTGCTGTGCGGCTCGGCGACCGCCTTGCTCTCGGGCGAGCCCTTCTCCCGCAGGAAGACGGCCAGCACCACGAGCAGGGCGGTGGAGAGGAACTCGCTCTGCCAGTTCTGGAAGCTTTCGAACCAGAACAGCGGGTCACCGAGATGCTGCAGGGCGGTCGGCGGCGGCTGGCCATGGACGATGGCGTCCTCCGCCGCGTCCCGCGCGCTGTTCAGCCAGTGCAGCACGAAGCTGGCCAGGAACAGCAGCAGCATCGCCAGTCCCAGGGAGTGGGAATACAGCATTCGCCAGCCCGGCCCGGCCCGCACCGGCCAGGGCGTGTCCGGCCGCTGGCGGTCGCGCGCCGGATCGGCGTCCTGGGGCGCCGGCCGGTCCGGGTCCTTGGATTCCGGCGAGCCGCGCTGGAACAGGTAGGCCGTCAGCATGACATAGGCCCACATCTGCAGGAATTCGCTCTCCCAGTTCTCGAACAGGGTCGAGAGGAAGGTCCCGCCGACGAGGTACTGCGCCAAGCCGATGGAGGCTTCGCCATGCTCGGAGCGCTCAGCCAGGTCGGCGAGCCACCCCGTGAAGGCGTGACCGGTCACGGAGGCGGCGAACAAGGCGAGCAGGGCCAGGGTCAGCCCGTTGTCCCGCCAGAAGCGTGATGGGTGCGAGCGCGTCATCGATGTCTCCTCGGCACCATAGCGCCGGGCCGGGCGCGCCCGTTCCTAGGTCGGCGAACCGACATATCCCCGGCCCTCATTTCGGCCCCGGCCAGGCTGGAACATCAGGCGCTCCCCCCGGTTTGGGCCCGCGAAGGAGGAACGCCCGCGCCGCAGCCGAGGACCCTACCGCCGGCGCCTCGCGCTGCAACGCGCGGCCATTGCCGACCGTCGCTCCGAGGCGCCCCGCCGCCTGGCGGGAGCAGCCTCAGGACGGGCCCAGGGCGGCGTGCGGCTGGTATTCGCCGAAGCTGCGAGCCAGGTCCGCGAGACTGACCTTGCCCAGCCTGGCGACCAGCAGGGCCTCGGCGTCGCGCAGGGCGTCGTCCAGGGCCGCATTGACCGCTCGCTCGACGGCGCAGGCGGGGTCGGAGTTGTCCGCCCCGATCGCGAAGATCCGCGGGCCGCCCACGGCGCGATGAATGTCGAGCAAGGACACGTTTGCAAGGTCTGCCGCCAGCAGCCAGCCGCCGCCGTGGCCCTTTTCGGAGCGCACATAGCCGGCGTCCCGAAGCCCCGCCATGGTGCGCCGGACCACGGCCGGGTTGGTGCCGAGCATCTGCGCGATCGCATCGGACGTCATCGGCTCATGGCGCTGAGCCATGTGCAGCAGCACATGGAGCATTCGGGAGAGGCGGCTGTCTTTGCGCACATCAGGACCCTCGTCGGACAGAGGGTGGTTGGCAAGCGCCCGCGATCACGTTACTTTTAAAGTATCATGACCTCCGCGGAGCCTGGGAATGCGACCATTCGAGAACCCCGACCATTGGGACACGGCCGCTCAGCACTACGAGAAGACCGCCCATCCGTTCACGGCGAAATATGCCGAGGCGGCATTGGCCAGGGTGGCGCTGACGCCCGGCGCCCGGATTCTGGACGTGGCGGCCGGAACCGGCGCATTGGCGCTGGCGGCGGCCCAAGCCGGCGCGCAGGTGCTCGCGACCGACTTCTCGCCAGGCATGGTCGCGCGCATCGCGGCCGCGGCCCTGCCCAATGTCGAGGCCCGGGTCATGGACGGGCAGGCGCTCACGCTGCCGGATGGCGGCTTCGACGCCGTGTTCTCGATCTTCGGGGTGATCATGTTCCCGGACTGGCGCAAAGGCCTTTCGGAGATGGCGCGGGTCGCGCGTCCCGGCGGTTACGGGGTGGTCGCCACCTGGCGTGACAGCGGCGCAGCGACCTTCCTGCTTCTGGGTCAGGTGCGCCAGGCCCTGTTCCCCGGGCGCGAGGGGATGAGGATGCCCGCGGCGGTCGCGGCGCTCAGCGATCGCCGGGACTTTGCGCGCGAGATGGTGGCCGCCGGCTTCACGGCCCCGCACATCGAGGCGGTGACCTTCGACTACGAGCTGGACGTCGCCGCCCTGGACGCGCCCGACACCCTCTTCGGCATGTCGCCGGACTGGACCAGCCTCGAAGACGCCGACAAGTCCGCTGTGGTCGCGGAGGTGCGCCGCATGGCGGGCGACCGCGCGATCCTTCCGGTCCCCTCCACGGCGCTGATCGGGGTGGCGAGGCGCCCGAGCGCGGCCCCGCGCGCGCGGGCCGACGCGGCCATCAGAAGCGGCCACTGACCCTCAGGGTCACGAACACGCCGCGCGCACTTTCCCGCTCGTCGGTCCCCAGGAGGGCGCCTGACCGATCGGGCGCGTAGAAGGTTCTGAGGCGATAGTTGCGCTCGGTCGCGGCGTTGCGAACGGACAGGCGGACAAGGAGACCGGAGATTGCCGAGGTCTCCACATAGCCTCCGACCGTGGGGCCGTACCGATTGAAGTCGATCTGATCCACGAGATATTGGGCGCCCTCCACCCCGTCGTAGCTTGCGACATTGACGCCCCAGTTCCAGTCGCCGCCAGGAGGGGCGTGGATCAGCTCGAGCTTGAAGATCGGACTGCGAAAGCCGCTCAGGTCCCTGGCGCGTCCCGTCAGAGGATCGTCGAACGAGGTCTCGCGAACCTCGCCTTCCGCCTTCAAGCTCAGCCCCGGCGCGACGATTTGCAGGGGCAAGGTGGCGTTCGCCTTGACGCCGAGAACCTCTGCTGTTCCGGCGTTGGCCAGCCCGGGCGTCCCGGACGGCAGACGCACCTGTTCGAGCACATCGTCCCGACGCTCCAGATAGAATTCCACGTTGACCGCCAGGCCGCGGGCGCCGCGGTAGTCGATGGCCGCCGACAGCCGGTCGATCTTCTCCGGCTCCAGAGCCGGATTGCCGGCGACGGCCTGGTCGTCCTGAAGTTCGGCCGAGGCCGCGAAATCGGTGAAATTCAGCTGTCCGACGCGGCGGAGCGCGCCGACCCGCACCTGGAGTTCGGGGAAGGGGCGCCAGACCACCGCAGCGGCGGGCTTGAGGAAGAGGAAGCTCTGCTCGTTCTCGACGTCCCCCGTCACGGTGATGCATGACCCCTCGACGGCCAGGGCGCCTTCGAGGGTCAGGCTGTCGTTGACCGCCCAGGTCCCGTTGAAGAAGGCCTCGCCGCGCCACTCCTGGACCAGCACGTCGGCAGCCGAAAGTTCGACCGGAACCGGTCCCGAGCCGTTGTCCGTCGTCAGGCTGAAACGGCTTTCCAGGCGGTTGTAGGCGATTTCCGCTCCGACCTCCGGGCGGATGGCGCCGCCGCCCCGACCCGCGAGGGTCGTCCGCAACAGAGCCTCCACCGGTAACTGGCTGAGGCGCGCATCGGAACGGGCCACAAGAGCCCCGCCAGCGCTCCGCCGAACATCGGACTGTTCCTGCCCGTAGATCTTGGCGTTCGCCAGACCCAGTGTCTTCCACGTCCAGCCCGGAACCTCCCGCGTGTAGTCGCCGCCGACTTCCAACGTCCAATCTTCGCGGTCGTACTCGAACAGGTTGGTCTGGTCCGGGCTGCCGCCAGGGGCGCGAGCCAGGAAGATGTCGCTCTCCTGGTCGTAGTAGAACCTCTGCCACCCCATCCGCCCGTTCAGCCGCGCCATACCCCCGGCCAGCGCTCGGCTGGCCTCGCCGGAGAGGAAGCCTTCCGTCAGGGTGGTCGGACGGTCGTCGATCCAGGTCGAGGTGAGGTCGCCGTCCGCGTCACGGTTCGTGCGCAACGTGCGGTAGGGATACTGCTCCCAGAAGGCGTTGGCCTTTACCGTGGCGTCCCAGCCGGCCGCCTGGCCGGTCAAGGTCGCCTCCAGCCGCGGATAGATCAGGCCGCCGCCATTGCGCTCCATCTCAGCCGACCAGGCGCCGCCGGTCCGCTCCCGCCGCCGCACGATGTTGAGAACCGTCGACTGCCCCTGCGCCTCGGCCGTCTGGGCGCCGCGGACGACCTCGACGCGCTCGACGTGCGACGCCGGGATGCGGCGCAGCGCATCCTCCAGCCCTCCGGACTTGCTCGCGGGCCGCGCCCCATCGATGAGCACATTGCCGGAGCCGCCGCCGAAACCCCTGAGCTGTTCGCCCTCGGCAAGGACGAATCCCGGGGTCCGTTGGACCATGTCCAGCGCCGTCTGCGGGCTGTAGGGCGCATAGAAGCTGGCGGGATAGGTGAGGGTATCGACCGGCGCCTGGGCCGCCGCCGTGCTCGCCGCGAGGGCCAAGGCGGCGACGCCGGTCGAGAACAGGCTGGCTCGCCGCATGGCTCACCACCGCCGTGTCAGGGTCAGCCGGGCCGTACGCGGAGCCTGGGGATAGACCTGGGAGAAGCCTCCCGTGATGTAGATCTTCTCGTCCGTCAGATTGTCGATGTTCGCCCGGATCTCCCATCGCTCGCCGATGGCGTAGGCGGCGTTGACGTCGATGCGGACATAGGCCGGCAGAAAGAAGCTGTTAGACGTCGTGGCGGCCTGCCGCGAAGCGTGGAACACGCCGCCGCCGACGGTGAGACCGCCGAGCGTCCCGCGGGAGAACCGCCACGAGGTCCAGAGGCTGGCCTGATGCCTGGGCACGCCCGGCATCCAGTTGCCGACAAGACCTGGCGTGCTGTGGCGGGTGATCTCCGTATCGGTGTAGGCGTATGACGCCACCACCGTCCAGGGTTCCGCCGGCCGGGCCGAAACCTCGCCTTCAATGCCCCGGACCTTCAGTTCCCCGATCTGGATCACCTTGCTGAAGTCGGCCGGGTCGCTCACCACCACGTTCGTCTTTGTCAGGTCGAAGGCGGCCAACGTGGCTTCGACCCGGCCGTCGAGCAGCAGCGCCTTCGCGCCGGCCTCGAACTGCTCTCCTTCCGTCGGCTTCGGGGTCAGTCCGTCCCGGATCAGGCCGCCATCGGCTTCATTGCGGAAGGAACGCGTCCAGCTGGCGTAGACCGACAGGTTCGGTGTCGCGAGGAAGGTCAGTCCAGCCCGGGGGGAGAAGGGCTGGTCACGCCTGGTCACGCCGGGCTCAACGTATCCCGTCGAGAAGGCGTAGGTGTCGGTCCACTCCTGGCGTCCGCCAAGCAGCAGCCGCCACCGCCCCCAGGCGATTTCGTCCTGCAGGTAGATGGCGGTGCTTTCGTATTCGTAGCGGCTGTCGCCCACGTCGAGATAGGTGTTGGGTCTGCCGGTGCGCACGGGATTCAGCAGATCGATCGGCTGGCCGAAGGCGACCCGGCCGTCGAGGTAGGCGAGGGAGTCGCGGCTGCGCTCCGCGCCGACGAGCACCCGGTGGCTCAGAGGCCCGGTGGCAAAGCGGCCGTAGAGTTCGGCCTGGACCGTGCTGTCCTCTTGGCGCTCGCGATAGCTGGAGAAGTTGCGATTGACGGTCGTGCCGCTGAGGGCGGGGAAGCCGTAGTTGAAGAACGCCTCCTCAGGAACCTTGGTGACGGAAACGAAGGCGCCCAGGCGCAGGCGCCAGCTGTCGGTCAAGGCCCGGTTCAGCACGACGGAGCCCGACCCTTGCTCCTTCCGGATGCGCATGAAGGCTTCGCCGTAGTTTCGGCTGATGGGGACCTTGAGGAACACGGGATTGTTGCCGAGGCCGCGATCGAAGGCGGCGTCGCGCTCGAGGTACTCGAGACGGACCAGCAGGCCGGTCCGGTCGTCCGGTCGCCACTCGACCACCGGCGAGATGAACAGCTGTTCGTTGTCCACCAGGTCCCGGAAGCTGTCGGCGTTCTCGTAGGCCAGGTTGAGGCGCCCCAGAAGGCGGCCCTGGCTGTCCAAAGGCCCTCCCATGTCCAGGCCGCCCCGGAAGTAGTCGTGTGAGCCGCCGGATACCGTCGCTTCCGCCGCGAACGCGTCCGCCGGCTGCTTGCTGACGAAGTTGATCACTCCGCCGGGTTCGAAGCGGCCGTAGAGGGCGGACGCCGGCCCCTTCAGCACCTCGATGCTGTCAACGCCCTGCAGGTCTATGTCGGGCTGGGAGGTGCTCTGCCTGAAGCCGTCGCGCAGGGTGCTGACGACGGAAAAGCCCCGAATGCGAAACCGCTGATTGCCAGCAAAGCCAATGGTCCGGGTGACGCCGCTGATGGTCTCGGCGGCCTCCCCGATGTTCGACACGCCGCGGAGGTCCAGCAGCTCGCGCGGGACCACGTTTATCGTCGCCGGGACCTCGATGATCGGGGCCCCGGTCTTGGTGGCCGTCTCGCCCGGGGCGCGACCCAGGGGCCGGCCATAGACGGTGACAGCCTCGATTTCCGGCGCCGTCGCCATGGGCGCGTCCTGGGCCCGGGCGGCTGTGATGGGCAGCCAGACCAGCTGGCTGGCGGCGACGAAGAGCAGATGGCGCATGATTTCCCTTGGACGAAGCCTAGCGGCGTAGCTGGAACCGCCCGAGTTCGGGCGCGAAGGTGATCTCGGCCGTATCGAAGGCCGCCCCGATGTGCCCGGCGCGGGTCAGCTCGCCGGGCGGACCGACCTTCAGGTCGCCGCCGCCATCCAGAAGCCAGACGGAGTCGGCGAGCTGCAGGGACAGATCGAGGTCGTGACTCGACAGCAGGACCACGGTCCCGCTCTCGTGAGCATGGCGACGAAGCAGCGACATGACCTCCACCCGGCCCGGCAGGTCCAGGAAGGCCGTGATCTCGTCGAGCACCATCAGCCTGGGCGTCTGGGCGATGGCGCGGGCGATCATCACCCGCTGGCGTTCCCCGTCGCTGAGGTGGTCGAAGTAGCGCCCGCGGAAGCCGGATGCGCCGGCCCGGGCCAGCGCCTCCTCGACGATCCGCTCGTCCTCCGGCGCCATCCGGCCGTCCCAGCCCGTGAAGGGTTGGCGACCGAGCGCCACGACATCGTCCACCCGCAGGCCCGGGCTGGCCGGCCGTTCGGTGAGGACCACGGCCACCCGTCGCGCGCGCACCGCCGGCCGCATCTGGTTGATCGCTTCCCCCTGGAGCCTGGCCGCACCGCCGAGCGCCGCCTGCAGTCCGGCGATGGTGCGCATCAGCGTCGACTTGCCGGCCCCGTTGCGGCCAAGGATGCAGACGAAGGCGCCGGCCTGGACCTCCAGCCGGACATCCCTGAGTACGACGCCGCGGGCGTTGTGGTAGCCGGCGCTGAGGTCCTCGAGGGCCAGCATCAGCGCCACCCCCGCAGGGCGGGCGAGAACACGAGCAGCAGGATCACGGCCGGAGCCCCCACGATGGCCAGGATGGCGTTCAGATGCAGGAAGTGCTGCTCCCAGGGGGCGTGCACGATGGCGTCTCCCGCCAGGGCCAGCAGGGCGCCGCCAAGGGCGGCTATCGGCAGGAGCGGCAGAATCCGGGCGCTGCCGGCCAGGGCTCGGGCGAGGTGCGGCACGATCAGCCCGATGAAGGAGACCGGACCGCAGAAGGCGACGACCGGGGCGACCAGCATGACCGTCGCGGTCAGCGCCAGGCGACGGAGGGCGCCGACCCGGACGCCGAGGCTCTGCGCATAGTTCTCGCCGAGCAGCAGCGAGGAGAGGGGCTTGGCCGTGGCCACCGCCAGGACCATCCCCGCGACGATCGGGACCGCGAGCCAAGGGAGGCTCTCCGGCTGCACCCCGGCGAAGCTCGCGTCGCTCCATCCGCCGTAGACCCGGCCGCCAGCGCGGGCCGCGAAATGCAGCAGCACGCTGGTTAGGCCCTGGGCGGTGAATCCCATCATCAGGCCGACCACCAGCAGGGTGATGGCGCTCAGCCGGCGGCCGAGCGCCAGCATGGCCGCCGCCGCGAGCGCGACCCCCGCAGCTGCGGCGAGGGTGATGCTGGGCCCGGCGAACAGGGTCAGGAACGACACCGCGGCGGGCCCTGCGAAGGCGGCGGCGGTCACGGTCAGGGCGACCCCCAGCTGGCCGCCGGCCAGCAGGCCCAGCGACCAGCCGTCGGCGACGGGGTTGCGGAACAGCGCCTGCATCAGCACCCCGCCCACGCCCAGGGCCGATCCGGCGAGCACGGCGGCCAGGACGCGCGGCAGTCGGATTTCCCGCACGATCTGGCCGGACAGCCCCTCGCTCTCGGCGCCGAACAGCGCCTTGATCGCCTCAAGGAACGGCAGCGCGATCTGGCCGCGGGCCAGGGCGTAGATCGCCAGCGCCAGCAGGGCGGCAAGCAGGACGAGGCTGCTAGTGGTGACCCGAACCGGCATGACCGCCCTCCCAGGTTTCGAGGGCGTGGTAGCGGAGCTCGCCGCTGCGCAGGCCGGGATGGACCATCCGGGCGATGTCGGCCAGCACCCAGTCGGGCCGGATGGTGCCCATTTCCCAGACTTCCCAGCTGTCCGCGCTGGGGTTCTTCCGTCCGTGCTGCCAGTAGACCTGTCCCTCGCGGTAGGCCTTGAAGCGCTCCAGGATCGCGCGGTTCGTGAAGGCGCTGGAAAGCGGGTCGCGGATCATCCAGCAATCCGCCTGCGTGCCGCTCCGAAGAAGCTGCTCGGTCGAGAGGCGCGAGAAGACGTCCAGCTCCGGGTCGTCGGGCGCGCCCATCACCAGCTCGGCGTTGGCGTCACGGATCAGGGCCGCGTCGGCGTTGCGCTGGGTGACCGACCAGCGATCACCGGCGCTCAGATACCAGGCCCAAAGCATCGAACGCCTGGGTTGGGCCGCCGCCAGGGCCCTCCAGCGGAGGACTTCCTGCGTCACCTCAGCGACGAAGGCCTCCGCCTCCCGTTCCCGGCCCACCAGCATGCCGACCAGCCGCACCCAGTCGACGCGGCCCAGGTAGTGGGGCTCGGAATCGATGAAGACCGGCAGCACGGGAATCCCGAGCGACTTCACCCGCTCCATGTGCTGGGTGTGCGTGAGGTCGGCCATCCGGCCGAGGAAGAGGTCCGGTCTTGCCGTCACCAGGGCGTCGAGCGTCGGCGGCTGGTGCCAGCCGTAGCCGACCTGATGGATCCTGCCACGGTTCACGCCGGCCCGGATCGCATCGTCGTAGCTGTTGTGCCCGCCGACCGCGACAAGCCGATCGGCCACGCCCAGGGCCCTGACGATGGCTTCCTGCGGCTGGTCGTTCACCGCGATGCGCTCGACCGGCGTCCGCACCAGCTGGGCGCCGGACAGATCGCCCGTCAGGGCCGGCGCGGCGGCGTCTCTTGGAACAAGGACCAGCCGCGCGCGCTGCGGCGGGCCGCCGGACGCGCCGCCCCAGGCCACGACCGAGGCTTCCACATCGACGATGCGGTATCCATCGCGCTCACGCACCCTGAAGGTGCGGGCCCGCGCCATCGGCACGTCCTTGGCGTTCGCGACGTCCCCCCGGCTTCCGCCGGCGGGCCTTCCACAGGCCCCCAGCGCCAGGGCGCCGGCCAGGGCCGCGCGCCTGTGCAGCAGCGCGGCCATCAGAACCGCGCCCGCAGGGTTGCGCGAACCTGGCGCGGCGGACCCGGAGTGGCATAGGTCGGGTTCGTCCGTCCGCCGAAGTAGAAGCCGTACGCCTCGTCCAGGGCGTTGTTGACCGTCAGGTCAAGGGTCAGGCCCGGCAGGCTGGGGGGCGAAAGCCGCAAGTTGAGGGTCACGAGCTCATAGGCGCCGGCCTCGACCCTGTTGTTCTCAGTGACCGCGTAGTCGTCATAGGCCTCGACCGCGACCTGGCCCGTGACCCAGCTGTTGAGCCGGTGCTCCGCCGAGACATAGACGATGTTCTTGGCCACGCCGCGCGGCGTCGTTCCCGACAGGTCGACCGGACCCGAGAAGGTCTCGACGACATAGTCTTCCCACTCCGGCTCCAAGCGGCTGTACCGCGCAGATGACAGACCGCCCTTCATCCCCAGCCCCAGCTTCGATCAACGGCACGTTATGATATAACATTGCACGACATGACAAGCCCTTGGCGATATTCGAACCCGCTGCTCCGGGTTGTTCGCGGCTGCGCGCTTGATCCGGTTGCCGGCGGAAGAGGCTGCGCTGAACCCATCGCGGGTCAGGCGAGCTCCTTCGCCGGGTCGGCCCGGCTCGCGACCCAGGCCGGCAGTATCGCCGCGATGACCGCGAGGCCTGTGGCCAGGGCCAGCGCCATGACCTCAAGTCCGCCCGGCGGGGGCGCCGTCAGGATCGGTCCGCTGAGGCCACGGGCCGAGGCCACCGACAGCAGGGCCATCAATCCTCGCGCGCCGAGAATCCCCATGAGGCCTCCCGCCGCGCCGAGCAGCGCCGCCTCCAGGGCCACGATCGACAGGAGCCGTCGAGGCGACGCGCCAAGGGCGCGAAGCAGGGCCAGGTCGCGCCGACGCTGGCTGACGGCCGCGATCAGGCCGACGAAGAAACCGGCCCCCGACAGGCCGACGACAACCAGGCCGACGCCCCTGAGGAGGTCCAGGCCAGAGCCCAGAAGCGAGAATAGCCGGGCCAGCTCGATGGGCGGCGCGGCAGCCTGCAGGTCGGGCGTGCGGCGGACCTGCCCAGGAAGGACGACTGCGCCCATCGCGGAACGATACCGGATCAGGAGCGCCGTCACCTCACGACTACTGTGGCCCTCGGCTTCATGGTCACCGTGTTCTGGCTCGTCCGCCCGGTGCTTGTCCCTGTCCGCGTCATGGCCATGGATTGCCCAGACGCTCGCCAGATCGGTGATGATCAGCCGGTCCACGACCGCGCCGGTGGCCTTCAGGACGCCCACCACGACGTAGGGCGCCTGTTCATGGCGCTCGCCGCCTGGCGCGAAGCCGTGGGAACCAACGAAGGATTGGCCAAGGCGCAGTCCTTGCCGTCGCGCGACGTCGGCGCCGATCACCGCTTCCATCGGGCGCGCCCACAGCCGTCCTTCCTCCGGCGCGGCCCCATAGAGATCCAGGTAGTCCCGGGTGGCGCCGACGATGCGGACGCCGCCGTAGCTGTCGCCCATGGCCAGGGGGATGGCGGACCGCACCAGGGGGTTCCGGCTGAACCGCTCAGCTTCGGCGATCGGGATGTTGCCCGTCGGCGCGTCCATCTGGAAGACGGCCGAGAGCACCAGCTGCAATGGACTGCCCTTGGCCCCGATCACCAGATCGACCCCGGCCAGGTCTCGCGCGAACCTCGCCTCCACCGCCCGGTCGACCAGCAGGAGGCTCAGCACGATGGCGACCCCCACGGCGAGGGTCAGGACATGGAAGGCCCAGGTGAGCGGGCGCCGGCCGATGAAGGCCAGAACGAGCCTCAGCAGCATCATCGCGCCGGCTCCACCCGCGCCACGACGTCGCCACGGGCTCGCAGTCGACTGTCATGGGTCGCGATCACCAAGGCGGCGCCGGTGGCCCTGGCCGCGCCTCGAAGGAGTTCGAAGACGGTCTCGCAGGCCTGATCGTCCAGGCTCGCGGTCGGCTCGTCGGCCAGGATCAGCCGCGGGTTGTTCAGCATGGCCCGAGCGACGGCGACCCGCTGGGCCTCGCCCCGGCTCAGGCGTTCGGCCGGCCGCCGCGCCTTTTCGGCGAGGCCCAGGTCGGCGAGCAGGGCCTCTGCCCGGACGCGGTCGCCGGCCAGTCCGCCCGCAAAGCAGCCGAGCAGGACATTGTCGAGGGTCGATAGCCCGGCGACCAGATGGATGTCCTGGAAGACGAATCCCAGCTGACGGGCCCGGAACCGGTCCCAGTCCCGCGGGCCCAGAGCCGTCAGCTCCGCGTCGCCCAGGCGGGCGCGGCCGCCCAGGATCTGGGCCAGGCCCGCCAGGGCGAGCAGGGTTGAGGTCTTGCCCGCCCCGGACGGCCCGACAAGAAGCGCGGTCTGTCCCGGCCCGACGTGCAGGCGGCGAAGGGTCGACACAGCGGTCCCGTTCCGCGCCGCGGTGAGCTCCTCGATCTCAAGCGTCGGGCTGCAGATCACGGGTCGAGCGTCGCGTAGGGATCGGAAACAGTCGTCATCTGGGCCTCTGCGGCTTCGATCAGGCTTGATGTAATGTTATATAATAACATACAAGGGATACAAGTTCGGTAGGAGTGATGATGGCTGCCCCCCGCGCGCTTAGCCGCCTGTTCGACGCCTCGGCCATCGGCCTGTCGGGCCTCTGCCTGGTCCATTGCCTGGGGCTTCCCATCGCGGCGGCCGCCTTGCCGTTCATGGCCGCCTGGGCGCAGGCCGAATGGGCGCATCTGGCCTTCCTGTCCGCCGCCGCGCCCATATCCTTCCTTGCGCTGCTCGGATCGGGCGGCTGGCGACATGGGCCGACTCTGGGCGCGGCTCTGCTCGGTCTCGCACTCCTCACCGCCGGCGTCCTGGAATGGCCAGGTCCGGAATGGGAAGCCGCCCTGACCCTTCTGGGCGGGCTGTGCCTGGCGACCGCGCACCTGTGGAACTGGAAGCGCCATCATCATGAGCCTTGAGGCCAACGGCGGGCTCGTTCTGGACGTCGATCCCGGCCCGGTGAACTGCCCATCTCCCGGAAGCTTGCATGCCCTCCCGGCCTGATCCCGGGGCGGCAGGATCGCCGGCAGACCATCGGAGAATCGCAATGCGGAGAGGGGGGTTGAGCGCGCTGCTGACGGCCGTTGTCGTGGTCGCCGGATGTGGGCCGCGGGCGCCGGCATCCCAAGGCTCCCAGCCGGCGGTTGCCCCGGAGTCGCCCCCGTCGCGTGGCTTGGAGCCGGCGGATGCGCCGGGCGAGGCCAGGTCATCGGCTTCGGGCGGCGAGGCGCTCCGTACGACCGGCCCGATGGCCTCACAGCCTCTTCCCGCCGCCCTCGACGGTGAATTGTCAGTGGAGCGCCAGCTTCAGCTGACGCTCCCCAAGGCGAACGATCCCCTGTGGGACACCCTGCGGCAGACCCGGGTTCGGATCGATGGGCGGACCCAGGCCTACCGCGCGTCGCACCCGCCCGAGGTCCGGCGCCTGGCCGGCCAGCGCGTGACTTTGCGGGGCTACATGCTGCCGCTCGAAACCGCGACGAAGACCGCCCACTTCCTCATCTCGCCCTATACGCCGGTGTGCTTCTTCCACCCGCCGGCCGAGCCCAATGAGGTCGTCGAGGTCATGCTGCAGCGCCCGATCCCGGCCGGCTACCATCTCGTGGAGGTGAACGGCACGCTTTCGCTGATTGATGACGGCGAGAAGGGGCTGTTCTTCGTCATTCGCAACGGGAAAGCCCGGGTGGTGCAGCGGGTCGAATAGCAGGCGCGGCTTCCCCAGCCTCCGGCTGCCAACGGCGACGCCGGCCAGGTTCTCGCCTTGAAATTTAGCGTTTCTGAGGGAGATGGCGCACCCGACACGATTCGAACGTGTGACCTTTGCCTTCGGAGGGCAACGCTCTATCCAGCTGAGCTACGGGTGCCGATCAGGGAAACGGGTCTCTAGCGGAAAGGGGCCTGTTTCGCAAACGGCTATTCGGCGCCCAGCCAGGCGAAGCGGGCCAGGCAGAGGCCGGCCAGCAGGTAGAGGAAGAGGTCGCCGAACGGGACGCCAAGGATGCGGCGGGCCAGGAAGCCCTCGGCCGGGGTCGCGGCGGATCGGGGACGGATCAGCTTCAGGACGGCGTAGGCGATGACGCCCATGGCCAGGCCGTTGGCGATGGAGAAGGTCAGGGGGATCATGATCAGGGTCAGGAAGGCCGGAATGGCGACCTGGGGGTCGGTCCAGTCGGCCTCGGCCAGCGGGGCCATCATCATGGCGCCGACCAGGATCAGCGCCGGTGCGGTGGCCGCCGCGGGGACGGCCGCGGCGAAGGGGACCAGGACCAGGGCGAGCAGGAAGAGCAGGCCCGTGGTCACGGCGGTGAGGCCGGTGCGGCCGCCGGCGGCGACGCCCGAGGCGCTCTCGATGTAGCTGACCGTGGTGCTGGTGCCGGCGGCGGCGCCGACCATGGTGGCCAGGCTGTCGGCGACGAAGATGCGGTTGAGGCGCGGGATGGTCCCGTCGGGCTGGACGAGCCCTGCCCGGCTGGAGACGGCGACCAGGGTGCCCAGGTTGTCGAACAGGTCGACGAACAGGAAGACGAACAGGATCTCGACGAGGCCGAGCGTCAGGCCCTTGCCGTTGGGTCCGAGCCCCAGGGCGGCGGGGACGTCGGCCTTGAACAGGGTGGCGCCGATGGCGGCGGGGTCGAAGGGTTCGGGCTTGAAGGCGACCAGGCCGAGCAGCCAGCCGGCGATGCTGGCGACCAGGATGCCGATCAGGATGGCGGCCCGCACCCGCCACACCTGCAGCAGGGCGATCACCGCCAGGCCGAGCAGCGCGACCAGGGCGGCGGGGCTGGAGAGGTTGCCCAGCGCCACGGTGGTGGCCGGGTTGGCGACCACGATGCCGGCGCTCTTCAACCCGATGAAGGCGATGAACAGGCCGATGCCGCCGGCGATGGCGGCGTAGAGGGGCCGGGGGATGGCGCCCAGGATCAGCTGCCGCAGGCCGGCCAGGGTCATCAGCAGGAAGAGGGCTCCCGACAGGAACACCGCCCCCAGCGCCGTCTGCCAGGGCAGGCCCATGCCGAGCACCACGGTGAAGGTGAAGTAGGCGTTCAGCCCCATGCCGGGGGCCAGGGCGATGGGGTAGTTGGCGATGGTTCCCATCAGGATCGAGCCGATCCCGGCCGCCAGGCAGGTGGCGGCGGCAACCGCCGCCACCGGCATCCCGGCCTGGCCGAGGATGCTGGGGTTGACCAGAATGATGTAGGCCATGGTCAGGAAGGTGGTCGCCCCGGCCAGCAGCTCGGTGCGGACGGTGGTGTTGTTCTCCGCCAGGCGGAAAAAGCGGCTGATCATACGGGCCCTCCCGCGGGGAGTAGGACCGTGGGCGGCGGAGGCGTCAAGGCGGGTCCCGGAGAACAGCCCCCCGCGCGACCCGGGGGAG
>Ga0196963_10001536_pt1 | contig 15375 bp, 14 predicted proteins | sample S1_5metaG_FD_148600 | JGI IMG/M metagenome (GOLD analysis project Ga0196963, IMG submission 148600) | Soil microbial communities from Anza Borrego desert, Southern California, United States - S1_5 | ecosystem: Environmental > Terrestrial > Soil > Desert | place: USA: California | collected... | reverse complement strand
AGGTGAACTGGATGATGATGCCGCGGACGGGCGGGCGGGACTTCAAATCGACGTTCGCGATCATCCGGCGGCTGTACGAGCGGAACGTCGCGGCGTGGGAGGAGGACGAGGCGACGTTCAACGGGAAGCGAACCACGAAGGGGTCGAAGGGCACGAAGAAGGCGGGGAAGGTGGTCAAGAAAAAGGGAGCCCAGCGACTTGTCGCGGGAGGGGGGAAGAAGGCGGTCAAGAAGCGGAAGTGAGTTCGTGGGCGGGGGGACGTGCATCACTGAAGTGAGCACGCCGAGGTTAGTCGTCCGCACCGCGCCCCAGGACCTCGTCGATCACCGGCTTGATCGTCTCGTAGTCGAACCCGCGGCGCTGGAGCATGCCGACGAGGCGGCGCTTGGCGGCGACGGGGTCGAGGCGTTTCAGGGAGGGGAGTTTCTTGCGGGCGAGGTCGCGGGCGGTGGAGAGTTGGTCGGCGCCGACGCCGTCTTCGGAGTAGACGTCGTTGAGGGCGCGCTCGGCGACGTCGCGCTTGACGCCGGTGCGGAGGAGTTCCTGGTAGGCCCGGCGGCGGCCGTGGTGCTTGTACTGGGCGGCGGACATGGCGCGGGTCTTGGCGAAGCGGTCGTCGTCGACGTAGCCCATGCGGGCGAGCTCGCCGAGGACCTCGTCCGTCATCTCGGGCGGGAATTCCTTCTTCGCGAGCTTCTTGGCGAGCTCGGCCCGGGAGTGCAGGCGCGTCTGGAGTACGCGCAAGGCGTAGTCGAAGCACTCTTGGCGGACTTCTCCATGCCGGATGCGCTCGACCTGCTCCTCGGTGAGGGCGAGGCCCTCGCGAAGGCGGAATTTCGCGATGACGTTGAGGTTCAGCGAGAAGGCGAACGCCCCGTCGAGGTAGACGCGCTTGCGGTTGGGACCGCGCTTGGAGTCGGAGAGTTGGGTGATCGTGGGCATGGGGCGCGGTCGCGGGTCCGTAGGGCTCGCTTCAGCGAGCGGAATGAGGGCGCAACCGGGCGAGTACAAGAAGGGCGCTTCGTGGCGGCGGCAGAATTCCGCTCGCTGAAGCGAGCCCTACCCACCCCTCGTCGTGCTCACCGCTTCTTCTTCTTATTCCGGTCCTTCTTCTCCATGAACCCGCTCTTCTTGGTCTTGATCATCGGGCCGCCGGGCATGCCCAGGCCGGCGAGGTCGCCCTTGGCCATGGCGCGCATGAGCTTGAACTTGCCCATCACGCCCATGCTGCCGACGGCGCGCATCATGTCGCGCGACTGCTCGAACTGCTTGATGAACTGGCTGATGTCGTGCGTGTCGCAGCCGGCGCCGCGGGCGATGCGGCGGCGGCGCCCGTGCTCGATCATCTCGGGCTTCTTGCGCTCGGCCGGGGTCATCGAGTCGTAGATGGAGCGCATCCGCTTCATCTGCTTCTCGATGTCGCCCTCCTGCATGTTGATCTGGCCCATCATCTGGCTCATGCCGGGGATGAGCTTCATGATCGACCCCATCGGGCCCATCTTCTTGACCTGGCCCATCTGGGCCATGAAGTCTTCGAGCGTGAAGCTCCCCTTCTCCATCTTGGCCTGGAGCTCGGCGGCCTTCTCCTGGTCGAAGGCCTCGTGGGCCTTGTTCACCAGCTCGATCACGTCGCCCATGCCCAGGATCCGGCTGGCCATGCCTTCGGGACGGAACTCCTGCAGCGCGTCGAACTTCTCGCCCACGCCGAGGAACTTGACGGGCTTGCCGGTGACGACCTTCGCGGACAGCAGCGCGCCGCCGCGGGTGTCGGAGTCGAGCTTGGTGAGGATCAGGCCGTCGAGCTCGAGTTGCTCGTTGAACGCCTTGGCGGAGTTGACGGCGTCCTGGCCGGACATCGAGTCGAGGACGAGGAAGACCTGGTGCGGCTTGAGCTGGGCGTTGACCTCCTTGAGCTCGCCCATCAGCTCGTCGTCGATGTGGAGCCGCCCGGCGGTATCGAGGATGACCACGTCGCGGCCGGTCTTTTTCGCCTCGGCGACGGCGGCGCGGCAGACGGCGACGGCGGCCCCCTTGGCGACTTGGCCGTGCGGGGCGATCTTCGTGTCGTCGGTGTAGACCGGCACGCCGACCTGCTCGCCCACCTGGCGGAGCTGTTCGACGGCGGCGGGCCGCTGCAAGTCCGCGGCGGCGAGCAGGGGGTGGTGGCCCTTGCTCACGAGATATTTCGCGAGCTTGCCGCAGGTGGTCGTCTTACCCGAGCCCTGCAGGCCGGCCATCATGATGACGGTCGGGCCGGGCTGGACGAAGTAGATGCGCGTGTCGACGGGGCCCATCAGGTTGACGAGCTCGTCGTAGACGATCTTGACCATCAGCTCGCCGGGCTTGAGGCTCTTGATGACCTCTTCGCCGAGGGCCTTGGCGACGACGGTGTCGGTGAACTCCTTGACGACCTTGAAGTTGACGTCGGCCTCGAGGAGGGCGGTGCGGACCTCTCGCATGGACTCGCGGACGTTCTCCTCGGAGATCCGGCCCCGGCCGGTAAGACCGCGGAAGACGTCACCGAACTTGTTGGTCAGCGTATCGAACATGAATGTCTTTCAATGGTCAGGATCGGATCGTTTTCCTGCGGTGACGGCGGCACTGAAGCGCCACTGCCCCGTCGGGACACCTGCGCGGCATTATCGCGACTATTGCTGTGATTGAAAACCGGCGCGCCCGGTTATATTAGGCCACGACGATGATCGTCTTCCCGTGCCACGTCTGCCAGACGCCGCTCTCGGCCGAAGATGCCCAGGCGGGGACGCTCGTGAGGTGCCCGACTTGCTCGGCGACCTTGCGCGTGCCGGCGGCCGCGCCTCAGCGTGAGACGGTCGGCGTGGGGGCGGGTGGGCCCGAGCAATATGGCGTGGCCGGTGCCGGGCCGCAGGGTCAGCAAGGTTACACGCCGCCCCGGCCCAGCGCGTTCCAGCAGATGTCCGGGTTCCGTGGAGGGGGGAGCGGCCGCCGGTACGGGTTCAACTGCGGCTATTGCTCGTCGCGCCTCGAGGCGACCGAGGCGATGGGGGCGCAGGAGGGGCAGTGCCCGACGTGCGGGAACAACATCACGATCCCGATTCTGGACCGGTACGGCCGCCTGATCGACCCCAAGACGGGGCAGATCGTCAAGCAGGACCCGCACCCGGTGCACGCCTACGCCGCGGCGGGCGAGCGGGCGCCCGGCATCCTCCGGCAGGCGGACGGCAAGCAGACGATCCAGTGCCCGCGGTGCAAGGGACTGAGCCCGATCACCGCGAACAACTGCAAGGCCTGCGGGATGCCGTTCACGATGGAGGGGACGACGCTCGAGGCCGCGGGGACGAGCAACGGGTTCTGCGTGGCGAGCCTCGTGCTGGGGATCATCGGCCTGCCGACGGCGTGTTTGTTCATCACGCCGGTGCTCGGGATCGTGTTCGGGGCGGTCGGGCTCAATCAGGTGGCGAAGTCGGGCGTCGAGGGCGGCGGTAAGGGGATGGCGATCGCCGGGATCATCTGCGGCGTGGCGGGGCTGGGGATCTCGTTCCTGTTTTATTCGCACCGGATGTTCTAGGGGTTGAAGCAGAGAAGAACTGCCGCAAAGACGCAAAGAGCGCAAAGAAGAAGAGAAGGATTGAGGGGTCTCGGTCTGACTTTGCGCTCTTTGCGTCTTTGCGGCGGTTTGTCTGCGTGGAATTGCCGCATTTCGCTCCGCCCCTACAATCCGCCCGACATGGCTAAGCCGCGGAACGCGTTCGTCGATCGGTTGCAGCTCCTGGCGGTGCGCCTGGTCTCGATGCTGATGCAGTGTTGGCCGGTGAACACGAATCTGCGGACGGCGAAGCTGCTGGGGGACGTGATGTACCGGCTGGACCGCAAGCATCGCGAGCGGGCGCTGGCGAACCTTCGGCGGTCGTTCCCGGACATGCCCGAGCGCGAGCGCGAGCTCATGGCCCGCAAGAGCATGCAGGAGCTGTTCATGTTCTTCGTGGAGATGTTCTTCACGACGCGCATGATCCGGATCGACACGTGGGCGCGGTACGTCGAGCTGGTGAACTTCGAGAAGCCGCTGGAGATGATGCTGCGGCGCGACGGTGGGCTGATCCTGCTGACGGCCCATTACGGGAACTTCGAGGTGCTGGGGTACCTGCTGGCGACGCTGGGGTTTCCGACGTCGAGCGTGGCGCGGCCGCTGGATAATCCGTACTTGAGCGAGTTCGTGTTCGGCGTGCGGGAGAAGCAGGGGCAGCGGATCATCGCCAAAAAGGGGGCGACGCAGGACGTGATCGAGGTGATCGAGGCGAAGGGGGCGGTCGGGTTCGTGGCCGACCAGAACGCGGGGAGCAAGGGGATTTTCGTCGACTTTTTCGGGCGGAAGGCGAGCACGTACAAGTCGATCGGGCTGCTGGCGATGCAGTACGAGACGCCGGTGGTGATCGGGTACGCCCGGCGGGTGGACGACCAGTTCAAGTTCGTGGTGGGGGCGCAGGACATCATCTATCCCGAGCAGTGGAAGGACCAGCCGGACCCGCTGCGGTACGTGACGCAGCGGTACACGAAGGCGATCGAGGACATGATCCGCGCGGACCCGGGGCAGTACTGGTGGGTGCATCGGCGGTGGAAGACGCGGCCGAAGGGGGAAGAGGCGGCGGCGTACGATTGAGCGGGTGCGAGAGGGAAGCGCTCGATGCCCCTTGTGGCCGCCCCGCTTGCGGGGCGCGTCCAGAGGCGCGCTCGGGCGCGCCAACGTCGATCGAGAAACAACGCATCCGGGGCGGCGCTTCGGGCGAAGCCTGTGCACTGTGCCCCGGCTTGTTTTGAATCCGTCGTCACACGCGCAGGACGTCGCGGTACGCGTCCCACACGCCGCGCCAAGAGAACCGTCGTTCGACGTCGGTTTGACCGTTCGCGATAAGTCGTTCGCGGAGCGGTGGGCCATTCGAGATCCGCTCGATCGCGCGCGCGAGTTCCTTGGGCGCGCCGACGGGCACGAGGAGGCCTGTCTCGCCGTGGCGGACGACGTCGCGGATGCCCGGCGCATCGGTGGCGACGACGGGGACGCCGGTGGCCATGGCCTCGATGAGGACGAGGCCGAAGCCTTCGGCGGCGGAGGGGAGGACGAGCAGGTCGATCTGTGCGAGCGCGTCCTGCGGGCGGGCGATCGTGCCGTGAAGGGTGACGCGGGTGGTGAGGTTCAGGCGGGCGATGTCGGAGTCGATGCCGGCGCGCTCGGGGCCGTCGCCGAAGATGTGGAGTTCGAAGGAGGGGGGCAGGAGCGCGGTGGCGGCGATCAGGTCGGGTATGCGCTTGATCGGGTCGAGGCGGCCGATGAAGCCGATGCGAAATTGCTGACGCGCGGGCGGGACGCCCGCGATACGAAGTTCGGCGGGGTCGACGGCGTTGGGGATGACGATCAACTTCGCCGATGGGACGCCGGCCCAGCGGCGGGCGACCGCGGCGATTGACGGCGAGGGGACGATGACGCGCTCGGCGGCGACGGCGGCGAGACGCTGGAGACGCCAGTGCCAGCGGGGGTTCGGCTGGGTGGTCTGGATGGATTGGAGGTATCGGGCGCGCGGGTAGAGCGGGCGGAGGGCGGCGGCGACGGTGTTGGCGTGGACGAGGAAGCTCAGGACGGTGTCGATTCGTTCTTGTTTGACGAGGCGCAGGAGCCGCCAGAGCGTGCGGGGGAAGTCGCGCGGGCCGCGGGCGCTCAGGGCGGTGCACTTGACGTTGCGGGACCAAAGTTGCTGTTGGAGCGGGCCGGGAGGGCCGAGGCCGGCGACCTCGACGTGGGCGCCGGCCCAGTCGCGGAGGCGCCAGGCGAGCTCGCGGACGACGGTTGGCGTGCCGCCGATCTCGAGGTCGGTGTTGAGGAGGAGGATGCGGCGGGGCACGTGGGGGAGTTTATCCGGGATCGTTGAGGACGGCGTCGAAGCGGATCAGGCCGACGAAATCGTCCGGTGAGTCGCCGTCGTCGGCCGTCGTCCACCCGGCGGCGCTGATCGCGAAAATGACTCGGCCGACGTCTTCACTGCCGCGAAGACCCCATTCGGTGACCTTCCGAAGCGCGTGATCGCGATCGTAGAACCACGTGGCCGTTAGCTCCAGAATCGCCGCACAGATGTCACGGGCGGTAACGGACGAAACTGCCGACTCGTCGACTTGCCGCGCGTCGGAGGGCGGCGATGACGAACGCGACCGCCTCGACCGATACGCCGGCCGCGGTCGCAATTGGTACATGGGGGGCGAGGACCCGGGCCCGGCGCAACGCGTCGAGCGCGGTACTGCGGGCGATGGGTGTGCCGTCGACCGTCTCCCGGATCGGCATCCCGCATTCTGGGCAGTTCGCCTCGACGGCAAGCGTCCGCAGGTTGTACGCGCACCCGCGGCACGGGAGGTCAACCTGGATGCTCGACAAATCAACCATGGCGCTATGACGCACTTTTCCTGGTCGTGCGGAACGTGGCGGCACGCTCCACCAACGTGCGGAAGAGACTCAGGTGCGCCTCCTCGTCGATCATGCGCTCGGGGTGCCACTGGACGCCCAGCATGAGCGGCATCGACGGGTCTTCGATGGCTTCGACGATGCCGTCGTCGGAGAGGGCCGTGACGCGCAGGCCGCGGCCGACGCGGTCGACGGCTTGTTTGTGGAAGGTGTTGGCGACGACGCTCGGTCGGCCGAGGGTCCGACCGAGGTGGGAGCCGGGCTCGATCGACACGCCGTGCTTACGCGCGACGTCGCCGACCCGGCGGTGTTCCTGTTTTGCCGCGAGGTCCGGGAGGAACTGGTGGAGGCTGCCGCCGCGGTAGACGTTGAGGACCTGGCAGCCGAGGCAGACGGCCAGCATCGGTGCCCGGCGGCGCTCGACTTCGGCCAGCAGGGCCATCTCGAACGATTGGCGGTCGGGATCGACCTTCTGCGCCTCGGGGTGCCAGGATTGGCCGTAGGCGGCGGGGTCGAGGTCGTTCCCGCCGGTGAAGAGCAGTCCGTCGAACGAATCGACGTACTGGGGGATGAGCGCGGGGCTGGTCTTGTAGGGGATCGCGAGCGGGAGGCCGCCGGCGCGTTCGACGGCGCGGGCGTAGTCGAAGTTGAGGTGGTACGCCTCGCGCCCGTCGCGGGTGTCCATGGTGATGCCGATGACGGGGAGGGACATGGGGGTGTGTTCGAAAGGGGCGAACGGTTCTTGTTGTACCGCGCGACCGTGAGCTTCCGCTCTCGGCCGTCACGTGGGTAGCGGTTTACGCGCATCATAGCGACCCGAGGAAATCAGGCGCGCGGGAGGGGCGGTGCGGTTGTACTCGTAGACCCACGCGGGGAGTGCTCTTCCGTCAGCCAAGTTGGCGATCGCAGTACGGCGGACGAACAGGCTGCCGGCCTCGTCGCTGGCGACGTAGTCCTCGTACCAATCCAGGCGGACGAGGAGCTTGGGGTCGGGCAACTCGAGGAGTTGGCCATGAATTTGGGCGTCACCAGTGGGGTCGAGCTTGCAGCCCGGGTAGCGGCCCAAGTCGTACAGCCGGCCGGGAATGGTGGCGGGGCCAGCAGGAACGAGGCGCAGGACGATGTCGCGGATCAAGGGAGGGGCGAGTGTGGGGCGGAGGGTGCGGTAGACGAAGAGGTGGCGGGGGTCGGGCATGGGCGGGCGCGCGGCGGGGTTTACGACTGAGTAGGGTTGTATCGCGCGAGTCGGATTGGGAGAAATGAAGTGCGCGGCCCCCCTCGAGTTGGAATCAGAGCGCCCCTTCCTGACCGCGCGTCAGCAACGCGTTGCGTTGCAGCTATGCTGTTTACTCGTCGTCGTCGAGCGGGATGGGCTCGAGCACGCCGGGGGCGCCGTGCTTGACCAGCAGGTTGATCAGGCGAATGCGGTCCCTCTTGCCGGCCTGCTCGGCCAGGTCCTTGGGCGTCTTGCCGTCCTTGTCCCTGGCGTTGACCTCGGCCCCGCGCGACAGGAGCAGGTCGGCCATCTCCAGGCGGTTGAAGAACGCGGCCTCGTGGAGGGCGGTGTGGCCGTTGTACCCGCGCGAGTTGATGTCGGCCCCGCGGAGGAGCAGGAAGTGGACGACGGACCGCGGGTCGCCGGTCAGGCTGGACGCGGCGGCGTGCAGCGGGGGCATGCCCCAGCGCCCCTTCTCTTCCACGCCCAGGCCGGCGTCCAGCAGGACCTCCACGACGTCGCGGCGCGAGTTCCGGCAGGCCATGTGCACGGCCGTGTCCTTCGGGTTGTCGCGCGCCCGCACGTCTACGCCGGCCTTGATCAGGTACTCGGCCATCGCCCGGCTCTGGGCGGCCCAGAGGAGCGTTTCGCCGTCGAACTCGCGCGCCTTGAGGTCTGCACCGGCGTCGGCGAGGCGTTGGACCACCGGGATGCTGTCGGACGAGACCGCGACCCACATCATGCTCAGGCCGACCGACGTCTTGGACTTGAGGTCGGGCTTGTGCTGGAGGATCAGGTCGACGAGCTCGGGCATCCGCGAGTTGCAGGCGACGGCGAGCGGTGTGGTGCCGTTGATCTTTTGGGTCGCGAGGTTGGGCCGCTCCGCAAGCATCGCGCGGGCCCGGGGCAGGTCGCGGAAGACGAGGTAGTTGAAGAAGGTTTGCTCCGGGCTTTCCTCTCGCTTGGGCAGGCCCGCATCCTCGTACACCTTGGGCCCGGCGGTCGAGACGGTCGTGGTCGGACTATCCGTGCCCTTACCGGGCGAGTCGGCGTCCTGCTTCTTGCAGCCGACGCCCCCCAGCACGACGGCTAGCGCGACCACGCCCCACGCCCGCGCGCGGGCGCCCCAGCCCGCCGCGCCACCCGGTCGTTCCGGTCGCTCGCCTTCCATCACACGGATCCCTCGTGCGCCGACCCCTGTTCCGCCTGACCGCCACCGTAGCATACCCCAGAACCGCGTCCGGAGTTCGTCCTGTTGGGCGGACCGGGAGATTCCGATCCGACCTTATCGGTCGCACCGGGCCGCCCGCTCCCCTTGCCCACCGCGGGGCCGATCGCTATCCTTGCCCGACTCAACAGAAACAAGAAGGAACGAGGACCCGAACCATGCCCGAACCGCTGAAGATGGTCTACGAAAAGGACGCCCCGATCGACGCCCTCAAGGGCAAAACCGTCGCCATTCTTGGCTACGGCAGCCAGGGCCACGCCCACGCCCAGAACATGCGGGACAGCGGGCTGAAGGTGATCGTCGCCAATCGGAAGGACTCGGCCAACGGCCGGCTCGCCCAGGAGCACGGGTTCGACCCGATGAGCGTCGAGGACGCGGTGAAGGCCGCCGACCTGGCGATCGTCACGCTGCCCGACGAGGTGCAGCCCGAGGTTTACAACAAGTCGATCGCCCCGAACCTGAAGGCCGGCAAGACGCTGGGCGTGACGCACGGGTTCAACGTGCACTTCAAGACGATCACGATCCCGACGGAAGTCGACGTGATCCTGGTGGCTCCCAAGGGCCCCGGGCACCTGGTCCGCTCGGAGTTCGAGAAGGGCGGCGGCGTGCCGTGCCTGCTGGCGGTCCACCAGGACGCCTCGGGCAAGGCCCGCGCGACCGGCCTGGCGTGGGCGAACGGCGTCGGTGGCGCCCGCTCGGGCATCATCGAAACGACCTTTAAGGACGAGTGCGAGACCGATTTGTTCGGCGAGCAGGCCGTGCTGTGCGGCGGGCTCGCGTCGCTCATCAAGGCGGGGTTCGAGACGCTGACCGAGGCCGGCTACCCGCCGGAGATGGCGTACTTCGAGTGCGTCCACGAGGTCAAGCTGATCGTCGACCTGATCTACCAGGGCGGGCTCGACTACATGCGGTACTCGATCTCGAACACGGCCGAGTACGGCGACCTGACCCGCGGCCCCCGCGTGGTCAACGCGCAGACCAAGGCCGAGATGAAGAAGATCTTGACCGAGATCCAGACCGGCCAGTTCGCCAAGGAGTGGCGGGCCGAGTACGAGGGCGGGCTGAAGAACTTCAAGCGCCTGTACGAGCAGGACAACAGCCACCCGGTCGAGGTGACCGGTCGGAAGCTGCGGAAGATGATGCCGTGGCTGAAGGCGAAGGAGCCGCCCAAGCAGTCGTAATCAGCGTGATCGAACGCGAACGCACCCACTCGTGGGTGCGTTTCTTTTTTGCGCCGGATGCGTCCGCGTAGAAGTGAGGCGCGCACGAACGACAGAACCCACGGAACCAGTTCCGTGGGCTTTCGGCGTACGCTTCACGTTCGCCTCACTTGTGCCGGTAAACGTTGATCTCGACGGCGCCCTGCGTCTCGTAGTACGCGATCACGTCGGACAGGCGCTTGAGCGTCCACGGGGAGGCGACGCTCGCGCCGTTCTTGGTGAAGACGATGTCGTCGGCGACGTACACGCACGAGTGGATGCCGGACGCCGGCGGGCGCATCAGCATGATCACGTCGCCGAGCCGGTAGGTCTTGTCGGCGACCTTGTCGTAGTCGGTCGTGAGCGCCTTGAACACTTCCTCGGCGCTGGTGAACTTGTCCTGGGCCGGGTCGTTCCAGAAGTTGAGCGACGACCAGTGGCAGTCGTACGGCTTGGGCGCGTCGGCGCCCTCGCGCGGGGGCTCGGGGTACGAGTACAGCAGCTTGCGCGGGAACCGGGGGAGCAGGTGGGCCGCGTCCAGCGTCGCGCCGCCCGGGACCTTCTTGAGCGAGTTGATGAGCGGCGAGATGTCCTTCCGGCGGTTCGGGCCGACGCCCCAGTAGTCGAGCAGCGCCTTGGCGTCGGTCTTCTCGTCGACCCGCAACTGCACGAGCAGCGCCGGCTTGCGCGTCAGGGTCTTGAGCAGGACGAGCTTCTCGTCGTCGGTCGTCAGCGTCCGGAAGACGGGGCCGATGTCGACGAACATCGCGGTATTGCCCTGGCGGTAGACCAGCTTGTGCACGAGGGCCACGGTCTTCGCCGGGAGGCCGCTGCCGTCCAGCCATTCGTCCAGTCGGCGGACGTCGTAGCGGAACGGGTCGGTGTGGAGGTAGTTTCGCGGGTCGGTCCCGAGCTGCTTGTAAATGACCGCGCGCGACTCGGGCGGGATGGACAGGACGAGCGCGTCGTCGGGACGGACGACGATCCCGCCACAGATGTCGACGTTGGTCGCGTCGCCGATCGCCTTGCGGACGGCTTCAGGAACGTCGTTGTCCTTGAGGAACTGCTGGAAGGACTCCGGCGAGGTGTTCTGCAGGTACCAGACGCCGGCGTCGTACTTGAGGAAGCACTCGGCGAGTTCGGTCGGCGCTTCGGTGACGATGCGGAGGACCTGGAGGTCGCCCCACGGCCCCGGGCGGCAGCGCTCGACGGAATGGTGGGGCGCGGGCGTGCCGGCAACTTGGGCTGGCTCGGCGAACGAGGAAACTGCCACGCCCGTGCCGGTAATGCCGACGATTCCGAGCACGCATCCGCGGGCCCACCGCCCGACCGAGGCGCGCACGGGGAACCGCCCCGCCTCTAGACTCCGTTGCGTCTGATTCACTCCCGGGCTCCGTTCAGGTCGAGGTCAATCTTGGGTGTTCGAGCGTATCGCGGTTCACGACGCCTCGTAGCGCGAACCAGCCCCTCCTCCATACCGGACGATATACTGCAGGGACGGGTTCGCGTTTGCCGGATTTCTACTTGCACCCGCCCAACCCAATCGATTGTCGGTGATGCACTTATGTGAGGTCTAGGCGGCACGTGTCGGGCGCGGATGGTATGAAGATTACGGTGTGACCATGATGAGAGTGACGCAGCAAATTCGAGCGGTGGTGCTTTTACTGATCCCCACGCTCATGACGGCATGCGTGACGATCCCGAGCGGGCCGGCGAACCCGCCGATGCGCGTGGACGCCGGCCCCCTTCGGGCGTACGCGCTCGACGGCACGTACGACGCCTTCGCCGGCTCGCACGGGTTCATGCTGGTGACGTTCGGCGGGCGACTGGCGGCGGTGTCGGCGACGTGCCCGCACGACCGGTCGACGCTCCGCAAGGCGGGCGACGGCCTGGTCTGCCCGAAGGACGGGAGTACGTTCGAATCGTCCGGAAAGCGGCGCGACGGCCCGGCGAAGGAACCGCTGCTCCGCTACGTCATGTCGCTGGACTCGCGCGGGCACGTGATCGTCGACACGACCCGGCCGCTCATCCAGGGGCTGTGGGGGCGGACGGACGCGTATTTGGTCGTGCCGCGCTGAGCGACGTCACGGGAGTTCTTTGATCCGCAAATTGCGGAAGTGGACTTCGGCGCCGTGGCCGAGGAACCCGATGTGGCCCTTGACGTTCGCCAGGCCCGGGTGCTTCTTGAGGACGGCCTCGTCCTTCACCGAGTCGAGGTCGGCGTCGAGGATGACCTTGCCGTTGAGGGTGACGGTGATCTTCCGGCCGTCGGCCTTGATCTCCTGCGTGTTCCACTCGCCGACGGGCTTTTGCGCGCCGCGCTCGACGGCGAAGACGTCGTAGACCGAGCCGTGATACTGGGTCGGCTTGAGCTTGGTGTACGCCGAGCCCGAGTCGTCGAGGACCTGGATCTCCATGGCGACGTACGCGGCGTCGCCGGTGAGCGGGGCGCGGATGGCGATGCCGTTGTTGGCGTTGGCGGTGAGCTTGAAGTCAAAACGGAAGGCGAAGTTGGCGTACTCCTTCTCGGTGTACAAATTGCCGCCGTCGGCCTTCGTCGAGAAGATCGCGCCATCGGCGATCTGGTAACCCCGGCCGGCCTTGTTCTCGCCTTCCGTGCCGTCCTTGTTCTTCTTCTTGCCGTAGACCCAGCCGGTCAGGTCTTTGCCGTTGAACAGGGGGGTGAAGCCTTCTTCGTTCGCCGCCGGCGCGATCGCCGGCGCGGCGGCGGGTGCTGCGGCGGGCTTGTCCTCGGCGCGCAGGAACGCGAGCGGCGACAGGACGATGGCGGCGGTGAGAAGTGCGGCGGCGCGGCGTCGGGACATGGCGGGTTCCTCTCGTCGAATCGTGATTCGGATTTGAACGGTCAGGATCTATACCACGGAACCGCGCGAGCGTGATATCACTGTGAGACCTTCTTCGCCGCCGGCGGGAGCCGCCGGTCGCGTTGATCGCGGAGAGACTCGTTCGAGGAGCACGGCGCATGCGGAACTGGGCGAAGTGGATGATGGCGGGCGTGGTCGGCGTCGGGGCACAGACCGCGCTCGCGGGCTCGGCCGACCCGCAGGTGATGACCGACCACCCGTGGTACCCCGGCGAGCTCTCGTGCTCGACGTTCCCGCGGTTGTTCAACACGCAGGCGCGGCTGTACGAGCGCGTGACGGGTCGGAAGGCGGATACCGACGAGGACAAGGCGCTGGCCTCGTGGTACTGGCGAAATCTGAACTACTTCCACGGCGAAGAGGGGAAGTGCGACGTCTTCGGCCAAGGGTTCACGAAGGCGGACACGACGCGCGAGTACTGGGCGGGGCTGTTCGCCAACGGGTTCGCGCTGTGCGGGACGACGCACGCGCAGTGGAACGCCGAGATGGACGCGCTGCTCGGGCACGGGCGCAGCCGGTCGGTCGGCGTCGCGGGGCACAACTCGTTCGAGGTGTTCTTGACGGGCGGGGCGTACGGCGCGGGGCGGTGGGCCCTGCTGGACCACGACATCTCGACGGTCATCTTCTCGCCGGATGGCAAGCGGCTGATGGGGCTGGACGAGATCCAGCCGCAGGCCAAGGCGGTGTCGAGCCCGCAGTTCAAGCCCGAGCGGCAGCGCGGGTGGCGGGTGAGCGGTTTGCACGACCAGGACGCGGCGGGCGTGTACACGAAGTACACGACGGCCGAGTATCTGGCGGGCTACGCGGGGCCGCCGCCGATGGTGCACTTGCGGGCGGGCGAGACGCTCCGGCGGTACCTGAACCCGGGCCTCGAGGACGGCAAGACGTTCGTGTTCTGGGGGCGGAACGCGAAGAGCGACATCCCCGGCCCGGCGCGCGACCGGACGTGGGTGAACCAGCCGGAGAAGATGTACGGCTCGACGCGGGGAACCGGCGCGGGCGGGCAGCGGGCGCGGTACGCGAACGCGGTGTTCACGTACCAGCCGCGGTTCGCCGACGGGACGTACAAGGAAGCGGTAGTCGCGGAAGACGAGCAGCGCGTGGCGTTCGGGTTCCGCTCGCCTTACCTGGTCGCGTGCACGCCGGCGAACGACAAGCCGTGGGGGATCTACGACGCGGGCGGGACGAACGGCTTGGTGATCACGGGCAAGGCGGACGTCGAGGTGTCGATCAGCGTCGACGCGGGAAAGACCTGGCAATCCGCCGGGAAACTCGCGGCGGGCAAGCCGGTCGACGCGACGGACCTGGTGAAGGGGCAGTTCCAGTACCAAATCGCGTTCTCGCCGGCGGCGGCGGCGAAGGCGGACGACTCGCTGACGATCAGGGCCGTGTGCCAGTCGAACGCGACGACGATCCCGCACCTCAAGGACGGGACGAACACGGTGACGTTCGAGCAGTCGGGGCGGGCGATCGCGTCGGTCGGGCCGACGCTGCCGGTGGCCCAGGCGCACGTGGTCGACGGGAAGTTCGGGAGTCCGAGCGTGACGCTCGAGGTGGCGCCGCCGGCGGGGGCGAAGGCGGTGCACGTGTACGCGGCGGCGTGGCAGGCGTCGGGGAGCCCGCCGGACGCGAAGGTGAAATACCAGATCGAGTGGTCGGCGGACGGGGGCAAGTCGTGGAAGCCGGTCGTCAAGGACTGGCAGGTCGTCCGGCAGGGCGTGGAGCCGAAGGACTTCTGGAGCCAGTCGTTCACGTGGGGCGACGTGGCGCTGCCGGAAGCCAGTGGCCCCATGCGCGTGCGGTTCAAGAACAACGGCGGGAAGCAGTACCGCAAGGCCGAAGTGCATTTGGCGTACGCGGACCCGGCGCCGTCGCCGACGACCGTCACGTTCGCGTGGCGCGAGGCCGGCGGGGCGACCAAGACCGCGTCGAAGACGTACCCGGCGGGCGCGTTCGGGAAGCAGGATTCGTCGTGGACGTTCGACGCGGGGAAGAAGGTCGAGACGCAGTGGGTGGAGTACGCGGCGAAGTGAGATCCGGATAGCTGCAACGCAACGCGTTGCTGACGCGCGGCGGTGCGAGCAATGCGCCCGCGCGGACGAACCTGTGCCTTCCGCGCGTCAGCAGGTCGTTGACCTGCAGTTGTATTGTCCCTTTTTCAACCTCGCCCCCGTTTGGGTATACACATGAGCATGACCAAGCACGCCCTGTTCGCGATGTTCGCCGGAGTATTGATGATCGGGTCGTCGGCCGTAGTTGCGGCGGAGGTGAAGCTGACGCAGGAGGCTACGGCGGTGCGGGTGGAGGTCGACGGGAAGCCGTTCACCGTCTACCACTTCGCGGCCGGCGACGATGCGATGTTCCACCGTCCGTACGCGTACCCCGTGCTCGCGGCGGACGGGCAGGAGATCACCAGTGACCAGATCAAG
>Ga0196963_10001535_pt1 | contig 15378 bp, 14 predicted proteins | sample S1_5metaG_FD_148600 | JGI IMG/M metagenome (GOLD analysis project Ga0196963, IMG submission 148600) | Soil microbial communities from Anza Borrego desert, Southern California, United States - S1_5 | ecosystem: Environmental > Terrestrial > Soil > Desert | place: USA: California | collected... | reverse complement strand
CGGAACGTGCTTTTTGTAAATCGCATTGGCCTGCTCCTTGAGCGGCTTCAATCCCCAAATAAACACGAGCACGCTCAACAGCAGCCATGGCGTCCAGGCGCGGACCAACTGCTCGCGCGTTAGCGTTGGCGAGCTTTCCTTCACTGGCTGCTCGGTGGGAATGATCTCGCGCGGCTTCCAGAACTTCAGCAACAGAATGAGCGCGCCAATCGAAACGAGCGACGCCACGATATCGACCAGCCACGGGCCGTGGAAATTCGACACGAGATACTGCGGCAGCGCGAACCCAACGCCTGCAGTCAAAGCCGCGGGCCAAACTTCAATCGTCCTTTTCCAGCCGGCATAGGCCCACACCACCCAGAATGGCACGAGCAACGAGAAGAACGGCAGTTGGCGGCCAGCCATGGCGCCCAGCGTGGTCTCGGGGATTCCAGTGACACCACTCAACGCAATGATCGGCGTTCCCAAGGCGCCGAACGCTACCGGCGCTGTGTTAGCAATTAAAGAGAGTCCGCACGCGGAGAGTGGCTTGAAGCCGAGTTGAATCAAAATCGCAGCCGTGACCGCGACTGGAGTTCCAAACCCCGCCGCCCCTTCAAAGAATGCGCCGAATGAAAACGCGATTAGAATCAGTTGAACGCGCGGGTCTGGAGCAATTCGCGCCAAGCTCGCACGCAGCACATCAAAGTGCCCCTTCTCCACCGTAAGCGTGTAGAGGAAGATGAGATTCAGAATAATCCAGCCGATTGGAAACAGCCCAAATGCAGCTCCATAACCAGCCGCTGCGGAAGCCGCCGTCAGCGGCATCTTGAAACCAAAGACCGCCACAACAAACGCAAGGATAAGCGCCCCGACGGCGGCGACATGAATGCGCACATGAAACCAGCCGATCATCCCGAGCAAGACGACCACCGGCAGCGCCGCAACGGCCGTGGAGAGCCAGGGATTGTTAAACGGATCGTAATTTTGCTGCCACATCAGGTGAGCGGGGTTGAAGCTACGTTTTCCGCAATCCAGCCAAGATATTCCTTGCTGCCGCTATCGATCTCGAAGGTGATGAACTCCGGCGTTTGGTATGGGTGATTGGATTTCACACAGCGCTCGAGTTCTCCCAGGCGAGTCGCGGAGGTTTTAATTAACAGCAACAACTCTTGGGCGGAATCGATTTTGCCCTCCCACCAGTAATGGGATTCCAGCCCAGGGATAATGTTCACGCAGGCCGCTAAACGGTTCTGCAGTATGACAGCGGCGAGCCTGCGGCCGGTCTCGAGGTCCGGAACGGTGACACACGCCATCGTGGGCTGAAAGGCGGGGAGCATGCGCTTGAGAATAAGCGCGCGCCGCCCAGTGACAATTCTTTAACGCGCAAGCGCTTAGAAGCCGTCCCATAAATAACCAGCAAGTGGATTGCGAGGGATTTTGGCCGGAGGCGAGGCGCGACGAAGGAGCATATCCGCATGGATCTGCGACTGAGGAGCAACGAAGCATCCGGCCAAAAGACCCGCAAGACGCTGCTTGGGTATTTGTGAGACGGCTTCTAGTATGCTGTCTTTGGCGGGCGAATCATGTGCCAAAAGGTGCGGAAGATAATGATTATATCCACACCGAACGACCAGTTCTCGATGTAGTAAATGTCCGATTCAATTCGTTTGCGGAGCATTGCCTCATCCTTGGCTTCGCCGCGGAAACCGCGCACCTGCGCCAGGCCTGTGATGCCGGGCTTCACGAGCGCGCGCACATGATAATTGTGCATCACACGAGCGAACCATTCATTGTGCTCCGCCAGGTGCGGGCGCGGGCCGACCACGCTCATCTCCCCCTGCAGCACATTCCAGAACTGCGGCAGCTCATCGATGCTGAATTTGCGAAGCCAACGCCCGGCGGGAAAAATGCGGCTATCCCCCCTCGTTGCCTGCCGGGCGGCGTCACCGCTGGCCGGGTGCATCGTGCGGAATTTATAAATGCGGAAGGGCTTCTGTTGCATGCCCGCGCGGTTCTGCGCGTAAAGCAGAGGGCCGGGTGATTGCAATCGCTGCACGATCCAGACCACCGCCGTTGCGATAGGCAGCGCCAGCAACACCATGGGCGTTGCTATCACGATATCCAAAACCCGCTTGGCAGCGCGGTTGACTGGATTTTCCAGCGGCTCCTGCCGCACCGCGATGAACTCGAAGCCATCCAGCTCGGAAAAGATCACTTTGCCGTGAAATCTTTGGTGCAGATCGCTCACCACGAGAAAACGAACACCCAGCCGCTCGCAAGCGCTGACAATCTTTGTGACTGCGGCGTCGTCGCAAGGCTCCAGCAAAATTGCCTGATTGATTTGGTTGCGAACGACAATGCCTTCAAACTCCTTCATTCCCCCCAGCATCGGCGTTTGCAAACCGGGCGCGACCGTTTCGTCACTGACCGCGCCGACCACCTCAAACCCCAGCAACGGCTTGGAAGCAATCCATTCGTTCAAAGCGTCCGCCCGGGCCATCGCCCCAACCAGGAGTGTGCGCGCCCTTCGGCTCCGCGCAAAAACATAGTCCGTCACCCACTTCGGAAGATTGCGCGCAGTGACCAGCAGCAGCGCGTAAAGCATCAGCAAATAACTGAAGAGGAACACGCGGGAAATGACCTGGTCCTTTGTGGCGGCCAGGAAGAACACGATCGCCCCCGAGGCATACAAAGTTTGGCGCAGCGCGACGTGATGCTTTTCGACCACGCTCTTCGCCCGCCAATCCACCCCCACGTCCGCGCGCCCGAGAGCTTCCACCACCAAGCCCACGCCAGCCAGGATCGAGTAGATGAAATAGCTGCTGACTCGCGGCACTTCTGAGTACGTGGAACTCATGAAGAGGAAGTGCGCCCAAAACAAGGCCTGGCTCATGATCACCTGCGAGGTGATGAACAAGCTGTACAGTCCCTTTAAGCGATGCGAAATCATTCCGGACGATGATGGCGCGGGGCTTCATCATCAGCTCAAAGCAATTCCCGCGCGCTTGAAAACCAGTAAACCACCAGCGCTGGATTACAAGCTTTGAACAGCCTTATCGCAGCAGATGCGTGTGGGCCTTGAGCCACTTCTCAGCCGCTTTGTAATCGGGGCAGACCTGCTCCACCGCCTCCCAGAACCTCGCGGAATGGTTCATGTGCCGCAAGTGCATCAATTCATGAAGGATCACGTAATCCTGCGCGAAGGAAGGCGTCTGGATCAGCCGCCAATTCAGGGAGATGGCGCCTTTGCTCGAGCAGGAACCCCAGCGCGTTTTTTGGCTCCGGAGAGTGATGCGTCGGACCTGCAACGCATGCACCCCTGCGAAGTGCAATGTTCGCTCCGGCAACACCTGCAATGCGCGCCGCTGCATCCACGCTTGCACCACCCCTTGAACCGTCTGGTTCGCCGACGGGCTTGGCAGTTCTGACTCGCCGAGACGAATCGTCCCGGACTCACTTCTTTCAATCCGCACCTTCTCCCCCAGGAACAACACTTCTGATCCAAAGTCCCAAGCTGTCCGCTCCTTTTGTTTCGCCGCAGCCCTCTCCAATGCCCCAACCAGCCATGCGGTGTTCCTTTCAACGAACTTCTGCGCTTCCGCCAGGTTCCCACCACGCGGAATGGTTACGCGGACCGCTCCATCGGCGCGCACCCGCAGGAAGTAACGCCGCGCGCGGCCATTGGGCACCCAGACCACAGGAGTCGGGATGCCATTGATGACCAGAGCGCTTGCAGGCGGGACGCGCGGTTGGCGGAAGAATAAATCCACTGCCCGCACTAAAGGGAATCCAATCCTTCCTGTCAAAAGCGAACCTGTTCGCTATAACCCTCTCATGAAATCGCTCCCCGCTTGGCTCAGCGCGATAGCTCTCCTGCTTTCAATCCGGACAGCGCTCGCCGAAATGCACGACCTTGTGATTTACGGAGGAACATCCGCAGCCGTGAGCGCCGCAGTTCAGGCGAAGCGCATGGGCAAATCGGTTATCATCGTCTGCCCGGACAAGCATCTCGGCGGTCTTTCAAGCGGTGGCCTCGGCTTCACCGACACCGGCAACAAAGCTGTTATCGGCGGCATCGCGCGCGAATTCTACCATCGCGTTTGGCAGCGCTACCAAAAGCCTGAAGCCTGGAAATGGCAGCGCCGGGAAGATTACGGGAACAAAGGCCAGGGCACTCCCGCGATTGATGGCGCGCAACGCACCATGTGGATCTTTGAGCCGCACGTTGCGGAATCCGTTTTCGAAGACTTCGTGAAGGAGAACAACATTACGGTCCATCGCGACGAATGGCTCGACCGGCGCAAAGGGTTGCGTAAAACCGGCTCACGCATTGCGTCCATCACCATGTTGAGCGGCAAGACCTATGAAGGCCGCATGTTCATAGACGCCACCTATGAAGGCGACCTCATGCAAGCGGCTGGGGTCAATTACCACGTTGGGCGGGAATCGAAGTCCACGTACGGCGAAGAGTGGAACGGGGTGCAGACCGGGGTGTTGCATCATCGACATCATTTCGGAGTATTGAAGACGAACATCAGCCCTTATCGCATTCCGGGAGATCCCTCCAGCGGCGTCCTGCCGAAAATCAGCGCTGAGCCTCCCGGTGAATACGGCGCTGCGGACCGGAAGATCCAGGCCTACTGCTTTCGCATGTGCCTCACGGATCATCCAAACAACCGTGTCCCCTTCCCTAAGCCCGACAACTACGACCCGGCGCACTACGAACTTCTGCTGAGAATCTTCGATGCGGGCTGGCGCGAAACCTTCGACAAATTCGATCCCATTCCGAACAAAAAGACCGACACCAACAATCACGGCCCGATGAGCACCGACAACATTGGAGCCAATTACGATTATCCGGAAGCCTCGTACGAGCGTCGCCGTGAAATCATTCGCGAGCACGAGAATTACCAGAAGGGCTGGCTCTACTTCATCGCCAATGACCCACGCGTGCCAATGGAGGTGCAGGAAAAGATGCGCCGCTACGGCCTCGCGCGTGATGAATTCAAAGACAACGGCCACTGGCCGCACCAGATCTACGTGCGGGAAGCCCGCAGAATGATCGGCAAGTATGTGATGACCGAGAACGAACTGCTTAAACGCCGGCCCACTCCCGAGTCAGTCGGCATGGGTTCGTACACGATCGATTCACACAACGTGCAGCGCTACGTCACGCCCGAAGGTTACGTGCAGAACGAAGGCGACATCGGCGTCTCAACCAAAGGCCCGTACGAAATCGCCTTCGGCTCCCTAGTGCCGAAGCCCGGCCAGGCGGATAACCTGCTCGTGCCCGTCTGTGTCTCCAGCTCGCACATCGCGTTTGGCTCGATCCGCATGGAGCCGGTCTTCATGATTCTCGGCCAATCGGCCGCGACCGCAGCCGCAACGGCCATCGACGACAGCGTCCCTGTCCAAAGCGTTTCATACGAAAAACTTCGCACCCGCCTCCGCGCCGACGGTCAAATTTTGAGGATGGAAGACGTCACATCTTCAGGTCAGTAAGTGCACGAAAAGCAAAACGGGCGTTGGTTAGACGCCCGTTCTCGCGCGGCTGGTGCGCCGCGTCACCGTTCGACTCCTTGAGCTTTATTGAAGCAGCTTGAGGATGTTTTGGGGGATTTGGTTGGCCTGCGCTAACATGGCAGTGCCGGATTGAACTAAAATGTTCGTGCGGGCGAACTCCGTGGATTCCTCAGCCACATCCACATCCTTGATCCGAGAGCTGGCTGCCAAAAGATTCTCTTTGCTCACAGCGAGTTGATCGCCGCTGTGCGTGAGCCGCGTTTGGTAAGAGCCGATTTGCGCGCGGTCTTCCGAAAGCTGCGTCATTGCATCCTGGATCAGCGTTGTTGCCTCTTGCGCATCTTCCACAGTGCCGACACCGCTGCCGAGTGCGTCCGTGTAAACAGCGGCGCCAAGATCAATCCCGTTCATCGTGAAGCTCGCCCCGTCTCCGTCAGTGGTGATGTCCAAGCCGGTGTTCGCAAAAAGAGGGACACCATTGAACGTCTTGGTGGCAGCGTCTGCGACGTACTCGGCAAGTTCGGCGTATTCCGCGTTATACAACTCGCGATCAGCATCCGTCTTTGTGACGTCCTGCGCGAGGATCGCCAATTCGCCCATGCGGCTGAGCGCTTTGCCGATCTTCATCAAGTAGCCGTCCTGCGCTTGTGTGAAAGAGATGGCGTTGTTCACGTTGCTGCGCGCCGCGTTAATGCGGCCGATCTGCGCGTCGAGGCGTGTCGAGACGGCAAGCCCCGCCGCATCATCGGAAGGGTTCACAATCTTCGAGCCCGAACTCAGCCGGGCAAGGGATTTGTTCAACATCGCCTGGCTGGATTGCAGGTTCGATGCAGCGTTTTGCGCTGTGGTGTTTGTGTTGATGACCATGGTGTTTTCGCGGGTTTAAAAATGAGCTTAAGAATGGGTGGCGAGCGCGAGCGGAACTTTTGGCAGCAACGGCCGTTTCCCGGTGAGCGCTTCCTGGTTGTTCTTGCGAATCTCCTGGTAAACTTCATGCCGATGCACCGGCACATCCGCGGGAGCTTCAATGCCGACCTTTACCACGTCGCCATCCACTCGGACGATCTTCACCACGATGCGCCCATCAATGACGATGCTCTCGGCGGTTTTGCGGGATAAAATCAACATAGCTCAGCCGAGGGTTGGAAGTGGGTGTTGCACCGAATACTCACTGGCATTGGCCAGGATCACTTGCTTGCCGCGCATGGTGTGGCGGTTCACGACAATGGGCCCCTTTAAATTCACCGTCGCCGCATTGCGCCCGCGCAAGGTGACGATGTTGTAAATCAAGGCGTCGCTCGGAGACTCAAGATCAAGAAACTCCACATCGTCGTCCGTCAGCTTCGGAGCGTAATCCGGCGCAACGTAACAGGGAGGCGCCACGATGAAGGCGAGGTCCGTCTCACCATCCACTTCCAGCCAGGAAAAAGGCTCTTCCTCCGGATTGCTGACGAGGCGAAAGCGTTTGATGTGCTCCAGGCCAAGCAATCCGCACGGCAAGAAGAGCGCGGTCGCATTCAGCTCCATCGGCTCGGCAATATCTTCCATGACATTCATTGGGCTACCCTTTAGCAGCCAGAATGCCAGCGGTGTTCAACCCCGAAACAGGCGGATTAAACCAGAAACTCCGGCAGGAGTTGCCGTTCCGAAGGCTTTGCAGTAGGGATCCACGGAATTTGTTGCCGACCCCATTCCTTCAGGTGCAATCCACGCGTGACTGGCCGTTGCTCTCCCCTAGGCCGTTGTGTATGTTCCCCCTGCTTATAGGAGCAGCCCCCTTCAACACCGGGCCGCTCCATTGGTCAAAGAAGCATGAGCGACAACGATTTAAATCCTTCACAGGGCGCGTCACAGGCCTCCGCGCCAACGCCCGACGCTGCTCAGGAAGGCGGCGCCGCGCCCACTGAACAAAGCCAAGTCACTCTCACGCAAGCCGAACTGGACGAACTCCGCGCCAAGGCTGCCAAGGGCGAAGAGAACTATGAGCGCCTGCTGCGCGTATCAGCGGATTTCGACAATTTCAAAAAGCGCGCCGCGCGCGAGCGCTTGGACGCAATCAAATATGCCAACGAAAGCCTGCTCGAGCGGCTCGTGCCGGTGCTCGACACTTTCGACATGGCCATCCAGGCGGTGAACGCTCCCCAAGGCGCTTCCATGGAAGCCCTGAAGACGGGTGTTACCATGATTTATACCCAGCTTAAAAGCACCCTCACCGATGCTGGCCTCGAGGAGCTGAATGTCGCTGGGCAGAAGTTCGATCCAAATCTGCACGAGGCTGTTTCTCAGCAGGAAAGCGCCGAGGCTGAAGAAGGCTCCGTCCTTCAGCAATTGCGGAAAGGCTATCGCCTGCAAGGCCGGTTGATCCGCCCAGCCACGGTCATCGTCGCGAAAAAGCCTAACGCTTAACGCACAATGGCTAAACGCGATTACTACGAAGTGCTCGGCATCGAAAAAGGCGCGAGCGCTGATGACATCAAGAAGGCTTACCGCAAGCTTGCTGTTAAATATCACCCGGACAAAAATCCAGGCGATAAAGCGGCTGAAGAAAAGTTCAAGGAACTCGGTGAAGCTTACGAGGCCCTGAGCGATCCGCAAAAACGCGCGGCCTACGACCAATATGGCCACGCCGCTTTTGACCCGCGCACCCGGGCGGGCGCAGGACGTCCGGGCGGTGGCGGCTTCCATGATCCTTTCGACATCTTCCGCGAAGTCTTCGGCGGCGGCGCAGGCGGCGGTGGCGGCGGCGGCAGCATTTTCGATGATCTTTTCGGCGGTGGCGGCGGCGCGCGCCGTGACCCCACCGGCCGGCAGCGGGGCGCGGATCTCCGTTACGACATGGAGATCACTTTTGAAGAAGCCGTTCTCGGCTGCGAAAAGGAAGTCTCACTGACAAAAGCGGAAGCTTGCGATGTTTGCAAAGGCGCTGGCGCTGAGCCTGGCAGCAAGCGGAGCGTTTGCCCGACGTGCGGCGGTCGTGGCCAGGTGGTGACTTCACGCGGCATTTTCAGCATCGCGCAAACTTGCGGGCGCTGCGAAGGCGCCGGCCAGGTCATCGAAAAGCCCTGCAAACGCTGCCATGGCAATGGCCGGGTCGAGCGGACCAGCAAGGTTAAAATTAAAATTCCAGCCGGCGTGGACACCGGCACCCGTTTGCGTTCCGCGGGCAGCGGCGAAGGCGGATTGCGCGGCGGCGCGCCGGGCGACCTCTATGTTGTGCTGCATGTTCGCGCTCACGAGATCTTCCAACGCGACGGCGACGATCTGCTGTGCGAGGTTCCGGTGCAATTCGTGCAAGCGGCGCTCGGGTCCGAGATCGATGTCCCCACCATGAGCGGCAAAGCTCAAATTAAAATCCCTCCAGGCACCCAACCCGGCACAATCTTCCGCCTCAAAGGTCGGGGTGTGAAGAGCCTGCAAGGGTATGGCTCAGGGGATCTTCATGTTCGGGTGCAGGTGGAAATTCCCACCCACCTCAATCATGCCCAAAAAGCGAAGCTGCAGGAGTTCGCCGAGCTTTGCGACGCGAGCACGAACCCGATCAGCAAAAGCTTCTTCGAAAAGGCCAAGAACCTTTTCCGCTAACAACACTTGGGACGAGGGGACAAGATGCATCGCTGCTACGTTGAACCAGGTCAGGCTTCAAACGCCACGTTGACGCTTAGCGACCGCGAAGCGCATCACGCCACAAACGTGCTGCGCCTGAAAGTCCGCGATCGCATCGTGGCGCTGGACGGCCAAGGCTCCGAATTCCTCTGTGAGATTGCTGACATCTCACGCAAAGGTGGCCAGTTAAAAGTCCTCTCCCGCACAAGCATTCGTCCCCTCCCCTACCAACTCACGCTGATCCAAGCCGTGCCCAAGGGTAAGGCCATGGAGAACATCGTGCAGAAAGCCACCGAGCTTGGCGCCATCGGCATTGTGCCGCTGCTGAGTGAGCGCACCGTGGTGCAGTTGGATGACGAGGACGCCGGCGCCAAGGTTGAGAAATGGACCGAAACGTGCATCGAAGCCATCAAGCAATGCGGCTCCGCCTGGCTCCCGAAGATTGATCCACCAACCTCCCCCACAGCCTTTTTGAATCGCGGCGAGCGTTTCGATTTACAGCTCCTGGCCAGCCTTCAATCGGACACGCAGCATCCCCGCGCAATTTTGGATGCTTACTTCGAAGAACGCAAAAAGCACGCGACGAGCATTGCGATTTGGGTGGGTCCAGAAGGCGATTTCACCCCGGCGGAAATCAACATGGCGCGTAACGCGGGAGCCCTCCCAGTGACCTTGGGGCCATTAGTGTTGCGCAGCGACACCGCTGCGATTTACTCGCTGTCCGTGTTGAACTACGAAATGCAAGCCCGCCTGGGGTTGCGGGTAAATTGAGCCGCGTGAGCGCCTAAAACAGGTTTTCCGCTTGCTCACCGCACCGCCCATTTGGCACTCGCTTCGCGCCGCCTCACGCCAAGCCAAAGCGAAATGGTCACTCCGTAAAAGAAGCGCCACGCCGCACGCCCCTCTGCTCAAAATGGCCCTGCCAATATGGTTACGGTTTGGACAGAGATGTTCACGTTGATACCTCCCGAAAGGCCTCGGAGAGGCCGCACATACTAGCCCACAGGCGAAGCAACGCGGAGCCTGTGGGTCCCACGTCCGACCAAATCCGGCTCCGTAGGAGCCGAACAGCTCCTCCCTCCGCGCACACCAAAAACGCACTGGTCACCATGCACCCTTCACCATGCACCCGGTCGTAACGCGGCCGCTTCGCCATGCCCGTGTGCTTGCGCCTTCCCTTTGCCCCCAAAGGGGTCAAACATACTAGCCCACAGGCAAGCGCCAGCGCAGCCTGTGGGTTAAGAGTCCCCCAACACCACAGGCTCCGTAGGAGCCGCACAGGCTAACGCCAAAGAAACGCCGGATCGTAGCGAACATTGTGCTTCTTGAGGAACGCGAGGAATTCCTCCTCGAATGATTTATGCCGATGATGTTCCTCCTGCTGTTCGATGTAACTGCGCACGCGCAGATAATTGGACCGGCTGACAGCAAACGCCCCATAGCCTGTTTGCCAACTAAACGCCAGCGATTCCCGGTATTGTTCGTGCACCCAAAGGGTGGAACTCGATTTCAACTGCCGAACGAGGTCGGAAAGCGCAACCGTAGCAGGCGCTGCCATCAGGATGTGTGCGTGGTCGCGTGTGCCATTTATGGTGATTTCCTTCGCGCCATGTTGCTGAAGGATGCCGCACATATACGCGAAAAGCGGGGCCCGGAAGGAATCATCGATCGTTGGGCGACGATCTTTCGTCCCGAAGACGACATGCACCAGCAAGTCGGAAAACGTGTGAGCCACGCCGAAAGGCAACCATCCGTTGCGGGGCGGTCAAGCCTGGAGTTGTTCGGCTCCTACGGAGCCTGGCGGGCGCGGGATCCATATCCCACAGGCTCCGCTTCGCTTCGCCTGTGGGCTAGAATGTGCGGCCTCTCCGAGGCCTACTGAGGCCGGTCATTGCGTACGCTTTAGGCGACGCGCCCCACCTCCCCGCCTTAAATCGAAACTTCCATCTCCTCCGCTTGCACGTGGATGTATTCCAAAATCCGTGTCACCGCTTCCTGCACGGGCATGGACTCGGTGTTTAACACCAGCTCCGGCTTGGTCGGCGGCTCGTATGGCGCTGAAATGCCCGTGAACTCGCGCAACTCGTTAGCGCGCGCCTTTGCATACAACCCCTTCGGATCCCGCTCCTCACACACCTTCAACGGCGCGTCCACATGCACTTCGATGAACTGCCCTTCCTGCATCATATGCCGCACCATGTCGCGGTCGCTGCGATACGGCGAGATAAACGCAGTGACGCAAATGAATCCCGCGTCAGCAAATAACTTCGCCACTTCACCCACGCGGCGAATGTTCTCCTTCCGGTCCTGCGGCGAGAATGCAAGGTCGGAGCACAATCCGTGGCGCACGTTGTCGCCGTCCAAGACGTAAGCCTGCTTGCCGATGTTGAACAACTCGCGCTCAAGCTCCGTTGCAATGGTCGATTTGCCCGCGCCCGATAAGCCCGTCAGCCACACCACCATGCCGCGATGGCCATTGCGGCGCGCGCGTTGGTCCGCGGTGACTTTGCCGTGGCTCCAATAAAGATTGTCGCTGCGCAGACGGCCGTCCGTGGTCTTCTTCGGGTAATTGTCTTCAGCGATGATCCCGCCGCCAGACACTTCGAATCCGTCCACGATCACGAAACGGCCCGTCGCCACGATCTCGGAATGCGTGTCGAACGCAACTGGACGCCGCGTGCGCAACGTCATCTCCGCGACTTCATTGCGGCCAACGAACAATTCATTCTCCTTGCGGGAAACGGTTTCCAGCGTGGAGGAATCAATCACCCGCTCGATCTTCTCGATTTCGCAATCAACTTCCTGCGTGGCGAGCTTGAGCTTGTATAAACGGCCCCGCTTGAACGGCGCGCGGCCAAGCCAAAACACCCGCGCTTTGAAGCGCGTCAAATCATAGGGCGCATCACTCTCCAGCGACGCCACAGCCCCGCGTTCCACGAAGATCTGCTCCGTCAAGGTGACGCCGATCGACTCACCCGCCGACGCAACGTCGTGAGACAACGCATTCCAGCGCTCAATTGTTTTAACCGTGCTGGTCTTATTGCCTGGGCTGAAGATGAGTCGATCGCCGACCTTCAATGTCCCCGACTCAATGCGGCCCGCCAGAATGCGGCGCTCGTCGAAGCGGTAAACATCCTGGATCGGAAAGCGCAACGGCTTATCGCTCCGTGGTTGCGCGACCTGAAACACATCCAGCGTCTCCACAACCGTGCCGCCTTTCCACCACGGCATCTTGTCGCTGCGAGTGGCGATGTTATCGCCGTGCTTCGCCGCAATGGGAATGAAGCAGGTCGGCGTAACGCCAACACCTTCCAAAAACTTCCGGTAATCCCGCTCGATGGAGTTGAAACGCTCCTCGGAGTAATTCTCCAGGTCCATCTTGTTCACGAGCACGGCGATTTGCTTGATCCCCAGCAAATTCAACAAGTAGCCGTGGCGGCGGGACTGCTCCTGCACACCTTCATGGGCGTCGATCAACAACAGCGCAGCCTCCGCATTGGCAGCGCCCGTGATCATATTCTTCAGGAACTCCTTGTGGCCCGGCGCATCGATGATCACGTATTGGCGCTTCTTGGTGTGGAACCAAATCTGCGCGGTGTCGATCGTGATGTTTTGATCGCGCTCCGATTGCAGAGCGTCCATCAAGTTGGCCCACTCGAAAGGAACCCCGCGCCGCTCGGCAATCTTTTGCAACTGCTCCAGCTTCCCATCCGGAAGTGAGCCGGTGTCATTGAAGAGGCGGCCCACAAAAGTGGATTTGCCATGGTCCACATGGCCCACGATCACGATCTTTAACTGCTCGGTGGGCGCGCCGTTCGCGCTGCCGTTGCCGTTATTGGTCCACATAGCTTTCGTCAGTTCGGGAGCAATGGCCATAGGGAAAGAAATAGTTCAGGGTCAAAAAGTGCAGGGCTGGGAGCAGGCGCGCGCTTACATGTAGCCATCGCGACGGAGCTTCTCGAAAGCGTCTTCGCTCTCTTTATCCTGGGCACGGCCAGAGCGTTCCGTGGTGCGCGTGTGGCGCAATTCCTCAATGATTTCGCGAACGCTGCGCGCATTCGACTTGATCGACGCGGTGCAAGGCGCGCAACCAAGGCTGCGATAGCGATCACCATTCTGGTTCGCGAAATAGAGCGGAATAATCGGCATGTTCTCACGCTCGATGTACTCCCAGATGTTCAGCTCGGTCCAATGCAGGAGCGGGTGAATGCGAATGTGCGTTCCCTTGTCGAAGTCCGTCTTGAATTGATCCCACAACTCCGGTGGCTGGTCCTCAACATTCCACTCCATGTTTTTGTCGCGCGGGCTGAAATACCGCTCCTTCGCGCGAGTGGGCTCCTCGTCGCGCCGCACGCCAACGATCACTCCGGTGAAATGATGCTTCTCAAGCACTTGCTTCAGGCCATCCTTCTTCAACGTCCCGCAGCACTCCACGCGCGTGCATTTGCCGTTCGGATAAGTGATCCCCGAGCGGAGAACCTCCTCATTCTTCCCCACCACCAGCTCCAGCTTCCATTCCTTCACTAAACGATCGCGGTACTCGATCATCGAAGGAATCTTGTAAGTGGTGTCCACGTGCACGAGCGGGAACGGCACATGGCCAAAGAACGCTTTGCGCGCCAGCCACAATAGCACCGTGGAATCTTTCCCGATGCTCCACAGCATCGCGAGGTTCTCGAACTTATTAAATGCCTCGCGAAGAATATAGATGCTTTGGTTCTCCAGCTTTGAGAGGTAATCCATACTGAAAATTCTGTTAGGCTTTGCGGGCCATGAACGTGTGGATGCCGCACTCCACTTTGTTGAACCCGGTCCAGCGCCCAGCGCGCTCGTTTTCCCCTCCGGCAGATTTCACGGTGCAAGGCTTGCATCCAATCGATCTGTAGCCCTGGTCATGCAACGTGTTGTAAGGAATCCCGTTCTTGCGCAGATGCTCCCAGACAGCTTCCTTCGTCCAATTCGCCATCGGGTTGAGCTTCACGATCTCGCGTGTCCCATCGAAGTTGTACAATTCGATAATGCCAATGTTGGAGCGAGTGTCGGATTGCTGCCGACGCAAACCGGTGATCCAGCAGTCCAGGTCGGACAACTTGCCTTGCAGCGGCAGCACTTTTCTGATTCCGCAGCAGAGGTCCGGATCGCGTGCCCAGAGATCTGGCCCATGCGCCGCCTCCTGCTGGGCCGGCGTGAGATCGGGGAGAACGGACTCAATCGTGAAACCAAAGTGCCGCTCCAGGTTGGTCTTCAGCGCCAACGTCTCATCGAACAAATAGCCCGTGTCTAAAGTGAACACCGGGAATCCAAATCCATGCTTCACCGCCAGGTCCATCATCACGAGGCCAGCGCCCTGAAAACTCGTGCCGATCGCAGAGCGTTTGCCAAAGCGCTCCCACGCCCAACGAAGGATCTCCTCCGTGGGCTGAGAGTTGAACCTCTCATTAAGTTGCGCGACTTCGTCAGGATTAAGCATGGTGGAAAGGGGCGTTTTCACGCCCCTTGCGAGAACCGTGATTATGGAGTGGGCGATTGCGGAGACTGCTCAGCCCAAAGCACACGAGCCACCCAGTCACCGAAGCGCTCTGCGCCAAGCCGTTCCTGCTTATAACGAGTCAGGAGCGGTTTGATTTCTGGAAGCAAATCCTCGCCTTTCACGTTCTCTTTCCAGAGACGGTTCAGGCGTGTCGCGGACTCATTGCCGCCGAGGTAAACCTGGTACTTGTTCGGCGCGCGGCCAACAAAGCCGATCTCCGCCATGAACGGGCGAGCGCAACCATTTGGGCAGCCGGTCATGCGGATTATGATTTCCTGGTCTTCAAGTCCGACTTCCTTCAGTCCGCCTTCGAAGTGGCTGAGGATGCCCGGCAACGCGCGTTCCGATTCAGCAAGCGAGAGGCCGCAAGTCGGCAGAGCGACGCACGCCATGGAAGCGCGGCGGACGATGCTCGCCTGATTTTCAACCGGCACACCATGCTCAGCCAAGACCTTGGTGATCGCCTCGCGATCTAGCTCCTTAACATTCGCCAGAATCAAGTTCTGCGAAGGCGTCAGGCGAACTTCCGGGCGGAACTGCTGCACGATTTTGCGCAGAGCCGTCTTCAGTTCATAACCAGGCAAATCCTTGATGCGTCCTGCTTCCACATACAGGCCGAGGAAACTGCGACCATCAAATTGGCGATGCCAGCCGAACAGGTCACCCTGCTTGGTGAAATTCACCGGGCGAGGATCTTCAAGCTTTTGGCCCATGCGCGCCTCAACTTCATGCCGGCACCA
>Ga0196963_10001534_pt1 | contig 15381 bp, 16 predicted proteins | sample S1_5metaG_FD_148600 | JGI IMG/M metagenome (GOLD analysis project Ga0196963, IMG submission 148600) | Soil microbial communities from Anza Borrego desert, Southern California, United States - S1_5 | ecosystem: Environmental > Terrestrial > Soil > Desert | place: USA: California | collected... | reverse complement strand
GAAGCAGCTGCGCTACCACGACGAGCTCTACTACCGCCAGGCGCGGCCCGAGATCGCCGACGCCGATTACGACGCGCTTCGCGACCGGTACCTCGAGCTGTGCGCCGAGCTCGACGTGCCCGAGGCCGAGCGCTACGGCCGGGCGCCCGGCGACGATCGCACCCCCGGCTTCGTCACCGTCCGCCACCGCGTGCCGATGCTGTCGCTCGACAAGGGCTACACGCAGGACGAGCTGATCCGCTTCGACAAGGCGGTCCGCAAGCTCCTCGACCTCGCGCCCGACGCGCCGCTCGGCTACGTCGTCGAGCCGAAGATCGACGGCATGTCGGTCGGCATGATCTACGAGGACGGCCGCCTGACGCGCGCCGTCAGCCGCGGCAACGGCGTCGAGGGCGACGACATCACCGCGCAGGTCCGCGCGTCGGGCGCCGTGCCCGACCAACTCATCGGGATGAAGAAGGGCGCGCTCGAGGTGCGCGGCGAGCTGTACCTGCCTCGCGCGGCGTTCGTCGCGCTCAACCGCCAGTTCGCCGCCGCCGGCGCGCGCCTGCTGGTCAACCCGCGCAACGGCTGCGCGGGCATGATGAAGCGCAAGGATCCGCGCGAGGTCGCCGGCAAGGGCGTGCGCGCGCTGCTCTACCAGATCGCCTGGCACGACGGGCTGCGCCTGCCCGACCGCCACAGCGAGCGGCTGGCGTGGCTGGCGCGCGCCGGGCTGCCGACCAATCCCGACGCCAAGCCGGTCGCCGACATCGCGTCGGCGTTCCAGTACTGCCAGGACTACCAGGTCGTGCGGCCGACGCTCGACCACGACATCGACGGCATGGTCATCAAGGTCGACGATACCCGGCTCTACGACGCGCTCGGCGCGACCGGGCACCACCCGCGCTGGGGCATCGCCTTCAAGTTCGCCACCGAGCGCAAGGAGACGACCCTGCTCGACGTGCGCGTCCAGGTCGGCAAAAGCGGCAAGCTCACGCCGGTCGCCGACCTCACGCCGGTGTTCGTCGCGGGCACGACGGTCAGCCGCGCATCGCTGCACAACTGGTCGGAGCTCGAGCGCAAGGACGTGCGCATCGGCGACACCGTGCTGGTCGAGAAGGCCGGCGAGATCATCCCGCAGGTCGTCGCCGTGGTGCTCGAGAAGCGCCCCGCCCGGACGAAGCGCGTCGCCCGCCCGCAATCGTGCCCGGCCTGCGGCACGGCGGCGGTCAGCGAGGACATCTTCGTCTACTGCCCGAACCCGGCCTGCCCCGCGCAGCTCAAGGAGCGCCTGCGCCACTTCGCCTCGCGCGACGCGATGGACATCGGTGGCCTGGGCGAGTCGGTGATCGACGCGCTGGTCACGCACCTCGGCGTCGATTCGCCCGCGGCGCTCTACGAGCTGTCCGCCGAGCGCCTGCCCGAGCTGGTGATCGCCGCCGAGACCGCCGCGGGCACGCAGGTGCGCTTCGGCGAGCAGCGCACGCGCTCGCTGATGACCGCGCTCGACGCGTCGCGCGGGCGCGGCCTGGCGCGCGTGCTCGCGGGCCTGGGCGTGCATCAGCTCGGGGAGAAGCTCAGCGAGGTGCTGGCCGAGCGCTTCGGCACCTGGGACGCGGTGCTGGCGTTCGCGCAGGCGTACCTCGCGGGCGATCGCGCCGCGGTGCTCACGATCTCGAAGAAGAAGACCAGGGACGTCGAGGCCGAACGCGCCGCGCTCGGCGTCGAGCCGATCGCCGGCGTCGACGAGACCACCGCCGACGGCGTCTTCCGCGAGCTCGCCTCGCCGGCCATCATCGCGCTGATGCGGCGCTTCGCCGCGGCGGGGCTGACGCTGACCGCCCCGAAACGAATGATCGCCGCCAAGGCCGGGGTGGCCGGCAAGACCTTCGTCCTGACCGGCACGCTGCCGACGCTGACGCGTGGCCAGGCCGAGGAGCTGATCAAGTCGGCCGGCGGCAAGACCGTCGGCTCGGTCTCGAAGAAGACCGATTACGTCGTCGCGGGCGCGGAAGCCGGATCGAAGTTGGCCAAGGCGCAGGCGCTGGGCGTGGCGATCCTGGACGAGGATGGGCTGAGGAAGCTGCTCGGCTGACGCCGCGGGTTCGACTCCATCGAAGGCAGGAGCTCGAAGCTCGAAGCTCGAAGATCGAAGCTCGAAGCTCGAATCACCAATCACGAAGCTCGAAGCTCCGGACGACGATCCGGTTATCACGTAGCCGCCCGCGGCGTCGCCGCTCCATCATTGGAACGGCCGCCGATCGCAGCACCGTGCGGCGCGGAGAGCCTCCCCATGCGCCTGATCGCCTGCCTGCTGATCGTCGTCGCCAGCCTCGGCGCGTCCGAGGAGCGCTTCGTCAAGCGTTTCGACGACGCGATGGACGTGCTCAAGCGCGGCGCCGACCGCACCCTCGAGCAGGGCGTGGTCGAGGCCTCGCGGATCCTCGTCGAGGGCGGCGCCGTGCCGCCGGCGGCGGTCGAGGGCGCGCTGCGCACGCTGCTCGAAGCCGACGGTCCGGTCGTGCGCTGGGATCGCCTCGGCGACCGCGAGTTCGGTTCGCACGCGCAGGTGTTCTACGTCCTGGTGGTGTTCGAGCGCGGCGTCGCCTTCGCTCGCGTCGTCGCCGCCAAGACCAAGACCGATCAGACGATCATCGCCTCGATCACGATCCAGGTCGACCCGGTCGGCATCCTGCCGGAAGCGATGCTGCTGCCTGACGCGCGCTGAGCGGAGGGAGCGCATCCTCCGCCGCGGCCCGTCCGTTCACGGTTGGCGTGGCGTCCGTGCGCTGACCGGATCGCGTGGCGCCGCGGAACGCGCCGCCATCGCCGCGCGCAGCGCGGCGATCGGCCAAGCCTCGGGCAGCGGACCGCCGCCGTAGCGCGCGGCGAGATGCGCCGCGAGGTGGCGGTCGAGCGCGACGCCGGTGCGCGCCTGCACCGCCTCGGCGACGGCGGTCAGCGTCCAATGCGGCGCGACGCGCACGCCGATCGACTCGGCGAAGCGCACGAGGTCGCCGGTATGCCGGGCGAGCGCCTTGAGCTTAGGGTCGGTGGGTCGCGCCAGGCGCGACGGGATCAGCGTGCGCACGGCGATCGCGAGCACCGCCGCGACCGCGACCGCGACCGCCAGCCAGCGCCAGCGGCCGCTCGGCGCGTTGGTCTCGCGCGCCAGCGCGTCGAGCGACGCGGGCAGGGCGTCCGGCGCGGGCAGGGGGTTGCCGTCCGCGTCCTCGGTGGGCAGGTCCTCGTAGTGCGACGCCGGCGTCGGGTCGATGCGTCGCCAAACGTCCTCATCGTCGAGCACCTCGACCCAGGCGTGCGCATGGAAGGCGCGGAAGGTGTAGCCGGCATCGTCGCGCTCGGGAGACGCTAGGCCGGCGACGCAGCGCGCCGGATGGCCGGCGCGGCGCAGCAGGACGACCGCCGCGGACGCGAAGTACTGGCAGTGCCCGCGGCGCTCCGACTCCGAGCCGAACAGGAAGGTGTGCAGCGAGCCGCCGGGGCGATTGGCGGGCGTCGGCAGGTTCTCGGTCGCGTAGACGCAGTGGCTCTGCAGGAACGCGGCGATGCGCATCGCGGCCTCGCGCGGCGGCAGGTCGCGCCAGCTCTCGTCCTCGATCGTCGCCCACTGGGAATCCCAGCGCAGCTCCTTCGGCACGTCGAGGAACTCCTCGGGCTCGGCGTCCTCGTCGGTGGGCACCGGATCGCCGAGGTCGACCTTGTAGGCGCGGATCTGCTCGCCGAGGCCGTAGCGGTAGCGGTTGCCGAAGCGGTCGACGCGCTGCTCGTCCAGGTCGGCGCCGGCGCCGCCGTCGGCCACCAGCACCATGTCGTGGGCCTCGGGATTCTTGACCACCCAGGCCGAGCGCTGCGAGATCTCCGCCCGCGGGATCGGCCGCGTCGCCGTGGTCCCGGGGATCCACCCGACCTGCGAGCCGTCGAGCTCGATGCGCGGCAGCGCGAGGTAGCGCAGGTACTGCGGGCCGACCGGCAGCGGACGCTCCTCGTCGGCCATCAGGCGGGCGATGACGCGCGGATCCTTCTCGACCCAGCTGTGGTTGCCGATGCGCATCTGCTCGTCGATGCCCGCCACGTTGCGCAGTCCGGCGCCGCCGCCGATCAGCGACGCGCGCGGCGCGTGCTCCACCAGCTGGACGCCGCCGACCAGCGTCACCACCAGGACCGCGGCGATCGGCGCCAGCGTCCAGCGCGCGAAGCCCCAGCCGCGGTGGCCGCCGCCGCGCGTGCGCGAGCCGAGCGTCGCGCGCAGCCACGCGTCGACCGCCAGGCAGCCGAGGCCGATCGGCACCAGCCACAGCGCCTCGCCGGCGCCGCCGCCGGGCTTGCGGCCGAGGATGAGCAGCTCGGCGATGGTCAGGCTGAGCTGCCAGCGCAGCAGGCCCGGACGCGCCGGGATCAGCAGCCAGTAGGCGAAGACCATGCGCGCCCAGCCGGCGAACGAGTCGCTCTTGGCCGGTCCATCGAGCGGGATGTCGACGCACAGCAGGAAGCTGGCGGCGGCGCCGGCGATCAGCAGCAGCTCCTCGATCAGGAAGCGGCGCGCCCTGCCCGGCAGCAGCTCGGTGATCGCAGCGGTGCACAGGATGACGGCGACGGCGGCGGTCGACGCTGGGTAGTGGACGACCAGGTAGAAGGCGTCGAAGGCGAGGAAGGCCAGGTGCCAGGCGGCGAGCGAGCCGATCACTCCACCCGGTCGGCCGTCGTGCGCGATGACGCCCGAGGACATGCCCGGACGGTACGCGCCAGGCGCGTGCCGGGCAACTGCGGCTACGGGCTCCTGCGGCCACCCGGCATGCGCACGACCTCCTGGGCCTGGGCCAGGGGCAGGACGAACACCGGCGCGCCGGCGGGGACGGCGACGGCGTCGCTGCACACCACGATCGCCGCGCGGTTGGGAGGCAGGTAGTCGATCACCGCGCCCGCGTGCATGCGCGCCAGGGCCAGGGTCTCGAGCAGCACCTGCCGATCGCCATGCACGGCCTCGGCGGCGAACGCGCCGTGCAGCGTCACCCGCCAGCCGTGGTGGGCGAGGTGATCGACGAGGGTCGCCGCGACGGTGATCAGGCGCTCGAGACGGCGTCCGGCGTGCGCGACGTCGACCACCAGCGCCACGGTGCGGTCGAGCGGCGTCGCGCGTTCCGCGACCAGGAGCTGGCGATGGCGCGCGCTGGCGCGCCAGTGCACGCTCCGCGGCTGGTCGCCGGCGCGGTAGGGGCGGAGGTTGGCGAGCTCGTCGTCGCCGTGATCGAGGCCGCTCGCGGCGCTCTCCAGCCACTCGCCCAGGCGATGGCGCAGCGCGCGGCGCAGTCCGCCGAGCGCCGGCAGCACGACCAGCTCGGCGGGCGGCGAGATCGCGCGCGAGCCCTCGGCGAGTCCGAACGGCTGGTCGGTGCGCGCCTCGAGCGGCGGCAGGACGACCAGGCCGCGCTTCGGGAAGCGCATGGTCCAGGTCGCGCGCACCCCCGCCGCGTCTGCCCCGGCGATCGTGGCGATGACGCGGTGGGCGCGCTTCTCGAGGTCGGGCGCGGCGAGGCGGAACGGCCCGGCGCCGCGCGGCGCGCGCACCAGGGCGGCGACCGCCGCCTCCTCGTCGGCGTGCACCGGGTGCGGCAGGATCCAGGTCGCGGCCAACGGGCGCAGGCGGCGCCAGGCGAGCACGAGATTGGCGGCGACCATCAGCAGCATGCCGGCGCCGAGCGCCGCGGCGAGCGGCCGGCTCTGGAAGAACACCGTCGCCAGCATCGCCACGCCTTCGATCAGGATCAGCCAGCCGAGCACCGACACGCGCACGCGCGGGCGCGGTGGCCGCGCATCCGCGCGCGCCGTCCCCGCCGCCGTGACCCGGACGGCCAGCGCCATGGCTAGCGCGGGACCGCCACGGCATCGACCAGCCCCTGGATCAGGTGCAGCGGATTCTGCCCGGCGCGCGCGCCGACGCGGTGCGCGAGCGCGGGCGCGGCCAGCGACTGCACGTCCTCGGGGATGACGTAGCCGCGGCCCTGGACGACGGCACGCGCCTGGCAGGCGCGCTGCAGGCCGATCGCGGCGCGCGGGCTGGCGCCGGCGGTCAGGCCCTTGGCGCCGCGCGTCGCGTGGACGATCTGCAGCAGGTAGGCGCGCACCGCGTCGTCGACCCGGCAGGTGCGCGTGCGCGCGCGCAGCGCCCGGGCACTGGCGTTGGTCAGGATCGGCACGAGGCGTCCCAGATCGTCCTCGGCGCCATCGCGCGCGAGCAGGGCGAGCTCGTCCTCGGGCTTCGGATAGCCCAGGCGGAAGCTGAGCAGGAAGCGGTCGCGCTGGCTGTCGGGCAGGGGATACGTGCCGACGTGGTCGACCGGGTTCTGGGTCGCGATGCAGAAGAACAGATCGGAGAGGCGCATCGGCGCGCCCTCGACGGTGACTTGACCTTCGCTCATCGCCTCGAGCAGCGCCGACTGCGTGCGCGGCGGCGTGCGGTTGAGCTCGTCCGCCAGCAGCACGTCGCAGAACAGGGGGCCGGGATGGAAACGGAACTTCTTGTCCTGGTCGTCGTAGATCGAGATGCCCGAGATGTCGCTCGGCATCAGATCGGGCGTGCATTGCAGGCGTTTGAACGCGCCGCCGATCGCGCCGGCGAGCGCCCGGGCGAGCGTGGTCTTGCCGACGCCGGGGATGTCCTCGAGCAGGACGTGGCCGCCGGCGAGGAAGGCGACCACGATCAGCTCGATGGCGCGGCGGTCGCCGCGGTAGACCCCGGCGATGGCGTCGATCAGCCGTCGGATCTCGCCCTGCGCCGGATCGGCGAGGGCTGCGGAGGGGGTCGCGGGCGTGCTGCTGGGCATCGGAAATTGACTCCGCCCCGGACGGTAAATCCCGGCCGTTTCAGGTTATGCATACGGTGAACGGAGCCGCTAGAGCCAGGTTCGCCTTGCCAGTTTCACGATTTAAGACTATAACTCAGATCGTAAGTCCTCGGCACAAAGCACCCGGACGAAGGAGCTTCCGCCCATGTCACGGCAGACCATCGCCAAGCGCACGATCGCGGAGCGGATCGCCGAGCGACAGAATCTGGGTCAGATCCAGACGCTGCAGATCATCCAGGCCTTCCTCGATGAGATCATCGAGGAGCTGGCCCAGGGGAATCGGCTCGAATTCCGCGATTTCGGCGTCTTCGAGACGGTGGTGCGCAAGGCACGTACCGCCTTGAATCCCAAGACCTTGGAGAAGGTCCAGGTGGGCAGCAAGGTGGTCGTGAAGTTCAAGGTCGGCCGCCTGATGAAGGAGAAGGTCGAGAAGCTGATCAATCAGCCCGAGACCAACGGCCAGAACCCGGCCTCGCCGGTGATCGCGCCGACGCCCAACGTCTCCAGCGGTTGAGCGGCGTCCGCCTCGGCCTGCCCCGGCCTGGCCTCGGCGCGACGCGGCTTGAGAAGTCCTTTGCCGTCCGGTGGTTGTCGCCGACCGGTCGGCTCCATGATCGACCTGCCGGCGTCCCCGGCGAGGTCATCCGCATGTCGTCACGCCTGATCGTCTGCCTGCTGGCCATCTGCGCCGCCGCGTCGGCGGGCGAGCCCGCCGTGCCGCCGCCCGTGGTCGTCGCCCCCGCCGTCGACGACGAGCCGGCGTTCCGGCCGTTCCTGCTCGGCTGGGACGCGGGCGACGGCGGCACCCTGAGCCTCGATCCGAAGCAGGTCAGCTCGCTGGCCGGCGGCGTGGTGGTCCGCTACGAGAAGGCGTTCGTCGCCTGCGAGCGCATCGAGTTCTGGCTGTCGCTGGTGCCGGGCGAGGAGCAGCTGCTCGAACGCGCCGAGCTGACGCCTGGCCCGAACGCGCGCGATCCCAAGCGCGTCCTGCTCGACAGCTCGCAGAGCAAGGTCGACCTGATCAGCTTCCGCGGCGTGCTCACGCCGTCGCGCATCACCCTGCAGCGCAAGCGCGAGGCGGTCGATCCGCCCGACGAGGTGCGCTACGAGATGCGGCTCGAGGAGCTCGGCGGCTTCCACGGCGCGCTGCGCATGCCGGACGGCTGGCAGCCGGTGGTCGGCTGGGCCGACCACGCCGACATCGTGCTCAAGGGCCGCGTGGTCGAGAAGCGCCTCGGGGATCTCGCCATCATCTCGCTGCATCTGCACGGCGTCACCGGCGACTCCGCCGATCAGCGCCGCCGCGCCTGGCTGATCGAGGTCGATCCGAAGAAGGTCGCCGACTCCGCCTCGGTCGACATCCCGGCGCTGGTCGCGCAGGCGGACGGCGACGAGGACGCCGACAGCGACGATCGCATCTGGAAATCGATGCAGGGCAGCACCGCGCTGACCCTCGCGTTCGACGACGCCGGGCAGTTCAAGGGCGCCGGCGGCGCCGCCGATTTCCGCGTGCGCGGCGTGCCGATGCAGCCGCCGACACCCAAGAGCAGATTGCGCACCGACGACTGACGTGAACGTCCTCCGTTTCCTGCATCCCGACTGCATCGCGCTCGACCTCGATCTCGCTCCGACTCCTCCCGGCGACGACGAGAGCGACGCGCAGCTGCGCCGTCGCCGCGAGCGCGACAAGGAATCGGCGCTCGAGCGCTTCGCCGACCTCCTCGACCTGAGCGGCGCGATCGCCAACCCGACCAAGCTCTTCAAGGACATGCGCCAGCGCGAGACCCAGGGATCGACCGCGATCGCGCCCGGCCTCGCGATCCCGCACGCGCGCAGCATGCAGGCGCGCCGCTTCGTCATCGGCTTCGTCCGCGCCACGCCGCCGGTGTGGTTCGACAGCGCCGACGGCTCGGACACGCGGCTGTTCTTCCTGCTCGCCGCGCCGCCGTACGACGACGCGGTCTACCTCAAGGTGCTGCGCGACTTCGCCGAGATGATGCAGAACGAGTGGGTCGGCGACGCGCTGATCGCGGCGAAGGACGCGCACGAGGTGATGAGCGTGCTGCGCGGGTACGTGACCAAGTAGACGCGCGCCGCGTCCGCCGCGCGCGACGTCCAATCCGGCGCGCTGGGACGTTGCCGGGCGATCGGCTACCGGCAGACCCGGTGCCGGCTGGAGCGCGCATGGCCTGGATCCTCATCGTCATCGCCGGGCTGCTCGAGGTCGTCTGGGCGGTCGGGCTGAAGTACACCCACGGTTTCAGCCGTCCCGGTCCTTCGCTGATCACGGTCGCGGCGATGATCGCCTCGATCGTCCTGCTCGGCCTCGCCCTGCGCACGCTGCCGGTCGGCACCGGCTACGCGGTCTGGACCGGCATCGGCACGGTCGGCGCCGCGATCGTCGGCATCGTCCTGCTGGGCGAGCCGGCGGGTGCCCTGCGCCTCGGGTGCATCGGCCTGATCGTCGTCGGCATCATCGGCCTCAAGTTCTCCACCAGCCACTGAGCGCTGGCGAGGGGCTCGTCCCCGGGCCACACTCGGTCCATGCCGCCGATCGCGATCCAGATCCTGTCGCTCACCGGGGCCGGCCTGATCCTGATCGCCTTCGTCGCCTCGACGAGCGGGCGGATGGTCCATGGCGGCGCGCGCTACGCGGCGCTCAACGCGCTCGGCTCGATCGCCATGGGCATCAGCATGATCCAGCCGCTGAACCTCGGCGGCCTCATCCTGCAGGTGGTGTGGACGCTCTACAGCGGCTGGCTGCTGCTGCGCGCCTGGCGTCGACCGGCCTGAGCCGACGCCAGGGTGCGGTCCGCGCGCGAATGACTGCTGGCGTCGCGCGCGATCGCGCGACCATCCGCACCCATGCAGCACGGCATCTCCAATCCGCAGGCCGAGGTCGGCGGATTCCTCCTCGTCCTGCTCGCCTTCTGGCTGGTCGGCGGCCTGCTGTTCGCCTGGCTCGGCATGATCCTGGCGCGCGGCAAGGGTCAGAGCTCGACGCTCGGTGGCGTGCTCGGCTTCGTCGGCGGGATCATCGGCCTGATCATCATCATGTGCCTGCCGACGCGCGATGGCGGCAGCCGCCGCGGGCGGCGCGGCCGGCGCGGATCGTCGAGCGGCGGACGTCGCGGCATCGGTCGCGCCACCGGCCGCGTCAGCAATGCCCGGACGACGGGCAGGGGCCGCGGCACCGCCAGCCACGGGCGCGCGACCGGCGGCTACCGCCGCAGCGCCTGACGATCAGACCGCGACGACGGCATCGATCTCGACGCGCCCGCCCTTGGGCAGCGCCGCGACCTGCACGGTCGCGCGCGCCGGATACGGCGACTCGAAGAAGCCCTGGTAGACCGTGTTGACGGCCGCGAAATCGGCGAGATCGACGAGATAGATCGTGCAGCGCAGGGCCTTGCCCAGGCTGGTGCCCGCTTCGCGGCAGATCGCGTCGAGGTTCTTCAGCGCCTGCTCGGCCTGCTTGGCGGTCTCGCCGGACACGAACGAGCCCTTCGCCGGATCGAGGCCGAGCTGCCCGCTCAGCCAGAGCAGGCCGCCATGGCGCACGGCCTGGCTGTAGGGTCCGATGGCGGCGGGGGCGTCGGGGCTGTTGACGGTGGTGCGCATGCGCCAGTGATCGCGCCGCGCGCCGCCCGGGCAACCCTCGGCCAGCGCCGATCCTGGCGGAAAGTCCGCCCGCGGATGTCACTCGACGATGCCGCGCCACGGCGGATCGCCGCGCCCCGGATCGAGCACCAGCGCCAGCAGGCCGCAGACCGGGCCGAGCCCGACGCAGGATCGCGAGCCGTCCTCGGCGATGGTGTAGATGACGTCGGGCCCGATGCCGACCGCGGCCGAGATGTCGGGGATCAGCGTCGGCGGCAGGTCGATGCCGGCGTCGGCGGCCGACACCGCGATCAGCGGCGCGAGGGCCTCGGCCAGCGCGGCGCTGCGCAGGATCAGCGCCGCATACGCCGCGGACGGCACCTCGGTGAGGGCCTCCGCCACCGAGGTCGCCGCCGCGAAGCCGCCGGCGTCGCACGCCTCCATCCCGCCGGCATGCGTCGTGACGACCAGGTCGCCGTCGCGATAGGCGGCGGACAGCGGCGTGACGCCGGCGATGCCGCCGCGGCAGGCGTCGTCGACGACCGTGACCTGCAGGCCGCGCGCGATGCGCGCCAGGAGATCGCGTCCGATCGTCGGCTCCACCGCCAGGCGGATGGTCAGCGCCGGCACGGGCAGGCCCGGCTGGACGAAGGCGATGATGCGACCGGCGAGCGGCACGCGGTGCGGGAGTCGGGCTCGCGCGATGACCTCCGCGACGCGCGCGACGTCGTCCAGATCCGGGCTCGGCTCGCCGGCGAGGTCCCTGCGCCGCACCACGGCGACCGGGCCGTCATTGGTCCATTGCAGCTCCACGCCGACGCTGACCCGGCTCGACACCGGCGCGACGAGCGCGAGCAGCGGATCGAGGCCGATCTCGCCCGGACCGAGGTCGCGGACCATCGCCGCGAGCGCATCGCCCGGCACGCGCCCGACCCACGACGGATCGAGTCCGCGCGACGGCAGCGGCAGGCGGTGCTCGGCGCGCGTCAGCAGCCGCTGCCGCGAACGGAAGCCGCTCCGGTCCAGGTGCAACGACACCGCGACATCGTCGGACGGGTCGTGGTTCCACAGCCCGACGCCGAACTCGACGCACGCCTCCGGCGCGATCGCCGGACGGTGCTCGCGTCGCTGGCCGGTCGGCCGGTGCGCGGCGGGCCGCACGATCAGCAGGCCGTCCTCGCGCTCGACGGCGATGCGGTCGAAGGGGGCGGTTCCCGGCGTGATGAACGCCGGCAGGCGCTCGGCGTCGGTCGCGAGCAGGAACTCGTCGAATCGCAGGCCGTGATCCGCCTCGCCGCCGGCGTCGCCGTCACGGACGATCCGCGGTTCGGCGAGGCAGAAGGACAGCGTCCGTGAACCGCCGAACGCGGCGCGCAACGCGACGAGCGGGTCGTCGATGCCCAAGCCGCCCAGGACGCGTCGCCCCGAGGTCGAGTCCGCCCAGCGGCGGTACGGCGAGACGTCGAAGCGCTGCCAGCTGCGCTCCAGGTCGTTCAGCCGCAGCCCGAACGCAGCGTCGCCGAGCTGATGCGAATCGAGCGAGGCGGCCGCGCGCCGCGGCGCCGGACGGGCCGCGCCGCGCGGCGCCTCCGCCTGGTCGCGATCCGCGCTCCACAGGAACGCCACGGCGACGGCGCCGCAGAGGATCAGGGCGCCGACGCCCGTCGCCCACGCCAGCACGCCGCCGCGCTGGCCATCGGCGAGGACGTTCGCGGCGGCGGTCGGCGGCCAGGCCGGCGCGAACGCCTCGGCGCCATCGGCCTGACGCGCCACCAGCGCCATCAGCGTCGCCGCTGGCACCGCGATGCCGCGCCGTTCGAGCATGCCGCGCAGCCGCGCGATGCCGCGCGACACGCGCGAGCGCACCGTGCCCTCGGCGACGCCCAGCGTGCGCGCCGCGTCGGCATCCTCGTGGCCGTCGATGAAGCGCATGATCAGCGCTTCGCGCTCGGCCGCCGGCAGGTGGTCGAGGCAGCGGTCGATCTCGACGGCGGCGGCGCTGGTCGCGGCGACGGGCTGGTCCTCGCGCCAGCCCGCGACCGCCGCGCGCTCGGCGCGCTGGCGGCGACGCTGCGCGCGCCGCGCGTTGGCGACGACGAAGCCGGCGGTCGTCAGCAGCCAGGCGGCGAGGGTCGGCGCGCGCCGCGCCGCGTCCGGCTTGCGGCTGAGCAGCACGAACACGGCCTGGGTCGCGTCCTCGGCATCCGCGTCGCCGAGCTGCCGCCGGCACTTGGCCCGGACGAGCGGCGCGTGGCGTTCGACCAGGCGCCGGAAGGCGTCCTCGTCGCCCGCGCCCCAGGCGACGAGCAGGGCATGGTCCTCGGCCGTCATGGTCGCTGTATCCATGCTTCGCCATGTCCGACCAGCGCGCGGGCGTTGCCGGTCGCGCGGCGACGCGTCCGGCGCCGCCCGTCCGGGCGCCGCGCGCGCGGCCATGACAGGGGTGCGCTCGACGTTACGCTGGCGCCGGAGCGACCTTGGGCAGGCCAGGACCGAACGACCCCTGCTGGTGCGGCAGCGGCCGCAAATACAAGAAGTGCCACCAGGCGCGCGACGTGGTCGCCGACCTCGGCGGGCCCAGCGCCCGTCCGGTCATCGCCTCGCCGGACGACCCGCGCGCGGTGCGGCCCGGGACGATCACGCCGCGGCGCACGGTCCCGCCGGCGATCCCGCGTCCGGACTACGCGGTCAGCGGCAGGCCGGGCGGCTCGCGCATCAAGAACCTGGTCAAGACCCCGGAGCAGATCGAGCGCATGCGCCGCGCGTGCCGCGCCGCGCGCGAGGTCCTGGACGAGGTCGCGGCCGCCGTGCGCCCCGGCATCACGACCGATGAGCTCGACGCCATCGCGCACGAGGGCTACATCAGGCGCGGCGGCTTCCCGAGCACGCTGAACTACCACGGTTATCCGAAATCGATCTGCACCTCGGTCAACGAGGTCATCTGCCACGGCATCCCGGACACGCGGCCGCTGGGCGACGGCGACATCGTCAACATCGACGTGACGATCTTCCTCGACGGCATGCACGGCGACCTCTCCGAGACCGTGCTGGTCGGCGACGTCGACGCCGAATCGCGGGCGCTGGTCGCGACCACGCTCGAATGCCTGATGCGCGGCATCGGCGCCGTCAAGCCGGGCGGCCTGCTGCGCGACGTCGGCCGCGCGATCCAGGAGCACGCCGAGGCCCATGGCTACGGCGTCGTGCGCGCCTTCGTCGGCCACGGCATCGGCGAGGTCTTCCACATGGATCCGCAGGTGCCGCATTACCACGACCCGGGGCTGACCACGCGCCTGCAACCGGGCACGACCTTCACCATCGAGCCGATGATCAACCAGGGGCGCTGGGAGCACCGCCTGTGGAACGACAAGTGGACCGCCGTCACGATCGATGGTCGGCGCAGCGCGCAGTTCGAGCACACCGTGCTGGTGACCGAGCACGGCGTCGAGGTGCTGACGCTGCGCGCCGGCGAAGCCCAGCCGTTCGCGCACTGACGGACATGCCATGAGCGACCGCGCCGCCAGCCTGGCCGTCCTCGAACGCGCGGTCGCCGCCGTCGCGCCGTTCTTCGCGGGCGATGCCGCGACGCAGGCGCGCACCTACGCGCCGGGCAAGTGGACGGTGCGGCAGCTCCTGCTGCACCTGGCCGACAGCCAGACGGCGATGCTCGACCGGCTGTTCCGCCTCGCCGGCGAGGACGCGCCGATCCTCATGAACTTCGACGAGAACCGCTGGGCCGAGCGGCTGGCCTACGACCGCCGCGATCTCGCCGTCGCCGGCGGGCTGTACCGCGCCGGCGCCGCGACCATCGCCGACCTGTGCCGGACGCTGCCGCCGACCGCCGACGCGCGCCAGGGCATGCATTCGCTCGGCGGCTTGCGCAGCTTCGCGCAGCAGCTCGCGTACTGCGCCGAGCACAGCGCCCACCACCTCGAGCAGATCGCCGCCGCCGCGGCGGGGCGCTCCTGGCCGCCGGCCCGCTGAGCCGACGGTGGACGGCGGCCCCGGCGCCGCGACGATGCCGCCCATGCCGCTGCCGTACGATTCCGATCCGATCATCGACTCGCTGCAGGACGAGCTGCGCATGCAGATGGCGGCGCTCAACGAGCTGCACCACCCGGTCTACCCGTCCGACCCGCGCCGCATCCAGGAGCTCGAGCGCCTGGTGCGCGAGCTGCGCGAGTCGATCAGCGCGCGCCGCCGCGAGCTGGCCGCCGGCGTCGGCCCGCGCAGCGCGTCGGGCGATCCGGCGCTGGCCGGCGCCAACCCGCAGGCCAAGGGTCCGGACCGCGTCGGCCAGGGTCCCTGAGCGCGGCCTGCGAGGCAGCATGCGCGAAGGCGATGTCATCCGCCGCCTGCGCGCGCGCCTGCGCGACCCCGCCGGGATGCGCGGCATCGGCGACGACTGCTGCGTCTGGACCCCGTCCGGCCCGACCTGCCTGAGCGTCGACGCGATCGTCGAGGGACGCCATTTCACCGCCGATGCGCCGCCCGCCGCGGTCGGCCGCAAGGCCGCGGGCGCGGCGCTCTCCGATCTCGCCGCGATGGGCGCGAAGCCGATCGGCGCCGCCGTGGCGCTGACCTGCCCGCAGCGCTGGAACGCCGCGGCGATCATGGACGCGCTGGTCGACGAGCTCGAGCGTCACGGCTGCGCGCTGCTCGGCGGCGACACCACCGGCGGCGACCAGCTCGTGGTCTCGGTCACGGTGTGGGGCGAGGCCGCGCACCAGCGCCTGCTGCACCGCGATGGCGGACACCCAGGCGATCTGCTGGTCGTCACCGGGCCGCTGGGCGGCAGCCTCGCCTCGGGACGGCACCTGCGGCCGGAACCGCGTCTCGCCGAAGGCGCCTGGCTGGCGCACAGCCCGTACGTGCACGCGGCGATGGACCTCAGCGACGGCCTCGCCGCCGACGCTCCCAAGCTCGCCGAGGCAAG
>Ga0196963_10001533_pt1 | contig 15382 bp, 9 predicted proteins | sample S1_5metaG_FD_148600 | JGI IMG/M metagenome (GOLD analysis project Ga0196963, IMG submission 148600) | Soil microbial communities from Anza Borrego desert, Southern California, United States - S1_5 | ecosystem: Environmental > Terrestrial > Soil > Desert | place: USA: California | collected... | reverse complement strand
ACCCCCGCCACCCCCGCCGCCGCCGTACCCACCGCCGCCACCGCCGTAGCCGCCGCCACCACCGCTGCTGCCGCCACCGCCGTATCCGCCGCCGCCGCCACCGAAGTTGCCACGGTTGCCGTACGGGCCACGACCGCCACCGCCGCCGCCGCCACCACCACCAAAGCCACCCGGGCGCTCTTCACGCGGGCGGGCTTCGTTGACGACGATCGAACGGCCTTCCAGCGGCTGGCCGTTCATGCCGTTCATCGCGGCCTGGGCCTCGGCCGAGGACGACATTTCGACGAAACCAAAGCCCTTCGAGCGGCCGGTTTCACGATCCATCATCACCTTGGCAGACGTGACGGTGCCGAATTGACCGAACGCTGTTTGCAGCGATTCATCGCGCACCGAGTAGGCGAGATTGCCTACATAAAGCTTGTTTCCCATGCTGGGAAGCTCCTTATCGAACAAGAAAAGACCATGTGGAGCTCTTACCCAGCGTGAACCACTCAAGCTAAAGGCGCCCTCACCACAGGCGGGAGTTCGGACTCTAGGAATATCCGGACCACCCTCCTCGCGCGATTATGGGCACAAAGTCACGGGCGCTGCCAGCCATGGCAAGACAGGGCTAACCCGCAGGCGCCGTGAGTGTTGCCGCGGCGGCACAAGGCGCGTGCTGGTGTACCGTCGCGGCCACCGCGCCGGACCGGTGCGCCTGGTAAGACTTTGTCGATGGATTTGCTGAAGCCCCTCATCGCGCTGCTCGCGATCGTCAACCCGATTGGTGCCGTGCCCTTCTTCCTCGCCCTGACCCAGGGGCTCACCAAGGAACAGCGCCGGCGCACGCTGCGCGTCAGCTCGTTCACGGCCTTCTGCGTCATCGCGGTCAGCGGCCTGGCCGGGCTGCACATCATCAACTTCTTCGGCATCTCGATCGCGTCGTTCCAGGTCGGCGGCGGCATCCTGCTGTTGATGTCCTCGCTGCACATGCTCAATGCGCAGCCGGCCGAGAGCAAGAAGGACGACGTCGACGAAGGCCATGCCAAGGCGGACGCGGGCGACTCGGTGGCGGTGGTGCCGCTGACCATCCCGCTGCTGACCGGGCCGGCGACCATCTCCACGATGGTGATCTACGCCGAGAAGACACGCACCGTCTTCGAGCACGCGCTGCTGGTGGGTTATGGGGTCGTGATCGGGCTGGCCACCTGCCTGGCCTTCATGGCGGCCGGGCGCATCGCCAAGGTGCTGGGCCAGACCGGCATCAACGTGATGACGCGGCTGATGGGCCTGATCCTCGCGGCGATGGCGGTGGAACTGCTGGCCGACGGGCTCGGCAAGCTGTTCCCGGTGCTGGCGTCGGCGCTGCCGCGCTGAGGCCGCGCTTGCCGCGGGGGCTGCCATGCACCTGGGCCTGCGCCTCTTCTTCGGCTTCTTCCTGATCGCGGGGCTGGCGGCCTTCTTCATCCTGCGCGTCTTCGTCGGCGAGGTGCAGCCCAGCGTCCGCGAGGTGACCGAAGACATCCTGGTCGACGCCGCGCACCTGCTGGCCGAGGCCGCGGCGCCGGAGCTGGCCGCGCTGCCGCCCGGCGGCACGCTGGAAGGCGGCGCCTTTGCCGCGGCGCTTGCGCGTTATCGCGAGCGGCCGGTCGATGCGCAGATCTGGGGCTTGCACAAGCGCAGCCTGGACTTGCGGGTCTACGTCACCGACGCCTCCGGCCGGGTGGTCTTCGACGGCGGCACGGCGCCCGAGACGGGCCTGGACTACTCGCGCTGGCGCGATGTGGCGCGCACGCTGCGCGGCGAGTACGGCGCGCGCACCACCCGCAGCGCACCCGGGGACGAAGGCAGTGCGGTGATGTACGTGGCCGCGCCGGTGCGCGATGCGGCCGGCCGCACGCTCGGCGTGCTGACGGTGGCCAAGCCGGTGCGCACGCTGCAGCAGTTCATCGAACGGGCCGAGCGCAAGATCCTCGTCGCCGGCGGCTGGCTGCTGGCGCTGTCGCTCGCGGTGGGCGTTGCCGTCACCTGGTGGGCGGTGCGCTCGGTGCGGCGGCTGCGCCGCTACGCGCAGCAGGCGCGCGCGGGTGAACCGCAGGCCGCACCTGCGCTGCCCGGCGAGCTGGGCGACCTGGCGCGGGCGATGGCGGCGATGCGCGAACGGCTGGAGGACCGCGGCCATGTCGAAGCATCGATGCGCGCGCTGACGCACGAACTGAAGAGCCCGCTGACGGCCATCGGCGGCGCCGCCGAGCTGCTGGCCGACGACTTGCCGCCGGCCGACCGCGCCGGCTTCGCGCGGCAGATCGGCCAGCAGGTGCAGCGGCTGCGCGAGCTGGTGGACCGGCTGCTGGAGCTGTCGAAGCTGGAAAGCCTGCATGGGCCGGTGCAGCAGGCCGAGGTGGCGCTGCGTCCGCTGGTCGAGGCCGTGCTCGCCGAGCAGGCCGCGCTCCTGCGCCAGCGCGCGCTGACCTGGCGGTGGACCTGCGACGAGGCTGCCGCCGCCCAGGCCACGGTGAAGGGTGATGCCGAGCAGCTGCGGCTCGCGCTGTCGAACCTGGTGGCCAATGCACTGGCCTTCGCGCCGGCCGGCTCGACGCTGGATCTGGCGCTGCAGCGCGAGGCCGGAGGCCTGCGCTTCAGCCTGCGCGACCACGGCCCCGGCGTGCCCGGCTACGCGTTGCCGCAACTCGGCCAGCGCTTCTTTTCGACGCCGCGGCCGCTGGATGGCACCAAGGGCAGCGGCCTGGGCCTGGCCATCGTGCGGCAGGTGATGCTGCTGCACGGCGGCACGCTGCGCATCGTGCCCGCGCAGCCGGGCCTCCGGGTCGAGCTGCACTGGCCTGCGGCCTGAGCCCCGGGCCGGGCCGTCGCCCGGCCGGCGGCCGCTCACTTCACACGCATTTCACACGCTTCATTCGCAGCACACGCGCGGCCGCGAGCATCGCGGCCGTTCCGTGAGTCAACCAGGGGCCGCTCCCGGGTTGACTCAACCCCCCGCGGGCGACGGCCGGCGTTTGCCGCCGTCCGGGTGTCCCTTTCGCTTGGAGGCGTCGTGCGATTTCCGCTCTTCTTCAAGGCCGTGTCGATCGGCTTCGTGTTGTTCCTGATGAGCCTGGTGCTGATGCGCATCGGCTTTCTCGTCGACGAGCGCGCCGCGCGCCAGCGTGAGGCGGTGGCCAGCGTCGAGCAGTCGCATGCCGGTGCGCAGACGCTGCTGGGCCCGCTGCTGCAGCGGCACTGCACCGAGGATTGGGAGGTGGCCAGCGGCGAGGGCAAGGACCGAAAGGTGACGCCGGAGCGGCGTTCCTTCGTGCTGACCGCCGTGCCGGCCACCCTGGACGTGCAGGGCCAGACGCGCGCCGACCTGCGCCGCCGCGGCCTCTTCAAGGTGCACAGCTACGGCGCTCAGCTGACGCTGGAGGCGGCGTGGCCGGACTTCGCGGCGCTGCAGCCGCAGCGCCAGCAGGCCAACTCGCGCCTGCAGTGCGAGCTGCCGCTGCTGAACCTGTCGCTCAGCGATGTGCGTGGCGTGCGCTCGGCCCAGGTCCAGCTGGACGGCCGGCCGCTGACGGTGCGCCCCGGCACCGGCGACGCCCGCCGCCCGCGCGGCCTGCACGTGGTGCTGGACGAGGCCGGCGCGCCGCCCAAGGCAGGCCTGAAGGCGCGCGTCGTGCTGGAGCTGGCCGGCACCGGCGAGCTGGCGCTGGTGCCGGCGGCCGATGCGACCCGCTTCAACCTGCAGTCCGACTGGCCGCACCCCTCCTTCGGCGGCCGCTTCCTGCCGACCGCGCATGACATCACCGAGGCCGGCTTCAGCGCACGCTGGGCGGTGTCGTCGCTGGCCAGCGATGCGCCGGCCGAGCTGCAGCGCAGCGGCGGCGTCTGCCCCGGCGGGGACGGTACGCGCGGGTCCGGCTCAGGCATCAATCCCTACGCCGAGCCGACCACCCGCGCTTGCCTGGACACGCTGCAGGTCTCGTTCTTCGAGCCGGTGAACCCGCACGTGCTGAGCGACCGCGCGATCAAGTACGGCCTGCTGTTCGTCGTGCTGACCTTCGTTGCGGTGGCGCTGGTGGAAGTGCTGTCCGGCCGCCGCGTGCATCCGGTGCAGTACCTGCTGGTCGGCCTGGCGCTGAGCCTCTTCTTCCTGCTGCTGCTGAGCCTGTCGGAGCACTGGCCCTTCGCACTGGCCTACCTGGCCGCGGCCAGCGCCTGCGCGCTGCTGCTGGGCTACTACGCCGCGCACATGCTGGGCCGCGCGCTGGCCGGGGCGGCCTTCGGCGTCTCGATCGCGGGTCTCTACGGCCTGCTCTACGCACTGCTGCAGATGGAGCAGAACGCGCTGGCGATCGGCTCGGTCGGCCTGTTCGCGGCGGTGGCGGTCGTGATGGTGCTGACACGGCGCATCGACTGGTATGCGCTCTTCGACGGCCTGCGCCGCAGCAGCGCCGCGCAGCGGCCGGACCCGCGCGCGACAGCCGAGGGGCAGATCGGCGCATAGCATTGGCGGATGATGCAGACCACCAGCGCGCCGACCTACGACCACATCGTCATCGGCGCCGGCACGGCCGGCTGCCTGCTGGCCAACCGGCTGTCGGCCGACCCGAAGAACCGGGTGCTGCTGATCGAGGCCGGCGGCCATGACGACTACCTGTGGGTGCACATCCCCGTCGGCTACCTCTACTGCATCGGCAACCCGCGCACCGATTGGCTGTACTACACCGAGGCCGATCCCGGCCTCAACGGCCGCCAGCTGCGCTACCCGCGCGGCAAGGTGCTGGGCGGCTCGTCCAGCATCAACGGGATGATCTACATGCGCGGCCAGCGCCGTGACTACGACGGCTGGGCCGCCGCGGTCGGCGATGCGAACTGGCGCTGGGAGCATTGCCTGCCCTACTTCCGCCTGCACGAGGACCACTGGCGCGGCGCCGATGAATTCCATGGCGCCGGCGGCCGCACGGGCGAGTTCGCGGCACGCCACGGTGCCGGCGGCGAATGGCGCGTCGAACGCCAGCGCCTGTCCTGGGAGGTGCTGGACGCATTCGCGCAGGCGGCGCAGGAGGCCGGCATCCCCGCCACCAGCGACTTCAACCGAGGCAACAACGAAGGCGTCGGCTACTTCGAGGTCAACCAGCGTGGCGGCATCCGCTGGAACGCCAGCAAGGCCTTCCTGCGCCCGGTGGTCAAGCGGCCCAACCTGCAGGTGTGGACCGGGGCGCAGGTGTCGCGCCTGCTGATCGAGCACGGCGGCGACCGGCCGCGCGTGACCGGCATCGAGGCGCTGCCGATCCAGGGTGGCGAGCCGGTGCAGGCCTTCGCCGCGCGCGAGGTGGTGATGGCCGCCGGCGCCATCGGCACGCCGCAGATCCTGCAGCTGTCGGGCATCGGGCCGGAAGAGCTGCTCAACCGCCACGGTATCGCGGTGCAGCACGCGCTGCCGGGCGTCGGCGCCAACCTGCAGGACCACCTGCAGATCCGCGCGGTGTTCCAGGTCGACGGCGTGAAGACGCTCAACACCATCGCCGGTTCCTGGTTCGGCCGCGCCGGCATCGGGCTGGAGTACCTGCTGCGCCGCCGCGGGCCGATGAGCATGGCGCCCTCGCAGCTCGGCTGCTTCGCGCGATCGTCGCCCGAGCATGAGTGGCCGAACGTGCAGTACCACGTGCAGCCTCTGTCGCTGGACGCCTTCGGCGAGCCGCTGCATGCCTTCAATGCCTTCACGGCCAGCGTTTGCAACCTGAACCCGACGGCCCGCGGCACGGTCCAGATCCGCTCGCCGCGGCCGGCCGATGCGCCGGCCATCCTGGCCAATTACCTGTCGACGCCGGAAGACCGCCAGGTGGCCGCCGATTCGCTGCGGCTCACGCGCCGCATCGCCGCGCAGCCGGCGTTGGCCAAGTACCGCCCGCGCGAGGTCAAGCCGGGCGTGCAGTTCCAGAGCGACGAGGAGCTGGCCCGGCTCGCCGGCGACATCGGCACGACGATCTTCCACCCGGTCGGCACCTGCCGGATGGGCCGGGACGACGACCCCCAAGCGGTGGTCGACGCGCGGCTGCGCGTGCGTGGCATCGACGGCCTGCGCATCGCCGACGCCAGCGTGATGCCCAGCATCACCAGCGGCAACACCAACGCGCCGACGCTGATGATCGCGGAGCGCGCGGCGGAGTGGCTGTCCGCGCCGTAGCGCCTGGCCCCAGGCCCCCGGAAACCGGGGTGTTGCATCCCGCCGAATGGCGGGAAAACCCTGGCTCACGCACCTGCTGCCGGTGCCTACATTTCCGCCCACTCGGCACGGCGGCCACTGCGCAGCGTGCCCGGGGGACCGAGGAGACAGCAGACCAACTCGAACAAGCACCGAACAAGTCCGTGGCGCAGCCGGCGCACCCGTGGAAACGTCCGCGGCCCGGCGCGACCAACGGGCACCCCTTGCAGGCGCCGGCGGAAGCTTCCCCCGGCGCCTTTTTTCTGCCCGGCGGCGTGAACTGGCCCGCAAGCGCCGCACGTTTCGACGCATCGTCCGCCGCCCTGCCGCAGTACCCTCGGCAGCGACCCCATCCTTCGGCGGGCCGCCCGGTCCGAGACGCCATGTCCGTCAATTCGCAGCTGCGCACCCTCGACATCGACATCCCGTCCAAGCCCGACACGCTGGTGCGCCTGTCGCTGCTGATGGCCGAGGACGATGTCAACCTGCAGGCCATCGCCGGCCTGGTGGAGGCCGACATGGCCCTGGCCGCGGCGGTGATGAAGGCCGTCAACTCCTCGCTCTACGGCCTGAAGGGCCGGGTGCAGAGCGTGCAGCAGGCGGTGACCTACCTCGGTACGCGCGAGATCGCCGGCATCACCTTCGAGATGGGGCTGCGTGCGGCCTTTCCGCCCGCGCCCGAGCTGGAGCCGATCTGGGACCGTGCGGCGCAGCGCGGGCTGCTGATGGGGCGGCTGGCGCAGGCGCTGGGGCTGGACGCGTGGGGTGCGCATTCGGCGGGCCTGTTCGAGGAATGCGGCAAGGCGGTGCTGTTCAAGCACGCACCGGACCACTACCGCGCGATGCTGCGCGCCGCCGGCGACGATGCCGAACTGTGCGAGCTGGAGCACAAGGGCTTCGGCGTCAGCCACGACGCGCTGGGCGCCGCGCTGTGCGAAAGCTGGGGCCTGGGCCCGGCCGCGGTGGCCAGCGTGCGCCACCACATCACCGCCCACGACACGCAAGAACTGCCGGTGCCGCACGGCCGCCGGGCGGCGCTGGCGATGTCGGTGCTGGTGCGCACGATGGTCGACGAGCCGGAACTGCTGGACGACGTGGCCGGGCACATCGCGCCGCAGGCCGAGCTGGACACCACGCTGGTGCTGCGCGCCGCGCGCCGCATCGAGCAGCAGCTGAACGACGCCGCGGAACACGGCCGCTAGGCGGCGCCGGCCGTCGGCCGGCTGGCCATCGGCCACGGCGCTCCTGCGCCGCCCCGCGCGCGTTTGGGCTGGAGCATCCACCCCAAACCCTGGAATTCCCCAGGCGGCCGCGCCGGCCGGCGCGCTACGCTGCCGGCCGTTGCCCCCGCCCGCGAGGTGAGTTCCGATGAGCCGTGCTCCCGTGTCCCCGGACCAGTTGGCGCTGCAGCGCCTGTACCACTGGGAAAAGACGACCCCCAACCGCATCGTCTTCACGCAGCCCATGGGGGGTGGCGAGACCCGCACCTTCACGTGGGCCCAGGCGCTGGACCAGACCCGGCGCATGGCCGCGCACCTGAAGAAGCTGGGCCTGGCGCCCGGCGACAAGGTGGCGCTGCTGTCGAAGAACACCGCCTGGTGGCTGATGGCCGACTGGGCGATCTGGATGGCCGGCGGCGTCTCGGTGCCGCTGTACCCCACGCTGGCGGCCGGCACCATCCGCCAGATCATCGACCACAGCGAGGCCAAGCTGCTGTTCGTCGGCAAGCTCGACGGCTTCGACGGCATGAAGTCCGGCATCCCCGGCGGCCTGCCCTGCATCAGCCTGCCGCTGGCGCCCAAGACCGCCTACCCGGCCTGGGACGACATCGTCGCCGACACCAAGCCCATCGCCGGCGAGCCGGTGCGCGATGCCGACGAGCTGTCGACCATCATGTACACCTCGGGCACCACCGGCAACCCGAAGGGCGTGATGCACAGCTTCGGCACCTTCGCCTGGTCGGTGCAGTCGGGCCTGAAGCGGGTGCGCCTGGACGCCAACACCCGCATGCTGAGCTACCTGCCGCTGTCGCACGTGGCCGAGCGCACGCTGGTCGAGCACGGCGTGCTGGCCATCGGCATGCAGCTGTGGTTCGCCGAGAGCCTGGAGACTTTCACGAAGGACCTGCAGCGCGCCCGGCCCACGGTGTTCTTCTCCGTGCCGCGGCTCTGGGTCAAGTTCCAGCAGGGCGTCAGCGCCAAGATGCCGCCCGAGAAGCTGAAGCGCATGCTGAAGATCCCGATCCTCGGTGGCATCGTGCGCAAGAAGATCCTCGGCGCGCTGGGCCTGGACAAGTGCGAGTTCGCCGCCGGCGGCGCCGCGCCGATGCCGCCCGAGTTGCTGAACTGGTACCAGCGCCTGGGCCTGCCGATCGTCGAGGTCTACGGCATGACGGAGAACTGCGGCGTCTCGCACGCCACCTTCCGCGACAAGCCGCGCCCGGGCACTGTGGGCCTGCCCTACGAGGGCATCGAGAGCCGGCTGGACCCCGCCAATGGCGAGATCCAGATGCGCAGCCCCGGCCTGATGCTGGGCTATTACAAGGAGCCCGAGCTGACGAAGGAGACCTTCACCGCCGACGGCTGGCTGCACACCGGCGACAAGGGCCAACTCGACGCCGAGGGCAACCTGCGCATCACCGGCCGCGTGAAGGACCTGTTCAAGACCAGCAAGGGCAAGTACGTGGCGCCGGCGCCTATCGAGGACCGGCTGGTGATGCACACCGCCATCGAGGCCTGCTGCGTCACCGGTGCCAACCTGGGCCAGCCGCTGGGCATCGTGATGCTCAACATCGACGCTGCCCAACGGGCGAAGGACGCGGCCGCGAAGAAGACGCTGGAAGACTCGCTGGCCGAGCACCTGAAATCCATCAACGGCAAGCTCGACCCGCACGAGCAGCTCGATTCGCTGATCGTCGTCACCGAGCCCTGGACGGTGGACAACGGCTTCATCACGCCGACCTTCAAGGTCAAGCGCAACCGGGTGGAAGAGGTCTACAGCGCCAACTACGAGCGCTGGTCCGAAGCGCGCAAGCCCGTCATCTGGATGTGAGCGGCCGACGCCGGCCGGCCGCGCTGCGGCCGGACCGGTGTCAATCCACCTTCGCGCCGGACGCCTTCACGACCCTGGCCCACTTGGCCGATTCATCGGCGATCAGCTTCGCGAATTCGGCCGGCGTGTTGCCGCTCGGGATCGCGCCCTGGGCCTGCAGGCGTTCCTTCAGTGCCGGGCTGGCCAGCGCCTTCGCGGTTTCCTGCTGCACGCGGTTGACGATGTCCATCGGCGTGCCGGCCGGCGCCAGCAGGCCGAACCAGCTGCTGGCTTCGTAGCCCTTCAGCGCCGGCCCGCCGGCTTCGGCCACGGTGGGCAGCTCGGGCAAGGCCGTCGATCGCGTCGCGCTCGTCACCGCCAGCGCCTTCAGCCGGCCGGACTTGATGTGCGGCATCGCGGAGGGCAGGTTGTCGAACATCAGGTCCATGTTGCCGCCGATCAGGTCGATCAGCGCGGGCCCCGAGCCACGGTACGGGAAGTGGACCATGAAGGTGCCGGTCATGGTCTTGAACAGCTCGCCGGCCAGGTGGATCGAGGTGCCGTTGCCGGAGCTGGCCATGTTCATGCGGCCCGGGTTGGCCTTGGCGGCCTTCACCAGGTCGGCCACGGAATTGACGCCGTAGCGCTGCGCGCCGGCCGGGTTCAGCACCAGCACGTTGGGCACGCCCGCCACCAGCGTGACGGGCTGGAAGTCCTTCACGTGGTCGAAAGGCATCTTGGGGTACAGCGCGGCATTGATCGCGTGCGTGCCCACGGTGCCCATCAGCAGCGTGTAGCCGTCGGGCGCGGCCTTGGCGACCTCGGCCGCGCCGTTGTTGCCGCCGGCGCCGGGCTTGTTGTCGACGACGAAAGGCTGGCCGAAGGCCTTCTGCAACTCGGGCGCCAGCGCGCGGGCCAGGATGTCGGTGGTGCCGCCGGCCGCGAACGGTACGACGATGCGCACCGGCTTCGATGGCCACGTGCTTTGCGCGGCAGCGGGCAGCGCGAGCGCCGGCGCCAGCAGGGTCGCCGGCAGGTGGGTCAGGACGTGGCGTCGGCGCAAAGTCATCGGTGGGTCTCCTCGGTCTTGGCTGTTGGTGGATGGACGGCCGCGATCCCAGGCTGTGCCACGGGCATGGGCGCCGTCGGCCCGCGGTCGACGCGCAGGCGCACGCGGCCCTCGCTCCATGCGCGTTCGAAGTCGGCCTCCAGCGCGCGCAGTGCCTCGGCATCGGCGGCCTGCACGTCGATGATGCCCACCGCACAGTTGCGGCCCTGGCTCTTCGCGGTGTAGAGCGCCATGTCGGCCAGGTTCACGGCCTGCTCGGCACTCAGCGGCACGTGGTGCGGCGGTAGCGGGAAGGCGGCGTGGCCGATCGACGCGGTGACGCCCAGCGCGCCGCCGCCGGCCAGCGGCACGGGCCGGCCGGCCACCGCCTGCAACAGGCGCAGCGCCAGCACCTCGGTGTCGTCGCGCTGCAGGCCCGGTGCAAGCACCAGGAATTCCTCGCCGCCCCAGCGCGCCACCGTGTCGTCCTGCCGCACCGCCGCGGCGATGCGCTGCGCCACGTCGACCAGCACCTGGTCGCCGGCGCCGTGGCCGTGGTCGTCGTTGATGTGCTTGAAGTGGTCGATGTCGATCATCATCAACGCGCCCTGGAAGCTGCCGGACTGCGCCAGGGTCGCCTGCAGCACGGCCTGGAAGTGGCGGCGATTGGCCAAGCCGGTGAGCGGGTCGCGCTCGGTCTGCACGCGCAGCCGGGCGTGGCTGTGCTCGAGCGCCAGGTTGCTGTGGCGCACCCGGCGCACCAGCAGCAGCATCAGCACCATCGCCAGCGCCAGCACGCCGGCGCCCAGCGCCCAGAGGCGCCGCGTCAGGGCCTGGTTCTCGAGGGCTGCGGTCTTCAGCGCGTTGTCATGTTCCAGCAGCACGATGCCGCGCTGCTGCGCCTCGCGGTCATAACGCGTGCGCAGCTCGGCCAGTGCGGCATCGCGGTTGGCGGCCATGAGCTTGCGGGTCAGCTCCACCTCGCGGTGGTGCAGCTCCAGCGCGCCCTTCAGGTCGCCGGCGCGGGCCAGCGCCTCGCCGAACTCGCGCATTGACGTCACCTGCATGCCGGTGGCGCCGTCCTGGCCCCAGGCGGCCTGCAGCGCCTCGAAGTCGGCGCGCGCCTCGTCCTTGCGGCCCAGCGCGATGCGCGCCAGCATGGCGTTGTTGAGCAGCGCGCGTTCGATGCGCTTGGTCTGCAGCGGCCGCACCGCAGCCAGGCCTTGCAGCGCGGCGTCCAGCGCCTCGGCGGGGCGGCCCGCGCGCACCGCGGCATCGCTGAGGTTGACGAGCGCGGCGGCCTCCAGCCGCGGCAGCTGCGCGCGGCGCGCGATGGCCAGCGCCCGCCGCTGCGCCGCCTCGGCACGGCGCGGATCGTCGAGGTCGCTTGCGACATTGCCTTCGGCCATGGCCAGGCGCGCGTCCAGGCGCGGATCGTCCAGCGCCTGGGCATGCCGCAGCGCGCGGTCCAGGTGCTGCTGCGCACGCGGGCCGTCCCGCTCCATCGCGGCCGCCAGCGCCAGTTCCGATTCGCTCCAGGCCTGGCGCCAGCCGTCGCCTGCCGCCGCCGCCAGCTCCAGCGCGGCGCGCGCCTGCTGGCGGGCGGAGGTCGGCGCGTGCTGCTCGCGCGCATGGGCCGCCAGCAGCTGCAGCAGGCGCCAGCGCGGCCGGTACTCGCAGCCGCCGCGCGGCGGCGACCCGGCGGCCGCTGCGGATGCCTGCGGTGCCGGGGCTGCGGATGCCGCGGCCCCGCTTCCGGTGGACAGCGGGGGCGCTGCGGGCGGTGCTGCGGGCGAGGCCGGTGCCGTCGGTGATGCTTCGGGCGGTGCCGCAGGAGCCGCCGGCGCGCCGGGCACCAGGCCACAGGCGGCTTCGTAGGCGGCCAGGGCCTCGCGAGCCCGCTCCGCCACGGCGCCCAGGTCCTCGTGCTCGGTGCGCAGCGCCACCAGGTACTGTTCGTCGGCCCGCGCCAGCGCGGCACCGCCCAGTGCCTGCGCCGCCTGGGCCGCGGCGGCACGGCGGCGTGCACCTTCGGCGGCATCGGGGCTGCGCGTGGCCACCTCCGCGGCGGCCAGGGCGTGCTGGCGCCAGCCGGCGGGGGTGGCCGCGGGCGGCAGTGCATCAATGGCCGCCAGGGCGGCCGCGGGCTGGTCCTCGCCCCGCTGCACCAGCGCGTCCAGCGCATCCGGCAGGGCCGAGCCGGCGTCCGCAGCCCGTGCCGGCAGGCCCGGCCCGAGCAGCCAAAGCGCCAGCAGGCAGGCGGCACGCAGGGCGCGGACCCGCTGCGCTCGCCTCATGTCGCCGGCTCCCGCAGTGCGGTCATCGCCTGCATCGGGCCGCGCAGCGGCGTCAGCTTGACGCGCCCGGCGCCCCACGCGGCTTCGAGCCCGCGGCTGATCTCCTGCAGTTCGTCCTCGTCGCGGGCGTGCAGCAGCCGCACCCCGTAGGCCAGGTTGCGGCCATGCGCCTTCGCCAGGTAGAGCGCGGTGTCCACCAGGTCCAGTGCATGGGCCCAGGCCACGGCCAGGCGCGTCGGCTCGGTGGGGAAGCAGGCGTAGCCGATCGAGGCGCTGACCTGCGCCTGCGTCGGTGCGCCCGGGGCGCTGCGGCCGTCGGCGCCGCCGCCGGGCAGCAGCACCGGCGTGCCGCCGATGGTCGTCAGCAGGCGCTGCGCCAGCGCCTGCACCTGGTCCTGCGACAGCCCGTGCGCGACCACCAGGAATTCCTCGCCGCCCCAGCGCACGATCAGGTCCTGGTCGCGCAGCGCGGCGCGCAGGCGGCGCGCCACCTCCACCAGCACCGTGTCGCCCGCGGCATGGCCGTAGCGGTCGTTGACGCGCTTGAAATGGTCCAGGTCGACCAGCAGCAGCGCCCCTTCGAAGGGCGGCGCCTCGCTGCCATCCTCGGGCTGCATCAGCCGCTGCAGGTGGCGCCGGTTGGCCAGCTGCGTCAGCGGGTCGCGCTCGCTCTGCGTCTGCAGCAGCGCATTGCCTTCTTCCAGTCGCCGGCCGGCATGGCGCAGGCGGTGCAGCAGCACGCCGGCCAGCGCCAGCGTCAGCAGCGCGGCGGCGCTGGCGGCCACCCACACCCGCTGCTGCAGCTGGCTGCCGAGCAGCTGGGCCTGCTTCAGCTCGTTCTCGCGCTGCAGCAGCTCCAGCTCGCGCAGGCGGCGCTCGTTGTCGAAGCTTTCCTGCAGCTCCAGGATCGCCTGCTGCTGGTCGCGGCGGAAGACCTCGTCGGCCAGCTTGCGGTAGCGGCGGTAGGCCTGCACGGCTTCGCGCAGGTGGCCGGCCTGCTCCAGGTAGCGGCCCAGCTCTTCCTCGATCATCGCGATGTTGGTGAGGGCGCCGGCGCGTTCCTCGATTGCGATCGATCGCCGCACCGAGGCCAGGCCCTCGCCGAGCCGGTGCATCGAGATCTGCGCGAAGCCGATGTTGGCCAGCGCGACCGACTCGGCCCCCGAATCGGCCAGCTCGCGCGCGAGCGGCAGCGCCTCACGCGACAGGCGCAGCGCGGTCTCGAAGTCGCCCACCTTGAGATAGTGGTCGGCCAGGTTGGCCAGGCCCAGCACCTCGTCCTCGCGTGCGCCGACGGAACGGGCCAGCTCCATCGTGCGCTGCATCGCGCGCAGCTCGCCGGCGGCATCGCCGCGCAGGCCACGCAGGAAGGCTTCCACCGACAGCGTGCGCGCTTCGGCGAGCCGGTCGGACGAGGCTTCGGCGCGCTGCAGCGCGTCGCGGTTCATCGCCTCGGCCTGGTCGAGCTGCCGCGCCAGCATCAGCGTGTAGGCCAGGTTCGAGCGTGCATCCACCTGCCGCCACGGCGGTTCGCCGGCATCGGCCAGGCGGATGGATTGCTGGCCCAGGCGCACGGCGTCCTCGAAGCGGCCGGTGTCGTCCTTGATGCGCACCAGCAGCTGCAGCAGGCGGTAGCGCAGCGCCGGCAGTGCATCGGCGGGCAGCTGCGCCAAGGCTTCGCTGGCCTGCCGGTCCGCGCGCGGCAAGGGCCCGCGCCGCTGCGTCAGCGTGGCGCGCACCAGCCCGGCCGCGGCGGCGGCGCTGGGATCGGCCGGGCGCTGCGCTTCGATCTCCCGGATGCTCAGCTCGGCGCCTTCGCGGTCTTCGCGCATGGCCTGCAGCACGCCCTGCAGCGCCAGCGCGTACACGCGCTGCGGCCCCGGCGGCAGCTGGCGCAGCAGGCCGTCCAGCTGCGCCAGGGCCTGGCGCGGCTGGGCGCGTGCCTCGCTTTCCAGCGCCGCCAGGCGCGGGTCGAGCACCGCAGGCCGCGCAGCCGCCATGGCGCTGGCCGATGCGCTGGCCGATGGACTGGCCCGCGCGCCCGATGCCGGTTCGGCACGGGCGTGCGCAGCCAGCAGCGCCGCAGCCAGCGCTGCGCCGGCAATCAACAGCTGCCGCGGAACGGAGCGACGCAGGCCGGAGGACATGGGGATGCCAGTGTACGGAGGCCATTCCCCTGCCGCGGGCGGTGTTTCCGCGGTGGCGCGGGCGTGCCGTGGCGTGCGCCGCGGCCGGCGGCCAGGCCCCGCGCACCGCGGTGCCGGCGGCCTGCTCAGCGCGCGGGTGCGGCGCCGGCCAGGTGCTGCACCAGCCGGTCCAGCACCGCGGCATCGGTCAGGATGCGGCGGTGCCCCAGGCCCTGCGTGGTCTCGAAGCGAGCACCGCCGATCGCCGCGCCCAGCCGTTGCGCGCCCGCCAGTGGCGCGGTGCGGTCGTCGGCGTCATGCAGCAACAGGGTCGGCTGTGTCAGGCGTGGACCCAGCCAGTCGGGCTCGAAGCGCTGCAGCGGCACGCCTTCACGCTGTTCGATGCGGGCTTGCATGCGCTGCGCCAGGACGTCGCCCGGACCCAGCACGCTGGCGAACCAGCGCAGGAACTGCCGCGGCGGCGGCGACGTCGCCACCAGCGCCAGGCGCCCGGCGGGCAGTCCCTGCGCCAGCGCCTGCGCCGCCGCCAGCGCACCCAGGGAGTGCGCCGCCACCCCATGCCAGGGGCCGTGCGCGGCGGTGACCGCGAACAGCGCGCGCACCCACTGCGGCAGCGTGCTGCGGCGGCCGTCGCTGCGGCCGTGCGCGGGCAGGTCGACCAGCACCGGGTCGAAGC
>Ga0196963_10001532_pt1 | contig 15389 bp, 15 predicted proteins | sample S1_5metaG_FD_148600 | JGI IMG/M metagenome (GOLD analysis project Ga0196963, IMG submission 148600) | Soil microbial communities from Anza Borrego desert, Southern California, United States - S1_5 | ecosystem: Environmental > Terrestrial > Soil > Desert | place: USA: California | collected... | reverse complement strand
ATGGAACCCCCGGCATGGAAGACAAATCCGCCATCATCGAGATGACGACCGACATCGTTTCGGCTTACGTCGGCAACAACTCCGTCGCAGCGGGCGACATTCCCAGCCTGATCCAGTCGGTGCACAAGGCTCTGTCGGGCGTGGCCACGGGCGTCGAGACCGTCGAAGTCGCGCCAAAGGAGCCGGCGGTCCCGGTGAAGCGTTCGATCACCCCCGATTTCCTCGTCTGCCTGGAAGACGGCCGCAAGTTCAAGTCGCTGAAGCGCCACCTGCGCACCAAGTACGACATGAGCCCCGAGGAATACCGGGCCAAGTGGGGCCTGGCCAAGGACTACCCGATGGTCGCTCCCAACTACGCCAAGGCCCGATCGGACCTGGCCAAGCAGATGGGCCTGGGCCAGGGCGGCCGTCAGGCCAAGAAGCGCCGCTAAGCTTCGGACCTCGCCGAGGCGAGTCTCACGACGCCCGCCGGTTGCCTCCGGCGGGCGTTTCGTTTGCCTGCGAGGCGCGGCGGAACCCGCGGTTCTCTTTTCCATTGACTCAAAGTTAGAATCTTCACCCGTGCGGCGAAAAAGCACTTGCCCTCGATTCGTCGGTTAAGCGATAGTGAATCCCAGGTGATTCCAAGGGGTTGTTAAGGATTCTGTAGATGGTTGCGCAACTGGGCGCTTCGGCGATCGCCGCCCGCGCTCATGAGGAGCTTCTGCGTTACTGGGCTGCTCTGCGCCGCTCCGGCCGCCTGCCCGGCCGAGCCGACATCTGCCCCGAAGCCTTCAAGCGCCTGCTCCCCACCGTCAGCTTGATCGACGTCATCCGCGACCAGGACGGCCGCGTCGACTACCGCCAGCGGCTGGCCGGCACCGGCCTCTACTCGGTCTATGGCCGGGAGATCACCGGCATGAAGCTGACCGATCTCTACAATTCCACCGCCGCGGACTACTGGCGCGCCGAGCTCGACGCCGTGGTCGCCGACCGCAAGCCCCGGGTCGGGTCGCACAGCATGGCCTGGCGCGGCGCCTCCCATGTCTCCACCCTGTGGCTGCGCCTGCCGCTCGCCAGCGACGGGTGTGAGGTCGACATGATCCTGGGCTACGACGCGGTCATCGGCCTGCAGGCCGAACGCTCGATGGCCGTGAGCGGCATCCGGGCAGCCTAGAGAGCGTCCGCCGCGTCCCGCCGGATGCGTTGCACCATCGAGGCCAGTCCGTTCGAGCGCTGCGTCGACAGCGCCCCTTCCAGGCCCAGCTTGGCGAATCCGGCCTTGGCGTCGAAGGCCAGGATGTCGGCCGGCGTGCGGCCCGAATAGAGCCGCAGCAGCAGGGCGATCAGCCCGCGCACGATGTGGGCGTCGGAATCGCCGCGGAACCGCAGCGCCGCGCCGTCCTTCTCGGTCACCAGCCAGACCTGGCTGGCGCAGCCGCGCACCTTGTTGTCGTCGCTGTGCTCGGCCTCGCTGAGGGGCGCAAGCTCGCGGCCGAGATCGATGACATGGCGGTAGCGCTCCTCCCAGTCGCCGAGCAGGTCGAAGTCTTCGGCCAGGGCGTCGAGTTCCGCATCGATCGGGGAGGTCATGGCCGCGGGGTCTAGCCCCGGCTCAGGCGGCGGGCAAGCTCAACTGGGCGGTCAGGCCTTGGCCCGGCGCGGTGAGGATGGCCAGGCGCCCGCCCATGGCGTCGCACAGCGCCTGGACGATGGGCAGACCCAGCCCCGCTCCGTTGGCGCTGCGGGTCAGCGGGCCCTCGCCCTGCTCGAACGGCTTCAGCAGGCGGGGGATCTCGGCCGGATCAACGCCCGGCCCTTCGTCGGCGATGTCGATGCGCACCATGCCGTCGACCTGGACGGCGCCGATCCGCACCCGGCCGCCGCGCGGTGACCAGGTGACGGCGTTCTGCAGCAGGCTGGACAGCATGGTGCGCAGCCCCCGGCCGTCGGCCAGCACGCTGTGCAGGGCGGTCTCGTCTCCGATCTCGATGGCCACGCCGGCTTCGCGGGCCTGGGGCCCGAGCTGCTCGATCACGTCCTCCAGGGCATGGTCGATGGCCTCGGCCTGCACATCCAGGTCGCGCATATGGCCTTCGAGCCGGGCGATCTCGAGGATCTGGTTGACCAGGCTGAGCAGCTTGTGGCCGCTGTCCCGGATGTGTTCAGCGTATTCCCGGTACTGCGGCGAGCCGAGCGGCCCGTAGAGTTCGCAGGCGAGGATTTCCGAGAAGCCGATCACCGCGTTCAGCGGCGTGCGCAGCTCATGGCTGACCATCCGCAGGAAGGATTTCTTCTGGGCGTCCGCCGTGGCCTGGCGCCGTGCAATGGCGCGCTCGGGAGGCTCCGGCGGGTCGAACGGGATGACAGTCTGGCGGGCCGCCCGGGTCATTCTGGCCTTTCCACCCGCCGCGTTCTGGCGGGGTTTGCCGAGCCTGTATCGCAGGACGCGCTTACCATTCCGTTGCCGGGCGCAAGGGGTTGTCCACAGCCCCTCCACGATGATCCGTCGCCCGCCGATTGTGCGGCCTTCTTCGAAGAGGCGCTCGCCGCTAGTCTGCGCCAGCCCAAGTTCGGGGCGGGGACGACAAGACCTATCCGTTGACCGACAACCGGACCGAACCGCCAGTCAGCCAGGCGCCAGCCCGGCCGGGGCTCCATCCGCTTTGGCGGCTGGGCGCGGCTGCGCTGGCCGGTTGCGTCGGCGCCCTGCTGGCCGGGGGGATCGGCGGGCCCCTTGGGGTGCTCTGCCTGGCTCCGCTGGCCATCGCCCTGGTCATGAACCGCGACCGGCTGATCGCCGCCGGAGCGATTCTGTCGATCGCCGCCGCCGGCCTGGCGGCCGTCGGCCAGCTGGTCGGGCTCGCCCTCTCGCCGCCGCCTCCGGCGCTGGCCCTGGGCCTTGGACTGCTCGGCATGGCGGTCGTCGTCATGACCCTGGGATCCGGCCTGATCCTGGCCCACCGTCGGCTGCGCGCCCAGGAGGAGCGCCAGGACGAGGAAGCCGCCCGGCTGACCCGCCTGCTGGCCGGCCAGCCCCACCTGCTGGTCGCCCTCCATCCGGACGGCAGGGTCCGCGCCGTCTACGGCCGCCCGCCCGAGGGGATCGATCCCGACGTCCTGATCCGGCAGGGGTTGACGGCCGTGGCCGCCCAGCGCGAGCCGGTGGCCGCCGCCCTGCGCGCCGTCGCCGCCGAGGGCCGGGCCGAGGTCGCCTTCGCCCCCCTGGCCGCCCAGGACCGCTGGGTGGCGGCCAGCCTGCGCCGGGCCGAGGACGATCTGGTGCTGGCGGTGCTGCGCGACGCCACCACCGACCATGCCCGCGAGGCGGCGCTGGAACAGGCCAAGGCCGACGCCGAGACCCTGGCCAGCGGCAAGTCCCGCTTTCTGGCCAACATGAGCCACGAGCTTCGCACCCCCCTGAACGCCATCATGGGCTTCTCGGACATCATGCGCTCGCGCCTGTTTGGGCCGATGCCGGAGAAGTACGGCGAGTACAGCGGCCTGGTGCATGAGGCCGGCTCACACCTGCTGGACCTGATCAACGACGTGCTCGACATGTCGAAGATCGAGGCCGACCGCTTCGAGCTGTCGCGCGAACCGTTCGACGCCCGCGAGGCGGTGTCGGCGGCCCTGCGCCTGATGCGGCTGCAGGCGGACGGGGCGGGGGTCCAGCTGCGCGGCATCCTGCCGGCCGGCCCGCTGGAGATCGACGCCGACCGCCGGGCCCTGAAGCAGATCGTTCTGAACCTGGTCTCCAACGCCCTGAAGTTCACCCCCAAGGGCGGGTCGGTGACAGTGACCGCCCACGGCTTCGAGGGGGTCTTCGAACTGGTGGTGTCCGACACCGGCGTCGGCATCTCGCCCGAAGACCTCGAGCGGCTCGGCCGCCCCTACGAGCAGGCCGGCGACAGCGACCGGCGGGCGATGGGCACGGGCCTGGGCCTGTCTCTGGTGCGCTCCTTCGCCGAGCTGCACGGCGGCGAAATGGCCATCGAGAGCACGCTGGGGGAGGGGACCACGGTCACCATCCGCCTGCCGGTCCTGCTGCCCCCCGTCGGCGCCGCGCCGGCGCCCGCCGACAATGTCGTGGCGCTGCACACGCAACGGTGAGGGCTAGCGTCCGCCGGCCACCAGGAAGGCCTGGCCCGCCGCGAAGTCCCCGACTTCGACATAGGCCGTGCGCACCGTGTCGCGCCCGGCCCGGCCGGCGAAGACGAACTCCACCGCCACCGCCTCGCGCGGGTCGAGGCCGGCCAGCGCGGTCGCCGCCGCCGGGGTGAACCGGAAGCTCCAGCCGGCCTTGGCGCCGGCGGGAAGCAGGCCCGGCCCGGCCGGACCGCGGGTCTCGGCGGTGAACACCCTGGAGGCGGACCTGGGCGGCGTGCGCGCGGGCAGGGAGAGCTTTCCGCCCTTGCCCCTTGAGCGATGATCCAGGTAGGGGCCGCTGGTGCGCGTGACGTCCCGCATCACCAGCCGCGCCGAATAGGGGGTCGCGCCGTCGGCGAACACCGCCACGGCGGTCAGCGCCGGAGGGCCGGCCTGGCCGGCGAGCCCGAAGCGCAGCCTGTCCCAGCCGAAGGCCGCGCCCTGCGACAGCTTCCAGCGGGCGGCTTCCCGGGAGGTCGAGCGATCGGCGCTCCAGCCGGCCACCTCGCCCGGATACTCCAGGCGGACCAGCTTGGCGTAGCCCTCGAAGGCCGCCCTCACCCGGCCGGCCGCGAGCTTCATGTCGGCGGAACCACAGGCGGCGCCGGCCGCCTTTGCCCGCGCTCGCCGCTCGGTCTCGGCCAGGGCCTCGGGCCGGGCGCCGGCCCGCAGGGCGGCGCCGCGCGCCTGGATGCGCGAGGCGTTCAACGCGGCCGAGATCGGCGGGCTGAACAGCCGGCAACGGCCGTCCGCCGCCGTCATGACGGTGCGTTCGTAGAGCAGATCCAGGGCGCCGGCGGCATGGGCCGGCTTGGTCGCCGCCAGCACGACGACGCAGGCCCCCCCGATCATCCACCAGCCGACCCGATCCCGCAGTTGACTGCGCAGGCTCGTCATCGGTCCGCTTTCGCTTATGGTCTCGCCGACCGTCGTATACGAACGGGCTTGCCATCCGGTTACCGAAGGGAATCGTCTCTTGCTGCTGTCGACCGATATCTGGGTCGGGGCCCTGATCCGCCGGGCCGAGCTCGGCGGCGCCTTCGCCGCGGTGGCGCGCAAGGGCGACCCCAGGGCCGGCGCGGTGCTGGTCAAGGCGGTCAACCGCGGCGAGGGGACCGCCAGGCTCTACAGCGAGGCCACCCGCGGCGACGGCGAACGGGTGTGGATGCAGCCGGCGGCCAGCGACCAGGAGCCCGATCTCGACGCCTACATCGCCCGGGCGGTGCGCATCGACCCGGACCTGTGGGTGGTCGAGATCGAAGACCGCGAGGGTCGGCACTTCCTGACCGAGACGGTTGAGGCGCGTTAACCGCCTTCCTTGACGGAGCTGAAAGCCGGCCCTGCGCATATGGAGGCCCGACGCGCCCCCTTGCCCTCATATTGGGCCGCATTCCGAGTGCCGCATGCTGTTTCTGCTCAACGATGTCGTGCTCAACCTGGCGCCCGCCGAGATGGCCCCGCCAGTCGCCACTCAGCGGTTCAAGGCGCTGAGCATGGGTTTCGTCGAGAAGCTCGGCCGCGAGTTGTTCGCCGAGGAGCCGCTGCTTCACCGCTTCCATCCGGAGCGGGCCCGGCGGCTGACCGGCCTGATCCTGCTCAAGCAGCCGGACGTCAACGCCGCCCTGTTCGTGGCTCCCGCCCGCGGCTGCCATGAGAGCCTGGTGGCGGTGCGGTACGCCCAGATCAGTTTCGAGGTCATGGGCCTGCTCTACGAACGTCAGCAGACCGGTCTCCTGACCACCGTCGAGGCCGACCGCCAGGTCTGGCGGCGCCTGGCGGCCTGACGTCGCCCTCCCGGCCATCCCGCTGGACGGCTCCCAGCCTACCGGCATAATGGCGGCGGGAATTAACGGGGGGTTCAATGTTTGCGCGCGTGCTGGCGGCCGTGGCGGCCGTCTTCCTGCTAGCCGGGCTGGCGAGCCCGGCGGAGGCGCGATGGATCCGCGCCGAGAGCCCGCGCTTCGTCATCTACAGTGACAGTCCGGAGCACGTCGCCAGGGCCTACGCCGAGAAGATGGAGATGTTCGACAGCCTGCTCCGCGCCCGTCACGGCCTGCCCGAGAACGGCGTGCCGGCCCGCAAGCTGCCCATCTACCTGCTCAGGGACCACGACGACCTCAAGCGCACCTGGCATACGGCCAGCGACACCATCGGCGGCTACTATGTGCCCGGCTCCCTCGACACCTTCGCGGTGGCCCCGCTGAACGGCGGGGACGACATCGTGGTGATGCACGAATACGCCCACCACTTCATGCTGGGCAGCTTTCCCGGCGCCTATCCGGCCTGGATGGTCGAGGGCTTCGCCGAATACTACAGCACCACTGTCATCGACCCGAAGTTCATCGAGGTCGGCCGGGTGCAGGAGTGGCGCACCGGCGCGTTGCTGGCCGACCGCTGGATCCCGATGGCCGACCTGCTGGCCAACAAGTACGACCCCAAGCGGTGGAACGAGTTCTACAGCCAGTCCTGGCTCCTCACGCACTACTTGATGAGCGACCCCCAGAGGTTCGAGCAGTTCCGGGCCTATGCCGCCCTGGTCGCCAAGGGCGGCGATCCCGTCAGCTCCATGACCCAGGCGACCGGCCTGACGCCCGACGCCCTGCAGGCGGCGCTGAAGAAGTACAAGTCGGGCGGCCTCAAGATCACCCAGTACAGGCGGCCGGACTTCGGCAAGCCACCGATAGCCGTCACGGTGCTGGGACCCTCGGCCGATGACCTGCTGCTGGAGCGGCTCCAGCTAGTCGGCCACCATTTCAAGGAGGCCGACCCCAACTACCTGGCCCTGGTGACCAGGCGCGCCGCCAAGCACCCCGGCGATCGGCTGGCGGTGCTGACCCTGGGCCAGGCCGAGCTCGAGCTGGGGGACCTCGGCCGCGCCCGGGCGGTGCTGGAGCCCTGGATCAAGGCCAATCCGCAGGATGCCGAGGCGCGGTTCGTGCTGGCCACCCACCTCAACAACCTGGCCGACCGTGAGGAGGACCGCACCAAGGCCCAGGCGCTGCGCGACGAGGCGCGGGGCCTGATGGAGCCCGCCATCGCCGCCGCGCCGGGCGACTACCGCATCCTCTACGCCTATGTCGAAAGCCGGCGGGCCGAGGGCGGCTATCCCGACAAGCCGACCCTCGACATCCTGATCCGCGCCTACAAGCAGGCGCCGCAGGTGACGCCCGTGCGCATGGAACTGGTGCGGGCCCTGATGATCCGCCGCCATTGGCGCGAAGCCAGGGCCCTGCTCGGACCGGTGGTCAACAACCCCCATGGCGGCGAGGCGGCCGAACACGGCAGGAAGCTGCTCGAACAGATCAACGAGGCGGAGAGCCGCGGCGGATAGCCGTTGCTCCTTCCCTCGGCCTCACCTAGCGTTGCAGGGCTTCGGGGGAATTCCATGTTCACGCGCATCCTGATGGCCATCGCGGCCGTCTTCGTACTGGCCGGCGTCGCGGGCCCGGCGGAGGCCAGGTGGCTCCGGGCCGAGAGCCAGAAGTTCATCGTCTACAGCGATGGCGACGAGATGACGCTCCGCCAGTTCGTGAGCAACCTCGAGGACTACGACCGCATCCTGCGCCAGGAGCTGCGCGTGCCCCAGGACCGCGATACCTCGCGCAAGCTGGAGATCTATCTGGTCGGCCGCCGTGAGGCCCTGCAGGTCGTGCGCCCCGGACTGCCGGAGAGCATCGCGGGCTTCTATTCGGCCAGCATGTACGACATTTTCGCCATCGCCCACCGGCCGCAGAGGGGCGATGCCTATGCGGACGACGTGATCTATCACGAGTATGCCCACCACTTCATGCTGCACTACCTGCCGCGCAGCTATCCCGGCTGGTACATTGAGGGCTTCGCCGAATACTACGCGCCGATCGAACTGAAGGACACGACCTTCATCGTCGGCGGGGTGAACCAGGGCCGGGCCCACTCGCTGCTGAACGAGAAGTGGATCCCGATGGAGGACCTGCTCAACAAGCGGCCCTTCGAGTTCAAGACCGCCGACGAGCGCAGCGCCTACTACGCCCAGGCCTGGCTGCTGACCCACTACATGAATGCCGATCCGGCGCGGAAGCAGCAGCTGATCCGCTATGTCGCCGCCCTCGGCCCGGGCGAGAAGTCGTCAGACGTCTGGACCGAGGTTACTGGCGACAGCATGGCGACCCTGACCAACAAGCTGCAGGCCTACAAGAAGGGCAACATCGTCGCTACGGGCTGGAAACGGGTGGAGAAGCGTCGCACCGCCGAGATGACCATTGCCCCGCTGCCGGCCTCCGCCGACGGCATGCTGCTGCTGCGCCAGCGGCTGATGGGGCCGGTGAGCGAGAGTGAGGAGGCCAGTCTCCTCGCCGAGGTGCGCAGCCAGGCGGCGAGATATCCGGGCGACCGGCTCGCCGAACTGGTCCTGGCGCAGGCCGAGTTCAAGTACGGCGACTTCGCCAAGGGCCGGTCGCTGATCGACGGGCTGCTGGCCAAGGACGCGGCGGACGCCGACGCCTTGCGGATCATCGGGGTGGCTCTGGTTGACCAGGCCTGGAAGGACCCAGCCAACGACGAGAAGCTGTTCAAGGAGGGCCGCAAGTTCCTGGCCAGGGCCTATCAGGCGGACAACGACGATTACCGGACCATGGTCTATTTCACCCTGACCCAGCAGGGCGACCCGGATTATCCGGACGACAACACGCTGAACGTCCTGGCCGAGGCCTTCGTGAGGGCGCCCCAGGTGGCCGACGTGCGGCTGATGCTGGCCCGAGGCCTGATGCGCAACAAGCGCTGGGATGAGGCGACGGCGCTGCTCACCCCGCTGACAAACGACCCGCACGGCGGCGGGGCGGCGTCGACCGCCCAGGGACTGCTCCGGCAGATCGCGGCCAACCGCTAGCCTTCGTCAGCCCGGCCCTCCGGCCAGGATGACGGGGCAATTTGTCTGACGCCGGCGTGACATTCCCGCCTCGCCCCGTTACAGCCCCCGCCCATGTCCAACACCCCCGCCGCCGAGGCCGCGCGCCGGCGCACCTTCGCCATCATCAGCCATCCCGACGCCGGCAAGACCACCCTGACCGAGAACCTGCTGCTGGCCGGCGGGGCGATCCGGGCGGCCGGGGCGGTGCGGGCCCGCGGCGAGAACCGGCGGACGCGGTCCGACTGGATGAAGATCGAGCGCGAGCGGGGCATCTCGGTCTCGGCCAGTGTCATGACCTTCGATCACGCCGGGCTGATGTTCAACCTGCTCGACACCCCGGGCCACGAGGACTTCTCGGAGGACACCTACCGCACCCTGACCGCCGCCGACGCCGCGGTCATGGTGCTGGACGCCGCCAAGGGCATCGAGCCCCAGACCCTCAAGCTGTTCGAGGTCTGCCGGCTGCGCGACATCCCCATCGTCACCTTCATCAACAAGATGGACCGCGAGGCGCAGGACCCCTTCGCCCTGCTCGACGAGATCGCCACCAAGCTGCAGCTCGACCCCGCCCCGCTCTACTGGCCGGCCGGCTCGGGCGGGCGGTTCAAGGGCATGATCGACCTGCGCGCCCAGAAGTTCATCCCCTACAACCGCAACCGCGAGGAGGGGCACGACCAACCCGTGCCGTTGAACGGCAACGCGGTGATCTCCTACCTCGACCCAGACGAGAGGGAGGAGGCGGAGGAGGGGGCCATGCTGGTCCAGGAGGCCTCCAAGCCCTTCGACCACCAGGCCTTCCTGGAAGGCCACATGACCCCGGTCATCTTCGGCTCGGCCCTGCGCCATTTCGGGGTCGACGAGCTGCTCGGCGTGCTCGGCGCCTTCGCGCCGCCGCCCAAGGCGGTGAAGGCCGTGAAGGGCGGCGTCGAGACCGCCGTGGTTCCGGGCGATCCGGAAGTCTCGGGCTTCGTCTTCAAGGTCCAGGCCAACATGGACCCCAACCACCGCGACCGCATCGCCTTCTTCCGGCTGACCTCGGGCAGGTTCGTCCGCGGCATGAAGCTGAAGAGCCAGGGGACCGGCAAGCAGATGAGCGTCAACGCGCCGATCATGTTCTTCGCCTCCGACCGGGAACTGGCCGAGGAGGCCTTTGCCGGCGACGTGATCGGCATCCCCAACCACGGGGTGCTGCGGGTTGGGGACAGCCTGTCGGAGACGGGGACCCTGCGCTTCGCGGGCCTGCCCAACTTCGCGCCGGAAATCCTGCGCCGGGTGCGGGTGCGCGATCCGCTGAAGGCCAAGCACCTGAAGAAGGCCCTGGAGGGTCTGGCCGAGGAGGGCGTGACCCAGCTGTTCCGGCCCGAACTCGGGTCCGACTTCGTGGTCGGCGCCGTCGGACAGCTGCAGTTCGAGGTCATGGCCGACCGGCTGGGCAACGAATACGCGCTCGACGTGATCTTCGAGGCCTCGCCCTATGCCGAGGCCCGCTGGCTGGGCGGCAGCGACGCCGACATCGAGGACTTCCGCTCCAAGCACCGCACCGCCATGGCCACGGACATCGACAACAGCCCGGTGTTCCTCGGCAAGTCGGCCTGGGAGATCTCCTACGTCGCCGAGCGCTATCCGAAGGTCGCCTTCCTGCGGACCCGCGAGCGCGGCTAGCGGGTCTTGGAGGTCAGCTTCTCGAGCCGGAGGTATTCCTTCTGCGTGATGCAGCGGGGGACGGCCCAGGCGGAGCCATCGGTGCGGCTGTCGACCACCTCGCGCGCCGAGACGAATACGACCTCCCCGAACCGCCGCTTGAAGGCGCGGCGCGAGGCCTCGTCCCTGGCGCAGATGTAGAGTTCGCGGCCGGCGCGCGGCGCCACCGCCTCCTGCACCTTTTCGGCCACCGGCGCGGCCTCGGCGCCCGACAGCATCGCCGCCATCAGCGAAACCAGGATCATGTCTCGGCCCTCCTCTGTCCCCGGTTCGCGCCGGGCTCGGACGGAAGCCTACGCCCGTTTCCTGGAATGTGAAGGTTTTTTGTCAGCCTGTGGATAACTCACGGGCAAGGCCGTTATGTCGACCACTGGCTTGACGGCTTCGGCAGGCCCGTCCTTCATGCCGGCGGGGAGGGCTCGGCATGATCATCATCGCCATGGGGCTGTTGCTTGCCGCCTCGGAGGGGCCGCCGCCCTATCCGCAATCGCTGAACTGCGCCGGCCTCACCCGCGCCTGGTCGGACCTCGAGGAAGAGGCCCGATCGGCGGGCGCGGCGCAGGCCAATGACGACGCGGACTTCTGGGCCTTCGCCCTGATGGAAGCGGCGCACCGGGACGGCCTCGCGGCAAGCCGGGCCGAGGCCGACTACGAGCGCGCCACGCGGGGGGCGCGCCAGCGCTTCGAACTGCGGGATGAGAACGCCCCCCACGAGCTGCTCGATTGCCAGCTGATGATCCCGACCCGCAAGGCCCGGACCGGGGCCGGCTAGGCGCGGGCCGCCGCCTCGCTGAGCGCCCAGCGGTGTGAGCCGGGTCCGAACGGAAGACGGAAGGGCCGGGGGTCCGCCGTCTCCGCGCCCAGGTGGCGCTCGAAGGCCGCGACCACCGCTGCCGCCAGGCTCTCGCCGGTCGGCCGGCCGTCGCGCCTGTGGGCCGCCTCGATGAATTCGATGACCTGCTTGCGGTGGCAGACGCCGCGGAAGTAGCGCAGCGCCTCGATGATTTCGGCGGTCAGCGGTTCGAGGACCGTGACCACGGCCGGCTCGTCTGGCCGCACCAGCTTCAACGCCATCGTTAATCCCCGTCCCTGGAGACTTTTTCTATCGCCCGGAGAACGCCGATCGACAACAGCAAAATCGCGAATTCCGAATCACCTCATCGCAAGTTCGCCTCGACCTCGGCCGTCTCAGAGGCTAACTCAGCGCGCCCATGCGTCCGCCCGTGCTCGCCCTCAAGGATGTCCGTCTCGTCGACGGCGCCGCCACCCTGTTCGACGGTGTCGACCTGGCCCTGGAGCCGGGGGTGCGGGCCTGCCTGGTCGGGCGTAACGGGGCCGGCAAGTCGACGTTGATGCGGCTGCTGATCGGCCAGATCCAGGCTGACGCCGGCGAGCGGTTCGTGACCCCCGGCGCGCGGATCAGCGTCGTGCCACAGGAGCCGAAGATCAGCGGCGACACCCTGCTGGACTACGCCGTCCAGGGCGGGGCGGCGGACCATGAGGCCGAAGCGGCGCTGCAGGCGCTGGGCCTCGATCCGGCCAAGGGCGCCGCTGGCCTCTCCGGCGGCGAGATGCGGCGCGCGGCGCTGGCCCGGGCCTTTGCCGAAGCGCCCGACGTCCTGCTGCTCGACGAGCCGACCAACCACCTCGACATCCTGGCCATCGAGACCCTCGAGACGATGCTCCGGGCCGCCCGCTGCGCCGCCCTGATCGTCAGTCACGACCGCGCCTTCCTGGAGCGCACCACCAGCCGCTGCTTCTGGCTGGAAAGCCGCCGGGTGCGCCGGCTCGACAAGGGCTTCGCCGCCTTCGACGACTGGGCCGACCGGCAACTCGAAGCGGAGGCGGAGGAGTTCCGCCGGCTCAACGCCGCCCTGGCCAGGGAAGAGCACTGGCTGCAGCGGGGGGTTACGGGACGCCGAGCCCGCAACGAGGGCCGCCGCCGCCGGCTGATGGACATGCGCCAGCTGAAGTCCACCATCCTGCGCGAACAGCGCGGCAGCCTGAACATGGAGCTGGCCGCGGGCGGGGCCTCGGGCAAGCGGGTGGCGGAGGCCAAGGGCCTCAGCAAGGCCTTCGGCGACAAGGTCCTGGTCAAGGGCTTCTCGACGCGCATCCAGCGCGGCGACCGGATCGCCATCGTCGGGCCGAACGGAGCGGGCAAGACCACCCTGGTCAAGCTGCTGCTGGGCGAGATCGAGCCCGACGCCGGAACCGTCACCCTCGGGACCAACCTGCAGATCGCCTACATCGACCAGGCGCGCGGGGAGCTGAAGGAAGGCGAGACCCTGTGGGAGGCGCTCACCCCCGGCGGCGGCGACCAGGTGATGGTCGGCGGCAGCCCCCGCCATGTCGCCGGCTACGCCAAGGACTTCCTGTTCCGCGACGCCCAGCTGCGCCAGCCTGTCTCCACCCTGTCGGGCGGTGAGCGGGCGCGGCTGCTGCTGGCCAGGGCCCTCGCAACGCCCGCCAACCTGCTGGTGCTCGACGAGCCGACCAACGACCTGGACATGGAGACCCTCGATCTGCTGGAGGACCTCCTGGCCGGGTTCGAGGGCACCCTGATCCTGGTCAGCCACGATCGCGACTTCATCGACCGTCTGGCCGGCTCGACCATCGGACTCAACGGCCGGGGCGACGTCGTCGAGACCCCGGGCGGCTGGGCCGACTTCATCGGCCAGAACCCCGGCTTCTTCGGCCCCCAGCCGGCGGCGGGTCCGTCCGCCTCCAGGCCCGCGCCCGCGGCCCCGCCGAAGAAGGCCAGCAAGCTGACCTACCGGGACCAGCGCCGGCTCGAGGAGCTCGACGGCCTGATCGCCAGCCTGCCGGCGGAGATCGCCCGGCTGGAGACGGTGCTCGGCGACGCCGGCCTCTACGCCCGCGACCCGGCCGGCTTCGACCGCACCATGAAGGCGCTGGACGCCGCCCGTTCCCGCCTCGCCGAGGCCGAAGACGAATGGCTGGCGCTCGAGGAAAAAAGAGAGGGCCTGGCGGGCTGAAAACCGGTGGATAACCGGGAGTCCTTGCCCGGCATGGCCTGGCGACCCTCGATACCCGCTTATCCACAGCCTGCCCACAACTGCTCCGACCACGGCCCACATCCCGGCCGATCTTGGCCGTTGCAGCCGGCCGGGAGTGGGGACACACTCAACTTGTCGAGAGGAACCGCGGCGCAGGCGAGACGGGAAACCGGAAGGCCAGGCGAGCGGAACGGCTCCAGACTTTAGGACCGAGGGGAGACCTTCGGAAACCGGTCAGGGGTCGGTCGGAGCGAAGACCAGGGCAACCTGGACCCCCACGCCGGCCACCACCTTTCGGCCACCAGAACCCCTCGGGGATCTGGGTGAGAGGGCGATGCCGCCGGGCGACCGGATGCATCGCCCTCTTGCTCGTTTGGCCCCCCGCTTCCCTCTTGGCCTCGCAGCCGCCTCGACCTACCCTTGAGCCAGGTTCAGGGAGGGTGGAATGACGTCACGCCGTTGGGTTCTGGGAGCCGGGCTCGCCGCCTTGGCCGCCGCCTGTTCCGAGACGCCCGACACGCCGCCGGGCCGCACCCGAATCCGCTTCGCCACCGACTGGAAGGCCCAGGCCGAGCACGGCGGCTTCTACCAGGCCCTGGCCATGGGGGAGTACGCCAGGCGTGGTCTCGAAGTCTCGATCCTGCAGGGCGGTCCGGGGGTCAACGTGCCCCAGCTGCTCGCCGCCGGCGCGGTCGAGCTGGGCATGGGCTCGAACGGCTTCATCGTGCTGAACCTGGCCAAGGAAAAGGTGCCGGTGAAGGCGGTGGCCGCCTTCATGCAGAAGGACCCGCAGGTGCTGCTGGCCCACCCCGACCAGGGCATCAAGTCGATCGCCGACATGAAGGGCCGGCCGATCCTGCTTTCGGCGGCCTCGAAGGAGGCCTTCTGGGTCTGGCTGCGGGCCAAGTACGGATTCACCGACGATCAGGTCCGCGCCTACAACTACAGCGCCGCCCCCTTCCTGGCCGACAAGCGGGCCATCCAGCAGGGCTATCTGTCGAGCGAGCCCTACACCATCGAGAAGGAGGCCGGGATGAAACCGGCCGTGTTCCTGCTCGCCGACGAGGGCTACCCCGGCTACGCCACCATGGTCCTGGCGCCCAACAAGCTGATCAACCGCCACCCTGACGCCGTGCGGGCCTTCGTGGAGGCCAGCGCGGTGGGCTGGAAGGCCTACCTGACCGGCGACCCGGCCGCCGCAGACGCCCTGATCCTCAAGGACAACCCGGAGATGACCCCGGAACTGCTGGCCCACGCCCGCAAGGTGATGAACCAGTACGGCATCGTCGACAGCGGCGACGCCAAGACCCTGGGCGTCGGCGCGATGACCGACGCCCGGTGGGCGGAGTTCTTCCAGGTCACCGCGAGCCAGGGCGTTTACCCGAAGGACATGCCCTACAAGGATGCCTACACCCTCGATTTCCTGAAGTCGTAAGGCCGATGATCGCGGCCCTCAAAGGCGTCGAGGTCCGCTACGGGGACAAGCCGGCCCTGGGGCCGATCGACCTTTCGCTTGAGGCTGGGGAGATCGTCGCCCTGGTCGGGCCCTCGGGCTGCGGCAAGTCGACGGCGATGCGGTTGCTGAGCGGACTGGAAGCGCCGACACGGGGCGAGGTTCGGCGCGAGATCGGCAAGGGGGAAACCTCCCTGGTCTT
>Ga0196963_10001531_pt1 | contig 15389 bp, 14 predicted proteins | sample S1_5metaG_FD_148600 | JGI IMG/M metagenome (GOLD analysis project Ga0196963, IMG submission 148600) | Soil microbial communities from Anza Borrego desert, Southern California, United States - S1_5 | ecosystem: Environmental > Terrestrial > Soil > Desert | place: USA: California | collected... | reverse complement strand
ACTCCTTAAAGTAACTTAAAATCTGGGGCGTGGCTCTAGGCCTTGTTAATTTGCCAATCGTAGCTAGCCCTATTAGCATGCTCATCTCTAGTAAGCACCGTTGTTTTTAGGGATAACGACAATGCCTATAGTTTTGATAACCACCCACAGATCCAACCAGAAATTCTGGCAGTTGACATAGTAGACATCTATCTGGATACGCTGATTATAAGGGATGTCATTGCGACCAGACACTTGCCACAATCCAGTCAGTCCCGGACGAATCGTCAGCACCTTATTAATGTGACGCCCGTATTTTGATAGCTCCTCTGGGACTAAGGGGCGAGGACCAACAACACTCATGTCTCCTCGTAGAACGTTCCAGAACTGAGGAAATTCATCAAGGCTAGTTAACCTGAGAAATTTTCCAATAGCAGTAATTCGCGGATCGTGCTTGAGTTTAAAACTATCCTCGAATTCCTGACGCACTTGGGGTGAGGTTGAGATCAGATCCACCAACAAATCGTCAGCATTCTGCACCATAGTTCTAAATTTAATACAGCCAAACCGCTTATGGTCTTTCCCCACCCGTTCTTGAATATAAAAAACAGGTCCTGGCGAGCTGAGTGCAATTAGTAAAGCTAACAGTAAGTAGACGGGGGAAAACAGAATTAAAACTAACAAAGAAAACACAACATCGAAAAGCCGTTTGGCAAACTCTCCATCTAGACGAAATAAAGGTAGACCCCTATTTCGCTCTCCCAGTGCCAGTGTTTGAAACCCGCGCTTCAAAAACACCCGCAACATCTTGCCGGTCAGGAGTTGGCTTTCAGCAGTCATTTTACTCCTTCAATTCACACCACACAGTCCCAATCATAAAGCCACATGACAGCTAGTATGGCGGATTCAGTTCCAATGGCTGAGATTGGGATCTGAGATTTCTCGACCAAAATTACTAACACAGCGCTCTACAAAGGCGAGATAACGACTTTCAAAGCTTTTAGAGGTAAACTGGGTAGCGTTTAAGTAAGCACTCTCTGCATTAAACGCTCCTAGGGATGCTTCAAAGGTTTTTACCGCTTCTACCAAAGCGTTTTCTGTTTGGCTAGAAAAAAATAGACCTGTACCTGTTTGGGGATGTTCCCGAATATCTTGGACAATTTCTAGCGCCCCACCAGCACCGTAAGCAATTACAGGCGTTCCACAGGCTTGGGCTTCTACTAAAGCCATGCCAAAATCTTCGCAAGCTGCATAGACAAATGCTTTAGCTTGCGACATCATTGCAGCAACTACATCATCCGGTTGTGCTCCTAAGACTTTGACATTTGGTTGCGCCAGTTGGCGAATCTGTTTCAACTCTGGTCCACTGCCTATCACCACGAGCGGATATCCCAATTGATTAAAAGCTCTGACAATTAAAGATACTTGCTTGTAACTGACTAACCGGGAAACAGTCAGATAAAAATCTTCTTTTTGAGCCTGGAAGGGGAATCGCTCAATATTAACAGGTGGATAAATCACTTCTGCCGATCGCCTGTAGCAGCGCCAGATGCGACGAGCAGTATGCTGGGAGTTGGCAATGAAGTAATCTACACGATTAGCAGTGAGTACATCCCACTGACGCAGCTGGTGCAGTAGATACCGAGTTAGAACACCGGGAAGCCCATTACCTACTTTGCTACTGTTCAGGTAATCAAAAGTTAAATCCCAGGCGTAGCGCATGGGGGTATGACAGTAACAGATGTGTAGCTGATAAGGGCTGGTTAGAACTCCTTTAGCAACTGCATGGGAGGACGAGAGGATGATGTCATATCCCCGCAAATCCAGTTGTTCGATCGCTAAGGGTAAGAAGGGTAGATATTTTTGCACCCCGTTACGCGCTTTGGGGAAATGTTGCAGAAAGGTTGTGCCAATCGAGCGTTTGTAGAGATAGCTTTCGGGATTGGTAGATTCAAAGTCAATCAGTGCATAGAGATCGGCGTCAATATGCTTCAGGATTTCTTGCACTACCAGTTCTGAACCACCAGTTGCCTTAGGCGTCAACCACTCATGGACTAAAGCGTACTTCAAGGGCAAAACCCACTTAAAACTATTCCGATATTAGATTTTAGTGGACTATTAAAGGGTAATGGCTGGGTCAATCTATTTTGGATCGACCCACGATTAAATTTTGAGACTGGCAAGATGGAACAGATTTTTTCTTGTTTACCTCTGAAACCTGGGGACTTTAGATCATTTGAGGTTGTGATCAGTTTTAAAGAACTTTGTCAAAATTCAGGCGTCACGAGTCCAAATTTATCCTTGTTCCCTTATCTCCTTATTTCCTGTTAGGGTTTATTAGCTCTTGATTGCCCACTACCACTAAAGAATTCAGAAGTATTTACTAGGGGAGTTACACCACTACCACTGAAGAGGGGTAATTTACCGTCCCACTTTTGGAGTTGTTGATAGCGAATGAGTTCAGCGGTAAGGCTGCGGGATAGAATTTCGTTAGCTTCTGCTTGTGCCTTAGCGCGTACCCTAATGGCGGCAGCTTCTCCTTCCGCTTCTACCGCTTTGATTTGAGCTTGCTCAGCTGACTGTTGCGCTTGAAGTTTAGCGTCCAAGGCTTTTTGTAAAACGGGAGGTAAATGAACGTCTCGAATGCCAACAGAAATCAGTTGCAGATGACGTTTTTGAAATTCTTGACTGAGTTGTTCGGCGATTTCTGTTGCTAGAACACCTCGTTTAGTAGAAATGATTTCTTGCCAGCTATACTTGGCAGCGATGAGGGGGACTTGCGATCGCGTAAATTGCTCTACGACTCGCTCTTCTACCACGTTAATAGGGGCACCTGCTAAATCTTGATACAGCTGGTTAGCTTCTTCCCGTCGCACCTGATACTGCACCACAACATCTAAATTCAGTTGTTGCCCTTCGCTACTTTGCACTTTCACCGAGCCATCAGTCTGTGCCTTCTGATTCGTACCTTTTTGCACCATTGAGTAAGTTTGAATGGTAACGGGATACTCTTGAAGATCCTGATTAATTGGGTTCAATATAGCCCAACCAGGTTCTAAGGGATTCTTGGCTACTTGATGGGAAGCTTTATCAAACAAAATCCCTATATGACCTGGACGGACATTGCGCCAAATAGATTTAAAGGTTAATAAACCAGCAATCAGCGCTAACAGACTAATCCCTGCGATCGCTACTGACTGAGAAGTACGCGGCATTGTCAGAGTTTTAGCACGCTCTTTTTTGAAAACAGGAGGGGTATCTGTAATGTTATCTGACATAGGTTTGGGGATTTTAGAAGATTGTTAAGCAGTAGCCAGAAGTCAGAATAACACCCAGACTAAAAGCACAAGCTTCAATCCAGAAAAATTTTCTTGATCTGTCTGAGTTGGATTCATTGATTAGTCGCAGAGGTTTCTGACTTCTGAATTCTTATTCGGTAAATTATGCCAGTTTCCCATTACTTATGCTCGTAAATTTTTTCATAGAAAACTGTGCGCTGTACCTATCAGGACGGCGCACAAGGCTTTGAAGATTTATTGAGAAATTTAGCGCGTATACTATCAGCGCAGAGGGGTTCCTCTTACGGTAAAACTCTCAGTTGAAGGCGAATTTTACCTTTAACCCCTGAAGGTACCTGCCAAGAAATCAGTCGGCGCTTTATCTGCTCAATTACAGAGGGATCGCTCAGGGTTGAGTTTTGGTCATCCAAAATAATTCGGCTGACTCGACCCTCTCTTACAGGTAATTCAAAGGTTATCTCTCCAGATATACCTAAAGGTAGATTTAATCCTTGCAGATGTTGAGTAATTGCAGTGATTGCGGCGGAATCTAATCCCTCTGCTTTGATCATCTGAATTCGCTCAATCGCTGGTTGACCACTCGTGGTTTTTGCGGCTTCTGAGGCAGGAGCGGAATTTTGTCTTAGATCTGCTCTCGCTTCTGGGGAACCTAATGGTGATAAGGGAAGACTTGGCGATAGAGGTGCGTTGCTGGGTGTGCCTGGTTTTAACCTGGGTAAAGCAAAAGAGGGTTGCGATCGCATAGGAGATGCAGTCACTCCAATATTGCTTTGTTGAGTCGGTTGATCCACCGCTGCCACCGTTCCCTGATAACTGACTCCTTGAGGTAACTCCACCGGGACTTGTACCCGCTGTCGTGTGCCATCAGGATTCACGCGGACTTCTTCACTCACGGCGACGAACGCTGTATAGGAAGACAACAATCGGTAAGCCAAGGCTGTATTCGTCACTGCCTCTACACCTGATTTCACTTCGCCGCCAAACATTTGGTTCATCAAGTCTTTGATCCGAGCACGACCCCATAATTGAGCGATCGCTGAATTATTCCCATTAAAGTTGACAGTCAGTGTCTTTTCATAGCGCTTGCCCCCGGCTGCTATCCCCGTGATGCGAAGGCTACCAGGGGCGCGGTCTTGCTTCCGCCCAAACAAGACTAACGGCTGATTGGCAAATAAATCCGGCGCTGCCAATGGATAAATTTCTGGGGCTTCTCCACTGCCTTCCCAATTAACTTGAATATTGGTGAGGACAGGATTATTGATTTGGCGAAAAAACTTTTCTGCCACGGCTTGAGTGGGTTCATCTTGACGAATCACTTGCGAGGTTCCCCGTCCCACTTCTCCCAAGCGATTGAGTAAGAATCGATTAACGGAACTGCCCACCCCGAAGCTATACAGACGATTGCCAGGTTTTAGCTGTCGCTGTACCTCTGCAATGACTTCAGCTTCATTGCCGATGTAGCCATCTGTTAGGAGTACAACACTCCGCAAGCGCCCTTCAGAGGCAGCCGGAAAGTTTAAAACTGCGCGAATACCATTAAGTAGCTCTGTACCTCCATTGGCAGTTAACTGGTTGATATAAGCGATCGCCTTTGCCCGATTTTCTGGCGTATTCGGTAAAGGTGCGGCTGATAGCTGTTGAGTAGTATTGGCAAAGTCAATGATGGTGAACGTGTCGTTAGGATTGAGTCCATTAATAAACCGCCGCATCAATTCCTGAGATTTCGCCAGTGGATCACCTTGTTGAGAACCAGAGGTATCCATCAGGAAGACAACATCCTTAGGCACAATCTCGTTGCTGCGATAATTCAAGGCAGGGATGAGGTAAGTCGCAAAGTGACCCCCGTTTTCATCTGACTCTGTTAAAACGGTTGCCTGGGTATTGTTACTTGCCACGCGATAGCGCAAAATCAAGTCTTTGTTAGGAATTGTATCTTCGCCTTCTAGTTTGACTAGCACCCTTTCTCTCCCGTCAGTAACGCCTTTCCGGAGGGAAGAGAAAGCAGTATTGTTATTTTTGCGTTCAACGCGGATTTGATGAGAGGGAGAACGCACCTCTGCAATCGGCACACCTGCCTCAATGTTTACAGTGACGTTGATATCGTGTCCAGAACGGCTTCCAGGACGTGCTACGGGGGGATTAATCCGCGAGGCATCGGGAACCCGGTCCGTATCGCCACGACCACCCTCTATTTGGCTACCAGGAATGTACCGAGGTCCCACAACCATGGGAAAAATAAATTCGTAGTCTCCTTTTTCAAACTTCAGGCTGTCGCTGTAGCGAATCGTGACCTCAATGCGTTCCCCTGGTTTGATATTGGCTAGGGATTGGGTAAAAATATTGTCTCGCTCTTGTTCCAATAAACCCGCCGTGCGTCCTTCTTGGCGGGCACGTTCGTAGATTTCTTTCGCTTCTTCGCGTTTTTTAATATTGCCTTTAATAATGCGATCGCCAATCTTAATTTCCATATCATCCACCGCTGCCTCATCCGGCAAGGGAAAGACATAGACTGCCTCTAAAGGGTCTTTGAAAGGATTTTCAAAGGTTTGTGTCACCTCCACCCGTGAAATATTACCCGTGATGTTGGCGGAAACTTCTGTATGTTTCAGGGGAAAAACTTGTTGTTGTCCAGTTTTAGATTGAACAAACAGACCGCCAGTTGGTAAATTGGGCTGATCGGATAATTGATTAAAGGAAGTTGTGTGGCTGGAGGGTTGGGAAATAGAAGATTGAGCAGCAGTAAAATAGGCGATCGTTCCCACACTGCCCATCAGCAGGAGGGCAGTTGGGAAAGCGTAAGTAAGTTTCATATAAGGTTAAAGGCTAAAGGACTACACCCTAGAGATTTGGTGAGCAGGCACATCTCATCCTTTATCTTTCATACCTGATTAATTAAGCTAATCTTGAGCGGTTGCATTTTTTGTAACCACTTTCAATTAAGTAGGGCTGGGTGAGTGATAGAAGTTGTTTGAGTGTTTTAGAACTTACGCAATCCGATCCGTTGAAAGCTAAAAAAATACTGATAGAGTCAGGGCTTTACCCAATCATCAATCCCTAACATCACAACCTGCTCACAACCAACTTAATTAGCACTAACTACTGAATAAGAAATCCTGAGTTGAAAGTGGTGATGCCCTGATAAATAAGTTGTGATGGACTTCAAAGCAAGAAGTGTGTATCCATCTAATGACGCTTACTTAGCTTGACAGTAACTGTTCAAACCCGTTACCAACTGTTGTTCTGGCACGGTAGCTTGTTGCAGATTTTTTAAAGATGCTTCCACCGTTGTACGGTTTTTTTTCTTCAAAGCGCTAACTAAGTCACGAGTTGCTTGGCTGGTATCTCGATACATTTTGATAAAACCAGCTTGATAAGTTTCCAGCTTGGAATCAGTGACTTTGATAGCTTCCATATCTTGGGCTGCTTTGTCCATCGTGTCTGCTGTCTTGAGGATCGCATCGGGATTTTTATTCTGACCTGCATTTGTGACAGATTTCGCTTCACTAACTGCCTGATTGGTTATCTTGATAATTTTTTGACACTGAGAAATTTTGCTCTCAGCACAACTCACCATAAAAATACTCAGGACAGCAATCATCGGTAAAATGACACCAGATCGACAAAGACAAAGCATTTATTCTCTCCTCAATAAGTTATGGGCACTCTCGTTGTCGTAGCATATTTTTTGCAGGCGCGATCGCATCTAGGCGTCCCCATGTCATAACAGAAGAGAGTTTTAAGATTTTGACTGATCGGCTGCTTCGATAGCAGCGAGGAGGTGTTGCAAAGCTATTGTCAATTGTGACAACTGTTGCAGATAATCACCCTGCGTCTCTGCTAAGCTTTGCACTGCATCACTCAAGGCAAAGATCTGATAGCCTTGCTGTTGTACTTGATGCCCTTGTTGTTGCACTTGAATCGTGAGGGCTTCTACCCGATCAGTAAGACGGTCAATTGTCTCGGTGGAAGCGAGTACAGCCTCTCCGATTTGTTCAACAATCGACTCTAAGCGACTTATTCTGGCTTCCACTCCGGTGAACCCTTTTGTCGATAAGCTGAGGTTGTCCAAATCAATTTGTTGTGATTGCAATTGACTCTTCAGGTCATTATGACAGGCAATATTAGGGCTTGCTAGCCTAAAACCGTGATCATTCCTTGTAAGTCTATGCTAAACACTCTTGATCTTGATATTTCTCTAGATAAAACTACCTATCAGCCCAAAATTGAAACTTTGATGCGCCAGCTACAATCGCTGCAAAAAGCTTGCTGGGATAAAAAGCTACCTGTCATCGTGGTTTTAGAAGGTTGGGCAGCAGCGGGAAAGGGTTCTCTGGTTAAAAAAATGGTGAACTATATGGACCCGCGTGGATTTGCGGTACATCCCATTTGGCCACCAACCCCCCAGGAACAACAATATCCTTTCTTATGGCGATTTTGGCAAAAACTCCCTGTGAGAGGCAGCTTCGGTTTCTTCTATCACAGTTGGTATACTCACGTTTTAGAAGATCGACTGTTTGAACAGGTGCCCGAAGCAGACATTCCCGAAGTCATGGGAGAGATTAATGCCTTTGAGCGCCAGTTAGTGGATGATGGCAGTGCGATCGCTAAATTTTGGATTCATCTGAGTCGCAAAGAATTAAAAGAGCGATTAAAAAAATACGCCGCTGACCCCTTACAATCTTGGCGGGTGCGCCCAGCAGACTGGCAACAGGCGAAACATTATCAGCAGTATGCTGCCTTTGCAGAGGAAATGCTGGTTCAGACCAATACGGCAGCAGCCCCTTGGATTTTGGTAGAAGGGAATGATAAGCGTTGGGCAAGGGTGAAAGTGCTGACGCAATTAGTCAACACCTTACAGCAGGCACTCGATAAGTTGCCCTCCCACTCCCTAGTGCCAGGAACTGCAAGTCCAGAGAGCGATCGCCTAGCCATACCCAATCTCTTAGGATCTGTAGATCTGAGTTTAAGTCTGCCGTCCTCAGAGTACAAACAGCAGCTAGGTGAAAACCAGGTGAAACTGCGTCAACTCCAACTGAGTATTCATAAACATCAAATCCCGGTACTCGTGATCTTTGAAGGCTGGGATGCTGCGGGAAAAGGGGGTGCGATTAAACGCTTAACCGATGTGCTTGATCCCCGTAGTTATCAAGTCAATGCCTTTGCTGCCCCTAGCGATGAGGAGAAAGCCCATCACTACTTGTGGCGCTTTTGGCGACGCCTCCCGACTGCTGGCACGATTGGGATTTTTGATCGCAGTTGGTATGGGCGAGTTTTGGTGGAACGAGTAGAAGGTTTTGCCCAAGAAGCCGAATGGCATCGGGCTTATCAAGAAATCAACGAATTTGAGGCACAACTTACCAATGCTGGTTACGTCCTAGTTAAATTTTGGCTGCAAATCAGTCCCGAAGAACAGCTAAAACGGTTTCTGGATCGCAAGGAAGACGCCTTTAAGCAATACAAACTCACCGATGAAGATTGGCGAAATCGAGACAAATGGCCTTTATATGAAGTTGCCGTCAATCAAGCGATCGCCCGTACTACAACCCCACTGGCTCCTTGGAACCTGATTGCTGCCAATAACAAGTATTATGCTCGTGTCAAAGTTATTGAAACTGTAATCCAATGCATTCAGGCAGCCTTAAAACGCTGTTCCTAAAGTCAAGCTCAAAACTTTCATGTTTTTACTACTTACACGAGTTCTGCTTTGGCTACTGATCAGCGTCCTGCTTTACTATGTGCTGACAAAGCTAATTCCCAAGCAATATCTAGCCTGGTTTGGTGGCTTGATTTTGTTTGGATTAGTAGTGCTGGCATTTATTAATCCCAATGACCGCTTAGTCTCCTCAGCGTGGAGTGTGCTTTCATTTCCCCTCAAGCCGTTGGGATTGTCGCTGTTGCTATTTATGATGGCGTTGCGAGAAGGGCTAAAAAAGGTATCCGCGAATTTGGTCTTAATCGGATTTCTGATTTTGCTACTGTCGAGCATACCGTTTTTCGCTTACCAACTAACTCTGAGAGCCGAACAGGAGTTTGTGCAAATCGAACAACGACGCCAAGAAATTTGTGAGGAACAATGTCCGGCTGATCAAACTCCTCAAAGAGCAAGAATTGTCGGCGCAATTGTCGTACTGGGAGAAGGAATCCCCCAAGGATACAGCGCTTACCGGACTCAGATTCAGATCAATGATGTCAGTTCGCGCCTGCTTTATGCTGCCCAGGTGTATCAAGAACAAGCTGCATTAGATAATCGCCCTTTACTGATTGTCAGTGTTGGTCCCCTTCGCACTCCCAATGGACAAGCCAACGAAATCCCAACTTTATTGGAAAATCTGGGCGTACCATCCAGCAGAGTGGTTGTGGAATCAAGAGGTATTGATTTGCGTAGTAGTGCTGTTGAGGTCGAGCAAATATTGAAACAGCGCCGTCTAGAAGATCAGCCAATTATGCTGATTTCTTCGGCTTTAAATAGTCACCGCGCTCGGCTAACATTTGCCCAAATGGGTCTGCGAGTCGTACCGAGGGCTACGGATTTTTACAGTTTTCAACCAGGAACCACACCGCGAATCCGTCTACAGATCGAAGAATTTATTCCTTCTGTAGCAGCACTCACCATTACTACACGGGTAGTTGAAGAATATCTCAGCTCGATTTATTACTTTTTACGCGGTTGGTTGTCACCGCTGATGGTTTAAAGGTAATAGTTTCTGTAACAAAAGCACGTTGAAAAATTTTGCCAACCTATCTTACGAATAGCGAGAATACTCTCTATTCGCTAGTCATTGAGCCATTCTTCAGGACCTAGCAAATCTCCGATGCGATCGCGTAATAAAAAGTCACCTTGCTCTAGCTCATTTTCTAGGCAACTCCATTCACGCGCAGGAATACATTGCCAAAGGATATAAATCGGTTGATGTCGGCTAATAATTCCTTGATTCACTAAGCGACGTGCTTCTTCGCGAATGACATCTAGAGAGTAGTGGACAGGCTGTAGCGTATTAACAGGCATAGTTATGGCTCATGTACGACTAGGGACAAGGTAGACTTTTAACTGCTTAGTTATTTCTGCCAAGCTTGACTAAGAATTAAAAATACAAAAAAATTCTGCTTTCTAGTCTCTAGATAGGACTAACGCCTGTGTGCGACCAAGAACTTGGTTTGAGAGAATTTCCTGAACCCCAAATGATTGCTGGATGTCCTACCCAACGTTGGCTCATTGCCCACAGATAAGCATTAGGATGATTTTCTTGCAGCCATTGAACCACACATCTGCTTTCCTGTTCAGTTAGGTATCTTGATACCTGCGGAAGGCAACCTGTGATGATAGCAATCTGACGCAACGCTTCACTGGCTTGATAGGAATCTAGGGTCTGACACCATTGTTCGACTAATTGATAAATGTGCTCAGTTTTATCTCTCATGGTTTACCAAAACACTGAATGATTGAGACTTAGTACAGTATTGATGGCTACACAAATAAGAAATACTGTCCAATGGATAATTAATTCCTGACCAGGAATGTATCCATATGCGAAAAAATTATCCACCTGACTATCCACCTGGATGTAGTGAACAAATTAGCTAAGCGACATACTTACGGTTAGTAAACTTAAGAGCGATCGCATCTCAATGGCTGACCTCTTTCATCAACCTGAAGATGCTGTGCCCAGAAACCGGATCATGGTCATTGGTCAGAATGTAGCGACAGTACAGCGCATCAGCCGCTACTGTCTAGAACAGGGAGCCGAGGTTTTTCCCTACTATGGAATTCCCACAATCGAGGACGTGACCCTATTTGAGCCTGAGATTTCCATAGTATGTCTCCCGCTGCCTGAAAGCTTTCTCTGCCAGATTACTCAGCCCTACATCCTCTGGTCAGAGAAGCATATGGAAATGGATCTTCCGTTAGTTTCTACTCAGCAAGAATTAAAAGCCAGTTTGCACGCAGTCTTTGAGAGTTAAATTAAGCCTTCACGCACCGCCTTGGCTGCGGCTTGGATGCGATCATCCACGCTGAGTTTATTGAGAATCATGCGTACATAGGATTTTACAGTTCCCAAGGAGAGATAGAGTTGCTCAGCAATCTCCTGGTTAGAGCATCCATCCGCAATTAGTTTAAGCACCTCGCGTTCTCGACTGCTGAGAACAGGAGTGGGGAGGGGTTGAGGTTCTGAAACTGTTGGAGATATAGCCGGAGGTTTCAGCATTCGGGCAACCTTGCGGGCAACTTGAGGATCTAAGTACGCCCCACCTCCCTGGATTAAGTGAATCACAGCCAGCAGTTGTTCCCATTCAATCGTTTTGAGGCAGTAACCATCGGCACCTGCTGCTAGCATTCCCATCACTTGGGTGTCATTGTCAAAGGCACTTAATGCCAGAAGCCGAGTCGTGCTGCGATCGCTTTTAATCTGCTGGGTGGCTGTGATGCCATCAATAATCGGCAAATCGATATCCATCAACACGACATCGGGTTCGAGTTGAGCGGCTAATTGAATCGCTTGGGCACCATCTACGGCTTCACCCACTACGCAAAACCCGGCTTCTAGGGCAAACTGACCTTTCATACCTCGACGCATCAAGGCATGATCCTCAACCAATAACACCCGCACAGGAACCTGTTGCTGACTTTCAGCCATTGCTTCTCCTTATAATGCATTCGTCTCCTGCTGCTTTATTGTCCTTGTTCATTACGCGCTATTAGCAAAGTAATAGCCTTTGGACTTACGCATTTTTACCAAATCATCAAGGTGGGGGTTGCAGACTGGGGACTCGGTAAAACCTTGGCTCTCTAAGCAATTCTTGAGTTTTTAACTTTTATAACTGCGTAAGTCCTGAGCATTAGGGAGCTTGAAGCCAAAAGGCTTTGGGAGAATTAGTTTATAGAAGATAATATACTCTGAGCCGTGAGAGCTATTGAGGAGCAAAACTATTCCGACGCCAGAACAAAAAACGCAGTGCTTTGTTTTCTGCTGCTGGTTCACGGCACTTTACTTGCCTATCAATATTGTTCGTGTAGACGAGCGTACAGGAAACGTCTTCTTCTTAGCAGGTGAGGAGAATATCATTGAGATATATCCCAATGGCAGATGGAGATATGTGCAATGAGCAAACCTAATTTTCAGACAATGAGTCAGAAAGATTTACATGCCTACGTTTTGGCTCATCGGGATGAGCAAGAAGCATTTTATGCGTACGTAGACAAGTTACATGCAGAAGCAAATTGGGTTGAAATGCCACCATTACAGTCTTTAGAGGATCTGGAAAACTATCCTGAATTCGTTGAGCATGTTCACAGTAGTTCAGATCCGCAAGATCATGCCATGTAGCAATTCAAAGGTAGCGGACAGTGAAAGCCGTTGATAGTGAGTTTAAGATTTTCTATATTGCTCCTGCTTCATACGGATTTTGGGACTAAGGTTCATTCAATACGTGATCGCATCTTTTGACTTCATCGACTCACCCTCAACGACCGGAAGTGTAAACCAAAAGGTGCTGCCCTCACCCAGCGTACTTTCGACATTGATTGTGCCCCCATGCGCCTCAATAATCTGGCGGCACAAGTAAAGACCAAGTCCTGCACCTCCTCGCCGCCCTCGTCCTTGAATAAACCGATGGAAGAGTCGTTCTTTCTCTTGGGGCGCAATTCCTGGCCCTTGATCACTCACAGAAACACGCACTTGATTAGCCTGAAAGGGAGCAACCTCCAGTGTAATTGGCTGTTCTGGCTCACTTACCCGCACCGCATTGTCTAATAGGTTTTGCACTACCCGTTGAATCTCTAAGGGATCTCCATAAACGGTGGGCACAGAGAGAATCTTCAAGGTAAAGTGACATCGCCCTTGGGAACTGGCACTAATTTGAGCGATCGCTTGACCCAAGATATTCTCCCAATTTAGGGGTTCACAGATTAGATTCTGACTGCCTCCAGCTTCATAGCGAGAAACATCCAACAAAGCTTCCACTAACTTGAGCAGATTCTCATTCGATTGGCGGTACTCTTCTAGCACCTCTCGCCAAGTATCATTGACAGGACCAAATGCGCCATTCAGCATAGGACGCAGCGTAGCGCGAGTGGCAAGTAAGGGAGTTCGCAGGTCGTGAGAAAGGGCAGAAATCATGTCCTGAAGCTGTTGATGACGCATCTGACTGCGTTCCTGGCGATCGCGGATTTCACTAGCCATTACATCTAGGACTTCAGCTAAGCGACCGATTTCATCAGGAGACGAATACTCTAACCGAACTTCCAGTTGTCCCGCCCGCCAAGCTTGACCCACTTTAGTTAACTGGTGTAAGGGAACCTCAACCCGGCGACGCAACAGCCACAGGTTCCAGACAACCCCCGCCAGGATTATCCCCAGATTGAAGATCTCTACCCCCGTCTTTATTTGACTAAGTTGCTTTAATTCCCGCTTCCGTTGATGAAGCCGCTTGTCTTCATTCTCCAAAAGGGTATCTACGATCCGACGCATGGGATCAAACAAGGTCTTTCCCGGCAAAGTTGTCCGACTAGCTGTACCCGCTAGCACCTTCTGAGCAAACTTCTGTTGCCAGTTGTCATAAATTGCTTTGATCTGCGCCAATTGCCTTAGCTGAGCCGGATTCTCTTGTACTAGAGTCTGTAGTTGGTTGAAGCTAGTTTGAAACGTAGCCTGGGCTTTGGTTCGATAAGGCTCCAAAAAAGTTCTGTCTCTAGTTAGCAAATAGCCGCGTAAACTGGTTTGCTCATCCAGCACGGCGCTGAGGAGGCGTTCTGCTTCTCGTTCTACTAGCAAAGAATGGGTAACAGAGGCAACTGCTCGCTGATAATAGAGTTCCAGCAAAAAGTTTAGGTATCCTTGCACCACTACCAAAGAAATCAGCAGCAAAAAGCTGGTGTACAAGGGTGCTAGTAAACGCTTTTGTAAAGACAATCGCTCCAGAAACCGCAACAACTGAATCGCTCACGCTTGAGGATTTTGTTTTCCTATTATCTCTAGTTGTGACTACCTACTGAAATTTAAACTTCACAGAAATTATCTCGCGGTTATATCCACGTAGAGCGATCGCCTGAGCCGATTTTCGGCGTGTGCATCAGCAACTGTGCGTAAGTCTAGGTTATTACGACAGGAGGATTTTGAGGATGATAACCCCTTGCGCGGACATATAGCAGCAGCACTTCGTTTAGCATGGTTTTAAGGTTTGTAAAGTTGTAACTTTCAACCTTTCATCTCGCAACCTAATTCGTAACATGGCTCAATCACGGCTGCAAAAACTGGTAGCTTATCTACGTCCTCATTGGCGGAATACATCTTTAGGTGTTTTGGCACTGTTGATTGTCAATGCCGTGGGTGTCTACATTCCACTGCTGATTCGAGATAGCATCGAGGAACTGCGGACAACATTAAGCTTTGATCAAATCTGGCGCTTTGTTGTGCTCATCTTCATCCTCAGCTCCGTGATGTGGGTGATTCGCATGGCATCCCGTATTCTCCTATTTGGAGTCGGGCGTCAAGTGGAATTTGACCTAAAGCAAAAGATTTTTCAACATTTATTGCGGCTAGAAGGGTCTTATTTTTCCATCAATACCGCAGGTGATTTAATTAATCGGGCAACGAGTGACGTAGATAATATCCGACGTTTACTGGGATTTGCGGTTCTCAGCTTGGCAAATACGCTGTTTGCCTATGCACTGACGCTACCTGTGATGTTGTCCATTAATTGGTGGCTGAGTTTACTGGCGCTTTCGGTTTATCCAGTCATGTTGGTGATTGTGCAGCTGTTTAGTGAAAAGCTGCGTCGCCAACAACTGGCAGTACAGGAAGAACTCTCGACGATGAGTGAGCTAATTCAGGAAGACATGAGTGGCATCGCTCTGATTAAAATCTATGCTCAAGAGGCGAATGAGCGTCGCGCCTTCAGTAAAATTAATCGCAGGCTGTTACAAGCAAATTTGGATTTAGCCCTTACCCGCAATACGCTGTTTCCGATTATCCAAGGGTTGTCCTATATCAGTTTGCTTGTATTACTGTGGCTAGGAACTGGAGCGATCGCGAGAGGTGGGCTAAGTATTGGTGACTTTGTAGCGCTGATTATCTTTGCTGAACGGCTAGTTTTTCCCACAGCGCTGCTTTTCAC
>Ga0196963_10001530_pt1 | contig 15390 bp, 14 predicted proteins | sample S1_5metaG_FD_148600 | JGI IMG/M metagenome (GOLD analysis project Ga0196963, IMG submission 148600) | Soil microbial communities from Anza Borrego desert, Southern California, United States - S1_5 | ecosystem: Environmental > Terrestrial > Soil > Desert | place: USA: California | collected... | reverse complement strand
GGCGGCGCATGGCGGACTCCGGCCCTTGCGTGAATCGAAGCTTAAGGATGGCGGCCATAGGTCAAGAAAGCCTGAACGGGCGGGGCGCGCGGTAACGGCGGATTCGACTTGGTGAATCGAATTTAAGTATATCGAAAAATAAACCAACGCCGCTTCGATTGTTCTGAGCGTTTTACTTGACGTTAAGTGCGACGCGCCATTGTGCATCTGCATCTGGGGGCAGCGGGCGATGGGCCTGAACAACCCCGCCTAAACCCGCTAACAGGAGATAGCACATGACCAAGTTCGTTTCGCGCTTCGTGAAGGACGAGTCCGGCGCCACCGCCATCGAGTATGGCCTCATCGTCGCCCTGATCGCCGTGGTGATCATCACCGCCGTGACCACCCTGGGCACCAAGCTGAACACCTCCTTCGGCGACATCAACACCAAGCTTCCGTAATCCAAGGGGCCGAAAGGCCCGCAAGCCTTGGTGAAACAGGAGGGCCCCGGCGCAAGCCGGGGCCCTTTTGCATTGGCGCCTCCGCGTCCGCCCGGGGCGCCCGGGCGGACGCGGGATCTCCTCGCGGCTCGCCCGCGTCCCGGCCGCCGCGTCCCCCTGACCCATTCTGAAACAGATCGCGGCGGCAAGGGCGCGCGGCCGCCTTGCCGCAACGAATTCGGGCAAAAAAAGTCGGCGGCGCTGAAGAACTGCGGCGGACTCCCCGACGATCGCAAACCACTGAAATGTGTAGGAAAATTTCGCATGGTTAAGCGATGCTAACGGTTAATTTCAGTAAACCATAAGAAAAATCCCGGCTATACTGCCATGTTTACTGGCGATTAAGCGCCCTGCTCCAAAGTGGCCTTGTTTTCGGGGCGAGCAAGCCAAGGCGGCTTGAACCCGCTGACCAGGCTTGCAACAGGAGAATTGAAGCCATGACCAAGTTCGTTTCGCGCTTCGTGAAGGATGAGTCCGGCGCCACCGCCATCGAGTATGGCCTGATCGTCGCCCTCATCGCCGTGGTGATCATCACCGCCGTCACGACTCTGGGCACCAAGCTGAACACCGCGTTCGGCACCATCAACACGAAGCTGCCGTAAGCTGACGACCGCTTCGCTTGAAAACGGCAGGGCCGCGGAGAAATCCGCGGCCCTTTCCGCTTTGGGGACAGGGAGTCCGCCCGGGGCCCGTCGCGCCTACGACCTGGCGGATTTGCATGGCGATCCCGTCCCACCCTAACCATTGGTTCACCCTCCCGCGCGATCCTCAGATCCCATGCTTCACCTCCTTCAACTGATGCTGCTGAGCGTCTTTCCGGCGATGGTCATCGTCGGGGGGCTGAAGGACATCACAAGTTTCACCATCCCCAACTGGATCAGCGGCGTGCTGATCGCCGGCTTCGGCGCCGCGGCGATGGCGCTCGGACTGCCCTGGCAGACCGCGTTGACGTGTCTCGGGGTCGGGACCGCCTCCCTGCTCCTGGCCATGGGGATGTTCGCCATGGGCTGGATCGGCGGCGGGGACGCCAAGCTGTTTGCGGCGGCCGCCCTGTGGTTGAGCTGGCCCGCCTCCCTGACATTCGTGCTGGTCACGGGCCTGGCCGGCGGGGCGCTCGCCGTCTCGCTGCTGGGTCTGCGTTCGGTCTGGCTGCGCCCGCTGGCGGCGCGCGGTCCGGGCTGGGTCGGCCGGCTGGCCCAGCCGGGGGGCGACGCCCCCTATGGCGTGGCCATCGCCATCGGCGCCCTTGCGGCGTTTCCCGAAAGCCCTCTGGCCCAGGCCTTCGCGCTTCAGGCTTAGGCCGGCGTTAACCATGGCCGTCGGAAGGTGGGATCGCCGCCAGAAGGGCGCGACGCGAATCGCCCGTGCGTGGGGTCCAAGCCTCCACGCGCCAGAGTTTCCCCCGCCCGCCCGTCGGTCGGGACAGCAGTTCGAGCCGCATGAGCCCCGTCCGCCTGTTCATCCTCGTGATCGCCGCCCTGGCCGCCATCGGTCTGGCGTTCGTGGTCCGTGGCGCCTTCGCGCCCAAGAAGGCCCCGGCCCCCGTGGTGGTCGCCGCCGCCCCGACCCGGCCCACCGTGCAGGTGCTCGTCGCCAAGCGCGACCTGCCGATCGGGACCCGGCTGACGGCCGGCGACATCGGCTGGCAGGCCTGGCCGGTCGAGGGCCTCAACCCGAGCTTCATCACCGACGGCGCCGCCCCGACCGTGAAGAAGGAAGGGGTCGCCGGCGCCGCCGATGACGCCGCCAAGGCGGCCGGCAACCTGTTCAGCGGGGCCGGCATCGAGGCGATGGTCGGAACCATCGTCAAGGACCCCTTCGTCACCGGCGAGCCGATCGTCTCCCGCAAGGTGGTCCGCTCCGGCGAGGGCGGCTTCATGACGGTGGTTCTGACCCCCGGGATGCGCGCCATCGCCGCCCCGGTGACCGTCGACACCGCCGTGGCCGGCTTCATCCTGCCCGGCGACCGGGTCGACCTGATCTACAGCCGCGACAGCGAGAACGAGGACGTGGAGGGCTACGTCACCAGGGTTGTGCTGCGGAACGTGCGGGTGCTGGCCGTCGACCAGAAGCCCGATCCCGACAAGGACGCCAAGACCATGGTCGGCGCCGTCGCCACTCTGGAGGTTCCGGCCGCCGACATCGAACTGGCGGCCAGCGCCGTCGCCCAGGCCAGGGCCAACGGCGCCCTGATCCTGGTCCTGCGCAGCATCAGCGACACCGCCGGCGGCCCCTCCCGCGGCAACGGCATTCCCGGCGCGGCGACGGCCGGGGGATCGACGGGCACGGTGCGGGTCCACCGCAACGGCCAGGTTACGGAAGTGAAGGTGGGCCAATGAGGGCCGTGAAGCTCATCCCCGCCCTGCTGGCGGTCGCCGGCCTGCTCTGCGGGCCCTTCGCCGCCGCCCAGCCCCTGGCCGGCGGCCCGCGCGCGGCCACCGCCTATGACTCCGCCTCCCCCACCATGCGGGTCGACCTGGCGGCCGGCCCCGGCTCCCAGATGCTGAGCCTGCCGCGCGGCAAGTCGGCGATCGTCGAGCTTCCCGTCGACGTGCGCGACGTGCTGGTGACCAATCCGGCGGTGGCCGACGCGGTGCTGCGCACCCCGCGGCGCATCTACATCCTCGGCCTGACCTCGGGCCAGACCGACGCGGTCTTCTTCGACGCCGCCGGGCGGCGAATCCTGTCCCTCAATGTGCGGGTCGACCAGGACGTCAGCGCCCTGGCCGACACCATCAACCGCATCCTGCCGGGCTCGCGGGTGACCATCGAGCCGGTGGCCGACTCCATCATCCTGTCGGGCCTTGTCCTGACCCCGGCCGATGCCGACAAGGCCGGCCAGATCGCCCAGCGCTTCGTGGCAAAGCCCGAGCAGGTGCTGAACATGATCCAGGTGGCCGGCAAGGATCAGGTCACGCTGAAGGTGCGGGTCGTCGAGGTCAATCGCACCGTGGTCAAGCAGCTGGGCTTTGATCTCAACGCCGTCCTCGGCCAGGTGGGCCTGGACCAGCTGACCTTCGCCACGGCCGCGACCTTCGGCATCAACGGCTCGCTGCTGGGCGGCTTGACCGGCGGCTATTCGCTCGACACCACCAAGGCGCCGGTGATGCAGATGCCCTGCGGCGCCGGCTGGCCGGCCGGGTCGCTGTGCGACGTCATCGTCCGCGGTCCGAACGACGCCGCCAACTACGACACCGCCACCCCGCAGGACGTCATCGGCTCCGACGACGTCAACAAGGCCAGCGCCACCATCAAGGCCTTCGAACGCGTGGGCCTGGTGCGCACCCTGGCCGAGCCCTACCTGACCACCTCCAGCGGCGAGCCGGCCAACTTCCTGGCCGGCGGCGAGTTCCCGGTCCCCACCGGGCAGGACAACAGCGGCCGGGTGACCATCGAGTTCAAGAAGTACGGCGTTGGCCTGGGCTTCACCCCGGTGGTGATGTCGGGCGGTCGGATCAGCATGAAGATCTCGGTCGAGGTCTCCGAGCTCAGCAACGCCGGCGCCTTCACGGTCGGCACCGGCACCTCCTCGGCCCTGACCATCCCCGGCCTGTCGGTGCGCCGCGCCGAGAACGTGGTCGAGATGCCCTCGGGCGGCACGATGATGATCGCCGGCCTGCTGCAGGAGCGGTCCGCCCAGAACCTCGACTCCCTGCCCGGCCTGATGAACATGCCGATCGTCGGCACCCTGTTCCGCAGCCGGGACTTCACCTCGGGACAGACCGAGCTGGTCATCCTGGTGACCCCCTACATCGTCGACCCCCGGGCGCCGCGGCAGTTCCAGACCCCGGCTGACGGGCTGCAGCTGGCCTCCGATCCGGAGACCCTTCTGCTCGGCAAGCTGAACAAGGTGGTCAAGGCGCCCCCGGGCGTGAACGCCGGCCGCCGCTACCAGGGCCCCATCGGATACGTGATCGAGTAGGCGCATGACCCGCATCTTTCTCCTCTCCGCCCTTTCCGCAGCCGCCCTCCTGGCCGGCTGCGCCACCGCGTCGGGGCCCCAGGCCGACCCGATGACGGCCACGCCGCTCGACGCCTGGAACCGCGAGATCAAGGTCGTGCCCCAGCCGCTGGACATCCGGCTTGCCCCGCACGAGACCGGTCTGTCGACCAATCAGGCCGGGGCGCTGGAAGGCTTCGTCGGCGCCTGGACCCAGGCCGAGGCGCGCGAGATCGTGGTCCGGGCGCCGGACACCGGTCCCTCGGCCCGCGGCGCCAACCGGGTGGCCTGGGACGCCCGCGACCGGCTGCTGTCCCTCGGCGTCCCTGCCGGCCGCATCCGGATGATGGCCTATGACGGCGACGGCGATCCCAGGGCCCCCGTGGTGATCAGCTTCAACCGCTACACGGTCGACACCCCCAAGTGTGGTTCCTCCTGGCGCAACCTCAGCCACAGCAACGACAACCGGGTGCACGACAACTTCGGCTGCGCGGTGAGCTCCAACCTGGCCGCCCAGGTGGCCAATCCCGAGGACCTGATCGAGCCCCGCGACATGCCGCTGGGCGACGCCCAGAACCGCACGGTGATGTTCGACAAGTTCCGCAAGGGCGAGGCGACCGGCTCGGCGCGCGACGAGGTGGCCAAGGCGGCGGTCTCGCAGGTGGTGAACTAAGCCCATGCAGCCGCGTCCCGCAGACGATCCGTTCGACCTGGGCTTCGACGCCGAAGACGAGTTCGCCACGCCGTCGCAGGCGCCGGCGGCCGATCCCTGGGCCGACCTCGGCTCGCCCGCCGGATCGGTGTCTCCCCAGGCCGCCGATCCCTTCGCGGCCGACCCCTTCGCTCCCGACCCCTACAAGCCGGATCCCTTCAAGCAGGACGCCTTCAAGCAGGATCCGTTCGCCGACTTTCCCCCCGCCCGTCCGAATGACGAGTACGAGTCCCCGCGTATGGCCGCCGCTACCGCCTACAATCCCGTCCACGACCTGCATGCCGGGGTCGAAGCCTCGCTCGGCGAGGCCCCCGTTCCGCGCATCACCATTCATGTGTTCTGCGCCCGCACCGACACCGCCGAGGTGGTCGAACGGTCGGCCGCCGACCGGCGTCTGTCGCGCGCCTCGACGGTGGTGCGGGCCGGCGGCCTGGCCGCGGCGGTCGAGCACTACCAGAACCAGCCTACCCCCAGCCTTGTAGTGGTCGAGAGCCTCGATCCGGCCCCCGAGATGATCGCCCAGCTGGACCGGCTCGCCGAGGTCTGCGACCCGGGCACCAAGGTGATGGTGATCGGCAACGCCAACGACATCGCCCTCTATCGCGAGCTGATGCGGCGCGGGGTGAGCGAATACCTGGTGCCGCCCCTGAAGCCCCTGCAGATCATCGGGGCGATCTCCGGCCTCTATGCCGACCCCGCCTCGCCGTTCATCGGCCGCCAGATCGCCTTCGTCGGCGCCCGCGGGGGCTCCGGCTCCTCGACCCTTGCGCACAACGTGGCCTGGACGATCAGCGAACGGATCCAGGCCAGCACGGTCATCGTCGACTACGACCTGGCGTTCGGCACGGCGGGACTGAACTTCAACCACGACCCGCTGCAGGGGGTTGTCGACGCGCTGGGGCAGCCCGACCGGCTGGACCCGGTGCTGATGGACCGGATGATGGCGCGGTGCACGGACCGGCTCAGCCTGTTCGCGGCCCCGGCGACCCTGGACAGCGACTACGACATCTCCGGCGACGCCTACGAGGAGGTGACGCAGAAGATCCGCGCCGCCGCCCCGTTCGTGGTGCTGGACATCCCGCATGGCTGGAACAGCTGGACCCGCCGCGTGCTGATCGCCTCCGACGACCTGGTGATCGTGGCCACGCCGGACCTGGCGAGCCTGCGCAACGCCAAGAACATGGTCGACCTGGTCCGGCAGGCGCGGCCCAACGACAATCCGCCCCGCCTGGTGCTGAACCAGGTCGGCCTGCCCGGCCGGCCGGAGATCCCGGCCAAGGACTTCGGCGACGCGCTCGGGATTGCGCCCTCGATGGTCATCGGCTTCGACGCCAAGACCTTCGGCCTGGCCGCCAACAACGGCCAGATGATCCCGGAGAGCGCGCCCAAGTCGAAGGCGGCGGCCGATATCGAGGCCCTGGCCCAGCTGATCAGCCGGCGCGAGCCGCCGGCCCAGCAGAAGACCTCGGTGCTCTCCGGCCTGTTCAGGAAGAAGTAGGTGTTCGGCAAGCGCGCAACCGACGGCGCTCAGGCCACCGACAGGCCGGCGCCCCCGCCGGCCCCGACCGGCGTCCCGGCGGCGACCCGGCCGCAGGCGGCCGCCCCGACGACCCGCCCCGGCGGTCCGCCGGTCGGCGCGACGCCGCCAAAGCCGCAGTCGGCCGCGGCCCTGCGCAGCAATGCGGTGATGGACAAGCTCAAGGAGGCCCAGGCCCCCGCGACGGAGATCATCCGCGAGCAGAGCGACTACTACCACGCCACCAAGACGACCATCTTCAACGCCCTGCTGAACACCATCGACCTGAGCCAGCTGGCCCAGCTCGACACCAACGCGGCGGCGGCGGAGATCAAGGACATCGTCGCCGAGCTGGTGGCGATCAAGAATGTCTCGATGTCGGTCGCCGAGACCGAGCATCTGGTCCAGGACATCATCAACGACGTCCTCGGCTACGGTCCGCTCGAGCCTCTGCTGGCCCGCGACGACATCTCGGACGTGATGGTCAACGGCGCCGCCCGGGTGTTCATCGAAGTCGGCGGCAAGACCCAGCTGACCAACGTCCGCTTCCGCGACAACGCCCAGCTGATGAACATCTGCCAGCGGATCGTCAGCCAGGTCGGCCGGCGGGTCGACGAGAGCTCGCCGATCTGTGACGCCCGCCTGCCGGACGGCTCCCGCGTCAACGTCATCGCCCCGCCGCTGGCGCTCGATGGCCCGACCCTGACCATCCGGAAGTTCAAGAAGGACAAGCTGACCATGAAGGACCTGGTGGACTTCAAGTCCATCAGCCCGGAGGGCGCGCGGGTCCTGGGCGTCATCGGCGCCTGCCGTTGCAATGTGATCATCTCGGGCGGCACCGGGTCGGGCAAGACCACCCTGCTCAACACCATGACCGCCTTCATCGACCCGACCGAGCGGGTGATCACCTGCGAGGACGCGGCCGAACTGCAGCTGCAGCAGCCCCACGTGGTGCGCCTGGAAACCCGGCCGCCGAACCTGGAGGGCAGCGGCCAGATCACCATGCGCGACCTGGTCAAGAACTGCCTGCGGATGCGGCCCGAACGGATCATCGTCGGCGAGGTCCGCGGCCCCGAGGCGTTCGACCTGCTGCAGGCGATGAACACCGGCCACGACGGCTCGATGGGCACCCTGCACAGCAACAGCCCCCGCGAGGCGATCAGCCGGATCGAGAGCATGATCACCATGGGCGGCTATGGCCTGCCCTCGAAGACCATCCGCGAGATGATCGTCGGCTCGGTCGACGTGATCATCCAGGCCGCCCGCCTGCGGGACGGCACCCGGCGGATCACCCATGTGACCGAGGTCGTCGGCCTGGAAGGCGACGTGATCGTCACCCAGGACCTGTTCGTCTACGAGATGACCGGAGAGGACGCCGACGGCAAGATCGTCGGCAAGCATCGCTCCACCGGCATCGCCCGGCCGCGTTTCTGGGACCGGGCCCGCTACTACGGGCTTGAACGGGAACTGGCCGAGGCCCTGGACGCGGCGGAGTAGCGGCGATGACTGCCATCCTCGTCGCCATCCTCGCCTTTGTCGCCGTCGCGGGCGTCGGCTTCGTGCTCGCCGGGGCCGGCGGCTCGTCGAAGGCCGCCAAGCGCGCCCAGGCCATCGTCTCCGGCGGTCCGCGCGAGGTCCGCAAGTCCACGGCCCGCGCCGCCGCCAACGCCCCCGAGGCGCGCCGCAAGCAGATCCTGAAGACCCTCAAGGAACAGGAGAAGCAGCAGAAGAAGATCACCCTGAACCTCGCCGCCAAGCTCCAGCAGGCGGGCCTGAAGGGCAATGTGCGCAACTTCTGGATCGTCAGCGGGGTCATCGGCCTCCTGGTGTTCGGCGGCTTCGTCCTGCTGCGCCAGAACGTCTTCGTCGGCCTGGGCGCCGCCTTCGCCGCCGGGTTCGGCCTGCCGCGCTGGGTGGTCAACTTCCTGGCCAACCGGCGGATCAAGAAGTTCACCGAGCATTTCAGCGACGCCATCGACATCATCGTGCGCGGCATCAAGTCCGGCCTGCCGGTCCACGACTGCCTGAAGATCATAGGCCGCGAGAGCCCCGAGCCCCTGGCCGGGGAGTTCCGCGGGCTGGTCGAGAACGTCGGGGTCGGGGTGTCGATCGATGCGGCGCTGGAGAAGATGTACCAGCGCATGCCGACCAACGAGCTGCGGTTCTTCTCGATCGTCCTGGCCATCCAGCAGAAGACCGGCGGCAACCTGGCCGAGGCGCTGAACAACCTCTCCCAGGTGCTCCGGGCCCGGAAGCTGATGCGCGAAAAGATCAAGGCGCTGTCGTCGGAAGCCATCGCCTCCAGCTTCATCATCGGCAGCTTGCCGCCCGGAGTGGTGATCCTGATCACCGTGACGACGCCGGCCTACATGGCCCCGATGTTCAACGACCCGCGCGGCCATCTGATGATGATGGGGGCGGCGTTCTGGATGAGCTGCGGCATCTTCGTGATGCGCAAAATGATCAACTTCAAGTTCTGACGGGAGCCCAGCATGAGCCTCGTCAACACCCTGACCAACCCGGACAACATCCTCACCGCCTTCGTGGCGGCGGTCAGCTTCGCCACCATCGTCACCCTCGTCTCGCCGATGCTGAAGTCGGACAAGCTGGAGGGCCGGCTGAAATCGGTGGCCAACCGCCGCGAGGAGCTGCGCAAGCGCAACCGCGAGGCCCTCAACAAGAAGGGGCCGTCGCAGAACACCACCCTGCGCCACACCGACGAGGGCCTCTACAAGAACGTCGTCGACCGGCTTCAGCTGTCGAAGCTGCTCGAGGACCCCAAGGTCGTCGACAAGCTGGCCCAGGCCGGCTTCCGCGGTCCGCGGCCGATCAGCACCTTCTATTTCTTCCGCTTCGTGATGCCGTTCGTATTCGCCATCGTGGTGGCCTTCTACCTGTTCGTGATCAACGACTTCGGCCTGCAGACCATGCAGAAGTTCAGCGCCTGCGTGGCGGCGCTGCTGATCGGCTACTACGCCCCGAACGTCTACATTTCCAACATCGCCTCGAAGCGGCGCGACAGCATCGTCGCCGCCTTCCCCGACAGCCTCGACCTCCTGCTGATCTGCGTCGAGAGCGGCATGTCGATCGAGGCGGCGATCATGAAGGTCAGCCAGGAGGTCGGCGGCACCTCGATCGAACTGGCCGAGGAACTGAGCCTGCTGACCGCCGAGCTCAGCTACCTGCCCGAGCGCCGGATGGCCTATGAGGGCCTGGCCAAGCGGACCAACCATCCGGGCGTCAAGTCGGTGGTCACCGCCATGATCCAGGCCGAGCGCTACGGCACCCCGCTGGGGTCGGCCCTGCGGGTGATGGCCAAGGAAAACCGCGAACTGCGCCTCTCCGCCGCCGAGAAGAAGGCCGCCGCCCTGCCGGCCAAGCTGACCGTGCCGATGATCCTGTTCTTCCTGCCCGTATTGTTCGTGGTGATCCTCGGGCCCGCGATCATCAAGGTGCAGGACATCATGGCCAAGCAGTAGCGTCAGATCGGCGCGTCGAAGGTGAGACGGCAGAAGCGGGTGACCGCTCCGTCGATGCCGAAGTCGTTGTCGTTGACCAGCAGCAGGTCGCGGTCGGAGAGCAGGGCCATGCCCTCCAGGTCGGCGCAGACCTGCGGATGATCGTCCGTCGACAGGACAAGGCGCTTGGTCACCGCGCCGCCGGTCCCCAGCCGGGCCTCATAGAGCTTGGAGGAGTGCGAGATCCGCTCGAGGACCAGCAGCCGGTCCTCGCCGAGCCACAGGACCTCGCCGATCTTGAGGTCGCCTTCGTCGACCGGTCCGAGGGCGGCGTCGCGGCGGAAGCTGGCGGGCGGGTCGAACGGGTAGCGGTGCTCGGCCATCGTGGCGCCGGTCCGCGCATCGAGCGTCCAGAGCCGGGCGCCGGTCTCGCCGCGGATCGGGCTCTGCAACAGGACGAACAGCCGGCTCTCGTCGCCCGACAGCGCCAGCGCTTCGAAGCCGCGGTTGAGCCGGCGCCGGGCGGCGTCGGCCGGCAGGCGGTCGGCCACCGCATAGCCCGGCGCCGCCCAGCGCTCGCCCGTTCCGGCCGGGAACCAGCGGCTGAGGACCCGGCCGTCGGGGGCGACCCGCAGCAGGGACGGTCCGTACTCCTCGGCGACCCAGAAGCCGCCGTCGGCCAGGGCGACCAGCGCCTCGGTGTCGACCCCGAGCGGGCTGGCGCCCAGGGGCCGGCCGGCCAGGTCGAAGGCCGGTTCCATCGCCGCCTCCGGGCCCCCCGGCAGGGGCAGCCCGTTGAGCGGGGCCCCGTCGCCCCCATGTAGCGGCAGGACCTTGAGCAGGCGCACTGAGTCGCCGTCGACCTGCAGTTCGTGGATGGCCGGCGCGAAGGCGGGGAAGGGAAGGATCTTGGCGCCGTCGACGCCGACCAGGGCCCGCGCCGCCTCAACCCCGTAGCGCTCCAGCGCCAGCGGCGGCTTGAGGTTGGGACCCCGGTCGCACAGCGCCCAGACGCGTCCGGGCGGATCGCCCGCCCGGCGGGCGAGGCCCGAGCCCAGGCCGATGCTGGCGCGCAGGGTTCCGCCCGGCAGCGCGACCTCGCCGAGCGGCTGGTCGGTCCAGGCGAGGGGAGTGACGGTGCAGGGACGGCTGGACAGGGGACGTCTCCTGGCGCCGAATGCGCCTGTCGCTATCCTTGACCCGGCGGGAGGCCCGATGTCCAACCTCGTGGTCCGGGACCGACGGCCGGCTGCGCACGGCGTCTTCCTCGGCTTCCTGGCGGTCAGCACGCCGCCGGCCGGCCTGCTTAGAGCCCGCCGCCCTGGCTGAGCGACTGGTAGCTGCGGCCCGCGCCGGGCGGCGGGCCCTTGGCCAGGGCGGCCTTCAGCCAGGCCATGTTGCTGGCCACCATCTCCGGGGGCAGGTCCTGCCGGGCGAGGGCCTCGGCTTCCGGCAGCCGGCCCTGCAGGCCCACGACCAGGGCCAGGTTCTGGCGCACCTGGATGGTGACGCGGGGGCTGGCGACGGCGCGGCGCAGCAGGCCCTCGGCCGCCGGCAGGTCGCCGCGGGCGGCCTGGAACATGGCGAGGTTGCTCAGGGCGGCGGGCTCGTCGGGGGCGAGGGCCGCCGCCTGGCGATGGGCGGCGAAGGCCTCGTCGTCGCGCTGGGCCTGCTCGTAGGCGACCCCGAGCAGGGAATGGGGCCGCCAGTCGCGGGGGCTCAGGGAGGCGGCCTTCTTGGCCGGTTCGATGGCGTAGAAGCCCTGGCCCATGGCGATGAAGCCGCGGGCGTTCTCCAGCAGCGCGTTGAAGTTCTGCGGATCGATGACCAGCACCGCCTGGGAGGTGGCGACCGCGTCGCGATGGCGGCCCAGCCCGCGCAGGGCCTGCGACAGGGCGATGCCGGCCTCGGCGTCGCGGGGATCCACCTCGAACTCGCGGGCCCAGAAGGCGGCTGCGGCCAGGGGATCGAAGCGGCGGGCCTCCGCGCGCTGGGCGGCGGTGGCCTTGGGCTCGCGGGGCGTGGGAACGGCGGCGGCCGGCGCCGGCTTGGCGGCGACGGGCGCGGGAGCCTCGGCGGGCTTTTCCTTCTTGCCGCCGAACGGCCAGGCCTGGGCGGCCCCCGGCAGGCCCAGCGCCAGCAGGGCGGGGGCGAGAATGGTTGCGGCGAGGACGCGCTTGCGCGACATGGGGAAGTCCCTTGGCCAGTCCGACAGGCGGCCAGTCTCGCCGCGGCGGCTCAAGGAATCGTTAAGCATGTCCGTTAAGAGCTTCGCCCCATGACCGAGCCCGTCATCGCAGCCGCCGAAGGCCGCGCCATTCCCGTCTTGGCGGTGACTACGGCGGCCTGGCCGGGGGTGTTGAGCGAACGGCCGGCGTCGCTGGGGCGGCTGGCCGAGATCGCCGGATTCAAGGCCAAGGCGGGCCAGGTCCTGCCCGTGCATGACCTCGACGGCGAGATCGCCCTGGTCCTGTTCGGCCTGGGCGAGGGCGGGGAGCCATCGGCTTTCCGGGCCCTGGCGGCCAAGCTGCCGGCCGGGGACTATGTGCTGGAACCGGCGCCGGAGGGGCTCGATCCCACCGCCGTGGCCCTGGCCTTCGCCCTCGGGAGCTACCGCTTCGACCGCTATCGCGCCGGCCGTGACCCGGGCCCGCGGCTGGCGGCCGGCGGCGCCGATCTGGCCCAGGTGCGCAGCATCGCCCACGCCTGCGCCCTGGCCCGCGACATGGTCAACACCCCGGCCGGCGACATGGGCCCGCTGCAGATCGAGACCATCGCCCGGGAGATCGCCGAGCAGCATGGCGCGGCCATCAGCGTGGCCACCGGCGACGAGTTGCTCGCCGAAGGCTACCCGTCCGTCCACGCGGTCGGTCGCGCCGCCGGCCCGGGGCGCGACCCCCGCATCATCGAGATCGCCTGGACCGGCCCCGGCGCCGGGCCGGACGCGCCGCTGATCGCCCTGGTCGGCAAGGGGGTGACCTTCGACACCGGCGGGCTGGACATCAAGCCGAGCGCCGGCATGCGGCTGATGAAGAAGGACATGGGCGGCGCCGCCCACGCCCTGGCCCTCGGCCGGATGGTGATGGACGCCAAGCTTCCCGTGCGGCTGGCGGTGCTGGTTCCGGCGGTGGAGAACGCCATCAGCGGTGACGCCATGCGCCCCGGCGACGTGCTGAACACCCGCAAGGGCCTGACCGTCGAGGTCGGCAACACCGACGCCGAAGGCCGGCTGATCCTGGCCGACGCCCTGGCCCGGGCCCAGGAACTGGGCCCCGCCCTGACCATCGACCTGGCCACCCTGACCGGCGCGGCGCGGATCGCGCTGGGGCCACAGGTGATCCCCTTCTACACCGACGACGAAGCCCTGGCCGGCGATCTCGCCGCCGCCGCGCGGGCCACGGAGGACCCGCTCTGGCGGATGCCCCTGTGGGCCGGCTACGAGGAGGCGCTCGACGGCGATATCGCCGATCTCAAGAACGACCCCGACGGCTGGGCCCAGGCCGGTTCGGTGACCGCCGCCCTGTTCCTCAAGCGTTTCGCCCCGACCACCGGGGCCTGGGTGCACCTCGACATCTTCGCCTGGAACCCCAAGGGCCGGCCCGGCTGGCCCACCGGGGCCGAGGCGCAAGCCATTCGCGCCCTGTTCAAGCTGATCAAGGACCGGTTCGGATGAGCTTCGACCGCAGGCTCACCCTGATCCACCAAGGAACCGCCGCGCGCTGGCTTGAGGGCCTGGTCGCCGCCGACCGCTACCTCGACCCCAGGCCGACGACCTGCGGAGCCCCGTCCGCGCCCTTGCGCCGCCACCCTCAGGAGGGCGCCGAGCAGGAGAGCCTGCTGCTGTTCGGCGAGCGGTTCGACGTCCTGCTGGAACAGGCCGGCTTCGCCTTCGGCCAGGGGCCCCGCGATGGCTATGTCGGCTGGGTTCGGAGCGAGGCCCTGGAGGGCCCGCCGCTGGCCGCCACGCACCGGGTGCGGGCCATCCGCACCTACGCCTTCAGCCGCCCCGACATCAAGTCGCCCCCGGTCGGGCTCTACTCGCTGAACGCCCTGGTCACCGTCGAGGAAACCGACGGCCGGTTCGCCCGCGCCGCCCGGTCCGGCTGGTTCATGGCCGACCACCTGGCGCCGGTGGGCTCAGGGTTCGAAACCGACCCGGCCCATGTGGCCATGGCCTTCCTCGGCGCCCCCTACCTGTGGGGCGGGCGCGAGAGCCTGGGGCTGGACTGCTCGGGCCTGGTGCAGCAGGCGCTGCTGGCCTGCGGCCTGGCCTGTCCGCGCGACACCGACATGCAGGCCGGGATCGGGATGGCCATCGACCGCGACCAGCTCGACCGGGGCGACCTGGTGTTCTGGAGGGGTCATGTGGCCATGATGCTCGACCCCCGCACCATGATCCACGCCAACGCCCACCACATGGCGGTCGCCATCGAGGGCCTGGACGCCGCCGTGGCTCGCATCGAGGCCGCCGGCGCGGGAGGGCCCACGGCCTTCCGCCGCGTGAACGGAGTCTAGGCGGCCGGCAGCACCCCGGCCAGCCAGCGTACGACGTTGAGCAGCAGCTTGCGGTTATCGACGGCGTCGGGCGCGTTGAACCCGATCGGCGTCTTCTCGGGCCCGGAGAGCTGGGCGCTGAACATCGCCGCCTCCCCGAACACGGCGACCCGGCCTCGGCCATAGGGCATCACCGCCGCCTGCAGCCGGCCTTCGGCGTCGATGACGGTGGTGTCCTTGTCGAACGCCCAGGCGACGCGGGGTTCCTTGGAGACGTAGCCCCTGGAGAGGACGATCAACGGCCGGGCCCCGGCCGGCGCGGTGAAGGCGGAGCCGGTGAAGGTTCGGATGGACGTCACCGTCTCGGAGGCGTCGCGGCCGGCGGTGACGATATCGGCCTTCAGTCCGCTCTCAGGGGTGAAGAGGTCCGGGCCCTTGGCCTCGCGCTGGACGAAGCCGTTGGAGAAGGAGAAGCCGAAGGCCTGGGCCAGCTCCTGGGCCGCCCCGGCGAACGGCATGTGGTCTGCGATCAGCAGCAGCCCGCCGCCGGCCTCGACCCAGGCCTTCACCGCGGCGATCTCCTCGCGGCTGAAGGCGGAGGGATTGGGGAGCACCCAGTTGTCGCCGCCCACGTTGGAGGCGTGGAGGGCGTTGGCGATGACCAGCACCTTCACGCCGGCCAGGCCCTCGGCCGTCAGCCGGCCCTCGCTCCCCGCGACCTGGAAGCCGTCGGCCCGGACCACGGCGGCGAACGGGGCGTAGCGGCCGTCGACCTTGTGGAAGTTGTGGTG
>Ga0196963_10001529_pt1 | contig 15391 bp, 9 predicted proteins | sample S1_5metaG_FD_148600 | JGI IMG/M metagenome (GOLD analysis project Ga0196963, IMG submission 148600) | Soil microbial communities from Anza Borrego desert, Southern California, United States - S1_5 | ecosystem: Environmental > Terrestrial > Soil > Desert | place: USA: California | collected... | reverse complement strand
GGATGACGCAGGGAGCCGTGTGGCTCGGTACCTCCTGATGCAGTTGGTGGTGAATGTTTCGTACGGGGTATGCGTGGCGATTGGGCTGCACCTGATCGGGGTGCCGAACGCGATGTTGTGGGGAGCGTTTGCGACAGCGCTGCGGTTTATTCCTTATGTGGGGCCGTGGATTGGAGCCATCCTGCCGATTGCGTTGTCGCTGACGGTCTCGCCCGGGTGGAAGATGCCGTTGCTGACAGTAAGCCTGTTCGTGGCGCTGGAGTTGGTGAGCAACAATATTTTGAGCCATGGCTGTACGGGTCGAGCACCGGGGTAACGCCGGTGGCGCTGATATTCGCAGCGTTGTTTTGGACGGCGTTGTGGGGGCCGGTTGGGCTAATGCTGGCGACGCCGCTGACGGTTTGCCTGGTAGTGATGGGGCGCCACATCCCGAGGCTGTCATTTCTAGGCGTGTTGCTGAGCGATGAGGAAGCGCTGACGCCGGCGGAGGATTGTTATTACCGGCTGCTCACGGTGGGAGATCAGGATGAGAGTGAGCTGGCGGAAGCTTACTTAAAGGCCAATTCGATGACGGCGCTGTACGACGCGGTGTTTGTGCCTGTAATCACGCGAATGGAAATGGATTACCGGATGGAGCTGCTGGACGAGGAACAAAGGATGATGGTTGAGCAGAGCCTGACGGACCTTATCCAGGATGTGGGAACGCGCGCGCAGATCGCCCGGAACGCGGAGAAAACGACCAGCACGCAGGTCGCGAAGAACGAGAAGCCTTTAAGCGTGTTTTGTGTGCCCGCGAGAGCAAGCCGGGACGAACTCGCGGCCACGATGTTAGCGCAATTGTTGAGGCAGGAGAACATTGAGGTGGAGACTGCTTCAGCCAAGCTCGAGGCGGACGAGCTGGTTAAGCTCGTTGAGCCCGCTGGGACCGATGTGATTTGCATTTCAGTGGTGTCGCCCTCCACAGTTTTGCACGCGCGGTATCTTTGCTTGAAGCTCCGCGCAAAATTCCGGAGCGAGCGCATTGTTGTTGGCCTCTGGGGGTTTGCCGATGGAAATACAGATGCCATCCGCCGGGTGCGGGAATCCGGCGCTGATCAAGTGGTGACAACATTTGCGGAGGCGGTGACGGAAATGCAGAGTGCAAAACAACCTCATGAGGAGCTGGCTGTGATGTGAAACGAACAGGAACATTGCTTTTGTGGGCTGCATCCCTGCTTGCGATCTGCCTGGCCACCGCGAAAGCGGCGGAGAAAGAATACCTGGTGTACCAACCGAGAGCGGGCGCCGAGTTCACTGTAAAGCTGCTCCCAGGCCGCTACCAACAAGAATGGTTTAATATTAAAACAGGCGTGAGCTCTGAAGCGGAAGCAATTGAAGGGAAAGGTGGGGAGCAACTATTCAGCGCGCCTTTCCGAGGAGAAGCCGTGCTGTGGATCAAAGCGCTCGCGGAGTAGTTCGAGGCGGACGGGTTCCCGAAGCTGGTGGACAGCTGGTGCGGGAATCTGTCAAACCGAGCCTGGGTCTCAAAGACTTAGAATGAGGGACTCGCGACCCTGAACGGAGTTGTCTCGGCTTTCCATAATGCGCGAAACAGTTCATTCCTTTGCAGCTTACTTTCATGCCTTGTGTGCTCAAACTTCTGGAACTAGAGCCGATGCGCCCGCTGCTTGAATGGGCACCCCAAGGGAACCCCAAAGAAATGGCCAAGTCGCAACCTCCACAGCACTCAGGAATGTGATCTGCATTTTCAAAGCCGGCAACTACTTGAGGGCTGCGCCCTGCTTTTCACAGCATCACGGACTGCCCCGGCTGCTCTAAGACGATTACTGCGCGGGCTGCCAGGGGCCAATAATCTGATCTGCTTGTTCGAGCGCGCCTTCGAACTCCAGCTCGACTACTTGCGTGGTCCAGCTCCTCACACGAAGATTAACCGCGCGAAAGTAGCGTTTGGTCACCGTTGTTTGGATGGAGATGCTCTTCACTTGAATCAAGCTTTCGCAGTCGTCCAACTTCCCATTGCCATCAAAATCCCCGATTCCCAGTTCCAGTTCGTGCGCGTCAGAAATCCCGTTGCCATTACAATCATCAACGATTGCGGGCTCGCAAGTGTCGGGGATTCCGTTTTGGTTTCGGTCCATCAGAGTTCCGGTCGCAAGGTCACACGAATCGGGGACCCCATTGCCGTTGCAATCGTGCGCTGTGCCAGCGGCGATTTCAGTCGCGTCCGTAATACCATCTCCGTCGCAGTCGCTCGGCGCAGGAAGCCCGACTATAAATTCATGCACGCTGCTGTTGGTTGCGGTGGATAGTTGCATTGAGATGGCCGCGCGCCCGTCGCCCAGCGACCGCGCGCTCAGATTTTTGTAGATCCCTGGGGTGCCCGCTGAGACTTCAGCCACAGCCATGAGAGGCGCGCCATTTTGATCGGTGAAAAGGTAGGACAGTGAGTTGCCCTCAGCGCCACTCGCCCAAGCTAAGAGGAACAAGCTTCGAGTCTTGTCCTGAATTGGGGTGAGAACCAACTCATCAGCGAAAGCATTCGTTGCCGCGACTCCGAGCGAAGCTGTTTGAAGGCCAGGCAAACCGAGCGCGGAAAGCGTGATCCAGTTGTTGGTATCGGTGAGGGCAAGGACAGCCCCGCCATCGCTTCTGAATGCGAGAGCAAACGAATCCAGCGTGTTGGTGGCGACAACCCCGGCGGCGCTCCACTCGCTTCCATTCCACCGCGCGACAGTGAGATCGCCCCCCGCATCGACCGCTGCCGCCAGGCCGGCTCCGCTCGTGTGCCCTCTTAACTCGTAGCGTTCGATGTTCCGACCTTCTAACAGCGCAGTGGCGCCCGACCACGTCTCACCATCCCACGTGGCGGAATGGAGCGAGGCTGTTCCCGCCGTTGGAGCATCAGTGGTAGCCATCCATCCGAGCAAAAGCTTCTGTCCGGCTGCGCTTAACTCCAGATCATACATCGCCGCAGCTTGGGCAGTGATGGTGGCTGGCGCAGTCCACGCGTTGCCAGCTGCGTCAGAAGTCGAGTATTTCAAGCTTGTTGGTGGAAAGGCGCTGCGCATCTCACCGGGAGCGATCTCGCTCCAAACGACCATCCAACCGCCGCTTAGGAGCTGTGCAGCAGTGACGGAGATGACGCCGCCCGCGCTCGTAATTTGCATGGGCGAACTCCACTGCCCATCTTTTTCCAGGCTCACCATCACAGTCATTTGGCCAGTGGCCGGGTCCGTTCCAGTGAAAACCAGCAACGGCTTGGACCCTGTGGCAAGCGCGAAGGCGCCGCCCGGGTAAAAGTTCTCGATTCGCTTGCTGCCTGTGCCTGAGAAAGCGAAGCGCGTGGCATTGGCTGGGTCGAATACTGTGTACGTGATATTTATCGGCACGAGGTCAAAGGGCGGATTACCATCTGCTAACGCCCTTAGTCCTTGCGCGGCGACCGTTGAATTCCGCCGATCAATTGAGAATACGAGGCCATCCCACTGAAACTGCTTTTGCAACTTGAGCGTCCAAAGGTTCACCGCAACTCTGCCAACAACACTTAAAGCGCCATCGATCTGTTGAATTAATGGGGCCCGATTGATTGGATCCACCGTGAAAAAGACGCCATCGCTATCCGCGGCATTTCGGGGCGCGCCAATCTGTCCAAGAATGGTTCCTTCAACCAAACCCTTGGCGATGGCCACCTGAAGGCCCGCCGCGATGCGCAGATACATCTTGAATTCGGCGGTGTTGATATTTGTGCTTTGTCCGAGCAGATCAAACGCGCTCGGCCCGTCACCGCGGGTTTGCGTGCCGCCTGTTCCTGGTTTAGGCAACTGCGTGACGCGCTCCAGCTTAACCTTCGCGCCCATGCTTGTTTCGAAAATGCCGTAAAGCGTCATCGCGCCCGAGGCATCGAGGCCGGCCAGGAAGGGGCCGACATTCGGCAGCGTCCGCGCAACTCTGCTCAGGTTGGCCTTCACGACGACGTCAACGCCCCCTTGCGCCTCGACCAGGTAGCTGTAGGACGCGAGCGTGTTGTTGCCCAGCCAATCGTTATCGACCGTTTGGGTCGCGCCAAATTTAAAGGTGTGCTTCATGTTGGCATCGACTTTTACCGTGGGGTCGGGTCCAGCAGCGACCGGGGCAAAGTCTTTGTCCTGCTGTTCTTCGTCTGGCGCGAAGCTGTTTTGGCGAACTACCCCAAGCGCCACTTGCTTGTCTTTGCCAACGACTTCGAACTCGAGCGCCAGGCCAGAAATTTTGTAACCGAAACTGCTCGGCCAAAAACTCATTTGCTTGGAGTTGGATGAACTCTCGCTCATCGGGAATTCGACCCCGAGCACATACTTATAAGTGAGGGTCGTATTGTCCTCGGGCTTGGCGTCGAGAGGAACAAGGCCAATGCGCGCTTCGGCCAACGGGCTGACCGAGCCAATCTTCAGCCAGCCATTTTTGCTCTCGCCATTGACCTTGTATGTGTTGTGACCATGAATCCCACCCTCACCTCTTGGCGCAATGGCCATGGTGCCGATGATGTCCAGCAACCCTGAGATCCAGTCCGGCAAATTCATGCCCTGCAAGTGCGACCAGTCTCCAGATGGCAATTCGTAATCCTTGACCGCGACACCTCCAGCTTCAGTAATCGCAATGATTCGCGGACTGAAAACGCCGCTCGGCAACTCCCACAGTTTAAAGCTATTCGTAAATGTACCTGTGTTCGTCGCCCCCGTGGTGTTCATCTGTTGATGAATCACGTAATAAGGTTGTCCTCCACGCTGCCCGCTCGCGATTTCCGCGAGCCATTCGAGCGCATTGGGATAGGTCAATCGGGCAGGCGGGTTTACCGCGTCGAAGGCCCTTTGCGTGAGATCATTGACAAACGCGTTCGTAAACGCGCGCCGATCTACGATCCAAATTTCTGTTACCTTGTCCGTTACCTCGAATTGCTCGGGCGGCTTTTGCGTTTCGTCTGGATTCACGTATCCAGGCAAGCTCACTTGAATCTTGTTTGTCGCTTGCGCGGAAGCTTTCCAGGTCACCGTGAGGCTATTGCGCGCGTTATCGACGTCCAGGCCGAGGTCCACACCCCTTCCCTCCTCATTAAGGATCGAACTGTCCCCGCTCTTTGAAACACTTGGCAGGAATAGGCCGAAGCGATTCATGGTGAAACTCGTTATATTAGGCGCCGGAACTTGCGCCATCTCTATGTCTCCAGCAGGCGACGAAATATCGGGATTTGAGATCGGCCCTGACTCCAGGCGCTTGCGCGCGGGCACAAAACCGCGCTTGGCAATGTCCACATAAACAGGCTGCGGCTCCAGTTGTGTAAATCGGTAATTGCCTTGAGCATCAGTCATTGTCTGGCTCAGAGGCGTTCCATAGCGCGAGCGCAAGACCACCGCCGCCTTGCCGACCGGGAAACCGCCACTGGTCACACGTCCGCTGGCGGCCATTGCTTTGCGCATGAAAACTTTCAGCCGAACGAGCCTGTTGGCCATGTTCACCACTTCCCTGGTTGAACGGACATAGAACCATCCATCAACCGTCGCGCCACGCGGGTTCGGACTATCATCATGCGGGACAATCCCGCCGGAGGTGCGGACTGACTTGGGAAACTGAACCACCACGCCGGGAATCTCGATCGATTCATCCGCGACACTGTACGCATGAAGGTCCAGGCTGTAGGTCGGAATGTCGCTCGGCGCGCCATTGGGCGGCGTGTTATCACGCGGGCCACCGTCATACGCCAAAAGATCAGAGCCACTCGCGCCCGTGTACCAGCCATCGCCAAAGCGCTGCCACACCACGAAATTTCCGGCAGGCCCGCCGCCGTTATATGTAAATAGTCGGCCCGGAAGAGTGTCGTCCCGAAAATATGCTGGGTTCTTGGTCTGCCCTTGGAAATAACCGGGAGGATCTCCGGCGACCCAGTTGAGGCTTGGAATCTCGATGTTTCCTTTGATCTTCCAATCGGCGTCAATCCGTAACTCAGAGATCGAGTGAGTTATCCCGGGAAAATAATATCCTGGCGCTCGTGGCGGGGTGGTTGGAAGAATGCCGGGCGGATCCCACGGGGCAATGGTCAGTGTGGCCGGGAGTGTGGTGTAATTGGGATGGTTGAGCGTGACGGTATATGTCCCCGGCTTGAGATCTTTGAGTATAAAACCTGTGTCTTGCCGCACGGGCGCGCGAACAGTCATCGGACCTGTCGCCACCACTTCCGCGCCTACATCATACAAATGATTGTAGGGCACGCTCTGCACCTCCGTTCCGTCAGATTTCATCGATAACACCAGATCCCTGAAGGGCTGACCGGTTACTCGGACAAATCCGCACGCGTTGATGTATTGACGGTGCATAAACAAATCGAGCTGGTATTCATGCGCTGAATCCATGCGCAAGCCCGCCCCATGATGCCCCCCCTCGATGGTGGCATGCGGCCAGATGTCCGGGTACGGCCAAGGGCCAACAAAGGGCGGCTGGCCGGCAGTTAAATCACCGAATTCGATGTTGTGCCCAGTGTAGTTGGCCATCGTTGGGATTTGCACCCCGAAGATGCCGGGCGGCACAAGCACCGTATAATGACCGGATTCATCCGAATCTGTTATCGTTTTGCGCCGATCTTCCGGCAGCAAGCGGATCAACTTGTGCTCGACTAAGTTGATCCCATTTTGCGCGATAAGATGAAAAACGCGGTTCGGTTCCGGATTGAAGATTTCCGTGTCGACTTTGGCTAGTTCGTCCGTCGCGAACAGCCGCCCGCGAATTCGCGCAGGCACCGGCTCGATCTCCACCTCCAGCTCTTCGGTCTGTCCAACAAACACTTGGGCGTATGTTTCTTTGGGAAAGTAGCGGACGCTGAATGCGCTTGGTCCGATGATCTGCCCTGAGCGCGAGGGCAAGCCGCTGATGGTTGTCTCATGCTGGACGTGCATCCAATAACGCCCCGGCAAGAGATTTTCGAACAGCGCAAATGCGCTGTTGTTCGTCGCAGTGGCCGCTTTTAATTCTCGATTGATTCCTTCAGTGCCTGACGCGCGAATGCCCTGCAGCTTAACCGTCGCGCCGAGGACTGCGGCATTCGTCAGATACATCGAGGAGACCACAGCCCGAACCTTTGTCGGTTCAAGCTCCATCTGAACGGGCGGCATCGTCAACGTGCCGTTCGCCGCGGGTTCGACGAGGATTTCTTTGCTCTTGTAACCGAGCTTTTCCACTGTCACCAACCAACGGATTGGCGCCAGGCCCCTGAACGTGAACGTCCCAGCCTCCGAACTGAGCGCTGAAACTGGAGGCACGAGTTCCAGCGGCGGCCACGGCCCGAAAATCGCTGGACGCGGCGTTGGGTCCGGCAGCGACATGCCTGTGATGCTAACTGTTATCCCTTTCAACGGCATGTTCGGCTTATCTTGCACCGGATCGTACCCCGTGACTGTCACCACCAACGGCGTCAGGATCGGACGCAGGTAAGCCGTTGCAAAATGCGCGCGGTTCAGCCGCACTTTGTCGCCCACGACGATCATTCCCGGGCTGGAGGGTGTGTAGGTGTTCGGCTGCCAGCCCACTTTGGACACTGTGAACTTGTAAAAGCCGTCGCTGGCGCCCAGAAGCGTCACTGACCCTCCAGCTCCCGCGCTGAGTGGTGGAAAGACGCGGTCCGCCGCCCCGCTCAGATCGCCGTCGGGCTCCCAGTACTCGACGTTGACCGTGGCGCCGACCAGTTCCGCGCTCGTTTTCTCGCAATAAACGTTGAAATAGATGTCGAAGTGCGTTTTTCCATCAATTGGCTGAAGCTTGATCGACAGATTCGTCGTGTCGTTCGCGGCGATCGTGATGTTGGTCGCGTATGGATTGTACGCGGGATGCTCGACACGCAAGGTGTAATCGCCTGCTGTGATGTTCGTCATCGTGAAGAACCCGAAAGCATCGGAGCGCAACTCATGCACCGGATCCGCGCTTGCTGGTCTTGAATGCAGAAGGACTGGGGCCATCTCCACTGGCACACCGCTTCCCGCGTTGACAATCCATCCAGACACTTTGCCTTGCGCGTGCGCAGATTCGAAGATCTCAGCGCTGAGGAGGGTGAACAAAAGACAACAGGACAACCAAGTTCGCACTTGAACCTTTCTTGGCGCGCATCACGACAATCCGGCATGGAGCGACGCGCGACGAGGGGATTTCCTGACGCGGAGTTGGACACAACTTTGACGTAAAGTCAAGGCCTTAGGTCTAAGATGAACTCAATGACGCAAGAGTGCCACTTGGGAAGACCTCCGCAGAAGTTATTTTGTGATGGAGGCGAGGGTCGGAATCGAACCGACGAATGGGGCTTTTGCAGAGCCCTGCCTTACCACTTGGCTACCCCGCCACCTCAGCGGAGCCCGAATGTAACGCATCCACTCCCTCTGGCAAGCGACAACCAACCTCATCCACCGCCACCTACCAGGAGCTTTACGGCCACGCTTTCCGCTGCCAGAATCGCGCATACCTCATGCTGGGATTTCTAGGCAAGCTTAGCTCGCGCGTGGTGAGCGCCGCTCTCACCCTTCTCACGGTTTGTGCTGCCCAAGCAGAGGTTAGCTTTCGCAACGAGGTGATGGCTGTCCTTTCCAAGGCTGGCTGCAATGCCGGCGCTTGCCATGGGAATGCTAACGGAAAAGCTAGCTTCAAGACTTCGTTGCGAGGGGAGGATCCGGCTGGCGATTACGCCGTCTTAACTCAGGACCAATTCGCGCGCCGCGTCGATGTCTTTGCGCCCGATGAAAGTTTGCTCCTGCTCAAAGGCGCCGCCCAGATCGCCCACGAAGGTGGGCAGCGCTTCAAGGCGGATAGTTGGGAATACAAGCTTCTGCGGCAATGGATCGCGGAGGGGGCTCGCGAAGATGTTTCCACCGCTCCGCGCGTCGTGGAACTCACCGTTGCGCCCGCTGAGCAGTACGTTCTGCAGCCCCAACGCATAGTCCAAATTCAGGCGCAGGCGCGATTTAGCGATGGCGCCACGCGCGACGTCACTGCCCAGGCGGTTTACGAATCGGATAAGCCGCAGCTGAAGATTTCACCGACCGGCCTTGTGGAGGTGGATGAGCCGATTGAGGCCACGGTTCTCGTGCGCTTCCTGGATGTTCAAAAACCAGTGCGCCTGGCATTCATTCCGAATAAGAGCTTCACCTGGAAGGCTCCAAAATCGCGCAACTTCATTGACGAGCAAATCTTCGGCAAGTTGAAGCGCTTGCGGATGAACCCCTCGGAGCTTTGCAGCGACGAAGTGTTCGTCCGCCGGGTGCATCTGGATTTGCTGGGAATACTTCCAACCGCGCACGAGGCCCAAAGTTTCGTGGCGGATCGTTCCCGCCGGAAGCGCGAGCGGCTGGTGGACACGCTTTTAACGCGCGCAGAGCATGCGGATTTCTGGGCCTTGAAGTGGGCCGACCTGCTGCGCATTGAGGAGCGGCTTCTCGATCAAAAAGGTGTGCATGCCTTCCATCGCTGGATTCGCGACAGCTTCGCCACAAACAAGCCTCTGGACCAATTCGCCCGTGAGATCGTGGCTGCGCGCGGCTCAAGTTACGAAAATCCCGCCGCCAACTTTTATCGCGCCGTGCGCACGCCTGCCGCCCGAGCAGAAGGCGCTGCGCAGGTGTTTCTCGGTGTTCGGCTCCAGTGCGCCCAGTGCCACAATCATCCGTTCGACCGCTGGACTCAGGATGATTACTACGATTGGAGCAGCATCTTTGCGAAGGTGGATTACAAGGTCATCGAAAACCGCCGGCGTGATGACAACGACAGCCACGAGTTCAAAGGGGATCAGATCATTTACGTTAATGAATCGGGGACGTTGAGGAACGCGCGCACTGGCGGGGAGGCCTTGCCGCGTTTTTTGGGGGATTCAGGCATGGCGAAAGGCAGCGGCGATGCGGATATCCTTGAGCAACTTGGGTCGTGGCTCACTTCACCCGAGAACCCCTTCTTTGCGAAAGTGCAAGTGAACCGCATTTGGTTCCACCTAATGGGTCGGGGGCTCGTTGAGCCGATAGATGACTTCCGTCCGACGAATCCCGCATCGCATCCGGAGTTGCTGGAGCAACTAGCGGCGGAATTTGTTCGCAGCGGGCACGACATGCGGCACCTCATTCGGCTGATTACCAGCTCGGCCGCCTACCAACTTTCTTCCGAGCCGAATGACACGAACCTGTCGGATGAGAGCAACTTTGCCCGCTCCCAACTCCGCCGGCTCACCGCGGAGCAATTACTCGATAGCCAAAGCCAGGTCACAGGCGCCTCCTTGAAACTCAATGGGTTGCCCGAAGGATTTCGCGCGGCTGAATCCCCCGGCGCTCTCGCGGAAACTCGAGGGCGGCAAAAACGCAACGATGCTGACCAGGTCTTGGCGGTGTTTGGAAAACCGCCGCGCCTGCTTACGTGCGAGTGCGAGCGCTCCACGGACACCACCATGAGCCAGGCATTCCAGATGATCAGCGGGCCATTGATCAACGAGCTGATCGCGCGCCCGGAGAACCGCCTGGCCGCTCTCGCGAAGAGTTCGCGACCGGAAAAGGACATTGTCTCGGAGCTATATTGGTCGGCCCTGACGCGCGCCCCAAGTGCTTCCGAATTAGCCGCTGCTGAAGCAGCCCTGGCGCAAGCTCCCGACAAACGCACTGCGTTGGAAGATCTGACTTGGAGTTTGCTGAACGCGAAGGAGTTTATCTTCCGCCGCTAAGCGGAGCGCCATTGCGGCGCCCCGCTCACGCACTAGGCGGTTAGTTGGCGCTCGCTTGTGTGGAGGGGCGATGCTCGATGCGCACGATTTGAGTGTCGGTATTATTGCCCCAATTTGTGCCGTATTCGATGATGTAAAGGCATCCATCCGGCCCGAGTTCCATGTCCACAGGGCGCTTGAAGGTCATTCCTTTGAGGAATGGCTCCATCTTCACAACTTTGCTGTTTTCATCGAGCTTCACCGCGATGATCCAGTTGCGGCTCCATTCATAAATGAAGAGCGTGTTGTCATACTCGCGCGGGAGCTTCCGGTCGGATTTCAAATTTTCATCGAAATGATACACAGGCCCGGCCATGGCAGTGCGGCCGCCCGAGCCGACCACCGGGAAGCGGGTGGAGGCGCTCGCTGGATAGTAAATCATCGCCGGCTTGGCAGGCGGCAGTTCCTTGCGGCCGGTGTTGTAAGGCGAGTCGTTGATCGGGGCGGATGCGTTGTAAACAGCGCCTGAGTTTGTTGTCGCAAAATCGAAGTCCACGTAAGCCTTATTGTCCGCGATGAAGTAAGGCCAACCGTAGAACCCAGCCTCGCGCGCCTGGTTAATTTCGTCGAACCCGGCTGGGCCCCGCTTTTCACTTGGACCACCTGCGTCAGGCCCGACCTCGCCCCAGTAAAGGAACCCCGTCTTGCTATCAAGGCCGATGCGGTATGGGTTGCGGTTGCCCATCACGAAAATCTCCGGCCGCGTGCCTTCCGTGCCGACCGCAAACAAATTTCCTTTGGGAATGGTGTAGGTGCCGTCTGGCGCAGGGTGAATTCGGAGAATCTTCCCGCGCAAATCATTGGGGTTCGCGGAGGACTTCTGGGCGTCCCAGGGTGAGCGGCCCGGGCGTTCGTCGGTAGGCGCGAACCCGTGGGATTCGAACGGATTGGTATTGTCGCCGGTGGAAATGTAAAGATTCCCATCCTTATCAAAGGCGAGGGAGCCACCCTGATGACAGCAGGTCTCACGCTGGGTTTGCACCCGCAGGAGCACCTTCTCAGAGGAAAGGTCGAGTTGGTCCCCTTTCAACGTAAACCGTGAGAGCAGATTCTCGCCGGTCTTTTTTCCATTGCTGTCCTGCTTCGTTTCCGGGGTGGAGTAAAAGAGGTAGATCCAATTATTCTTAGCGAAATTCGGATCAAGCGTCAGCCCGAGCATGCCGTCTTCCATGCCGCGATTGCGCTCATGGTACACCTTGATGTTAGCAATCTCTTTGGTTTGGCTGGTCTTCGGATCCCACATGCGCACGCTGCCATAAAGATCGTTGAAGAACACTCGCCCATCCGGAGCCACAGCTAATTCCATCGGTTCCTTGATGGTGTCTTCGTACTGGCCGTCTCCGTTCGTGTCTTTGTCAGAATCCAGAATGACTTTGTGGAAGTTTCCTTCCTGTTGCGGGCCGGAAGGTGGGCCGGTTGGTTTGTCCGCAGCGAAGGCGGAGCCGGCCAGGGCCAAAAGGCCGACGAGGGCAGCGTATTTCATAGTTGTAACAGACTGGTGTCCGCCCAAAATAATTCAGTTGCTGGCGCTACGTCGAATCCTAATGTGGAGCTTTGATTGGGCGCCGCGCCCCAAAACAAGGCAGCGATTGAGCAAAAAGAACCAAATAAGGCGGAGTTGGCCGATTGTACGGCTCTGGCGCTTCAGTTGCTAATCCCACTTAGATGCATGTAAACCGGCTTAAGCGGTATTTTGACGCCGCTGAGGAGAAACAAGAATCTCCGCTCAGCTCCGCTGTTGCTTTTGAAATTTTTGTCCAATCGCCTGACCGCGACTTTACCCACCGCCTCAGCCGGGTCATGGCCGCTCTCCGCAAGGATGTTGCGCATCGAAGCGCCGCTAAATGCGAGCTGATGAACATGGTTCTCTGCCCGTGCTTCATCCAGACCGGCGCCGAAAACAGTCTGTTTCAAATCGAATTTATTGGGGACGAATCCCGAGCCCGGCGAGCCCTTTGCGCTGCCGCCCTGATGTTTGTCACAGGCTGGGAGCAAATCACGCCGGAAGCTCGCAAATGGTCCCGCGAGCTGCTCATTTGCGCGATTCCTCCAAACATCTCCCTTCCTGCCCTGCGGGATCTCGCCAATGGCAAAGCGCTGATCGGGTCGATGATGAGTGGCATGAGCTATAAGCGCCCAAGCGGCACGTTTAATTCTCTCCCGGACTCTTCCTCAAGTTCCGGCACTCTGACGGACCCTTTCATCGGGCTTTAGGCGCATCCATTTTGGACTAGGCAAACAGACGCTGGCCGGTGCACTGTTCCCGTGATCGCACGGCAGATGTTTCCGCATGTCCATACCAACGACCCGTTGGCTGTGCGCCGTGAAGTCACGGCGATTTGCGCTTCTTTATTCCCATCCGCGGATCCTCGCTTCATTGATCGGGCTTTTGGCTGGGCGATTGATGCTTTCGAAGGGCGGTACCTTGATTACCTCCCGATCGACGCGCGGTATCACGACCTTGAGCATACCATGCAGGGGACGCTCTGCTTTGCGCGGCTCATGGACGGGTATATCCGAGCCGGAGCGGAACCGACGCTCACTCCTGAATTCTTCGAGCTGTGCCTGCTTGCCATCCTCATGCATGACACAGGCTACCTGAAACACGCTTGGGACAAGGCCGGGACGGGAGCCAAGTACACCAGCATTCATGTGCAGCGCAGCGCGGATTTCGCCGCGCAACTGATGCTGAACAACGGCTACTCGGCTGAAGCAGCGCGCGCAGTGCAGCATATGATCCGTTGCACAGGCGTGAACCTCGACCTGCGTTCGATTCCTTTCCAGAGCCGTCTGGAGCGGCGCATGGGTTGCGCGCTGGGCACGTCCGATTTGCTTGGGCAAATGGCGGCCGTCGATTACATCGATAAACTTCCCATCCTTTACACGGAGTTCGCCGAAAGCGCGCAATACGACAGCCGGAAAGTGACTGGACCGGGATCCTTCAGCAGCGCGGACGATTTGATCCGGCGCACGCCAAAGTTCTGGGAAAACTACGTAAAACCGAAAATCAACCAAGACTTTGAAGGCCTGTTTCGGTATCTAAACGCCCCATATCCGGATGGTCCCAATCCCTACGTTGAGGCTATCGAGGCGAACATAGCGCGCCTGCAGATCAGCTAACGAGCTTCCAGCTCGTGCACAGCTCCATTCGTCCAGCCTCGTTCGCGCTTATCGAGAACAAGTGTGCGAGGGACGAGCTGGATTTGATGGCCGAGATGATCAATCACGATCACGCCGGGCAAGTAGGTGAGATCGTGGAAAACCAGCTTCCCTTGTAGCGGTTGCTTTTTTGGCGTGTCGAAAACGACGGCGCCCGGGGGGTTCGTAACTGCGCCGCCTGGAAACCGAATCTGCACATTCGTAATTCCCAGGGTCGGCTGATTAATGATCCAGCGCGGTTCGCCGTTTGTGCTGGTTTGGAACTCCACCTGCCAACCCCCTTTCCGCACACGCAAATGTTGATCCAGCGCGTAGAACGCGAAATAGCCGACCACCGCGAAAACAAAAGCGACGATCATATGGCGGAGCAGCCCGGTGTCAGCGGGTTTCGGGCGGGAGGTTGATGGGCCAGAGGGTTCTTGCATTGGCGGGCGCACTGTGGGCAAAGCGCCTCGGGATGGCAATTCGGTTTGCGCGGCTCGCGGGCAACGCCTATACCACTCGCCACACACCTATGAATTTGAAAGCTCTTGTGCTGGGGCTGGTTGCCTCAGCGCTCATTCTTCGCGCTGAAGTTGAAATACCCGCGGAACATCGGGTTGGTGGCTTCGCCCTCGGCTGCCAGGCTTACACCTTCCACCGTTTCACGGCTTTTGAGGCCATCGAGAAAACTGCGGCCGCTGGAGGGAAGGTTATCGAGTTTTACCCCGGGCAAGCCTTAAGCCCGGAGGAGCGCACAGTTAAGCTGGACCATAACGCCCCTGAAGCAGTTATCCAGAAGGTCAAAGACAAGCTCAAGAAGCATGGCCTGCTCGCCGTAAACTACGGCGTGGTCGGTCTGCCCAACAACGAAGCGGAATGCCGGAAGGTGTTCGACTTCGCGAAAAAAATGGGGATGCGCGCTGTCACCTCGGAGGCGAAAGCTGACGCGATGGACCTGATTGAGAAGCTGGTGAAGGAGTACGACATTGCGATGGGCATTCATAACCATCCCAAGCGCCCGAACGATCCAAACTACAAGCACTGGGATCCCAATTACATTCTCTCGCTCGTGAAGGACCGGGATCGCCGCATTGGGGCGTGCGCTGATACAGGCCACTTCGCGCGTTCAGGGATTAAGCCAGTGGATGCGCTCAAGATCCTGGAAGGCCGCCTCATCAGCTTGCATCTAAAAGACCTGCACGAATTTTCCGCCCGCGGTCACGACGTGCCATTCGGCACCGGCCAATCAGACATCGCAGCCACTCTTCAGGAGCTGAAGCGGCAGAACTTCCAAGGGAACATCTCTATCGAATACGAATACAACCTCGAGCACTCATTGCCCGAAGTTGCGCAGTGCGTCGGGTTCGTTCGCGGGTTTGCCGCGCAACGGTAATCCTCAGCGTTTTTTACGCCACGGAGGTGGTGGGGCGTCCTGGCTTTCTTCGGGACGCCCTTTTTTGCGGAATCGCGCAAACGCATCCGCAATCTTCTCACCGGGCGTTG
>Ga0196963_10001528_pt1 | contig 15397 bp, 14 predicted proteins | sample S1_5metaG_FD_148600 | JGI IMG/M metagenome (GOLD analysis project Ga0196963, IMG submission 148600) | Soil microbial communities from Anza Borrego desert, Southern California, United States - S1_5 | ecosystem: Environmental > Terrestrial > Soil > Desert | place: USA: California | collected... | reverse complement strand
AGCTGCTCCTGCGCCTTGGGATCGGCCAGCATCTTGCCCGCGGCGGCGTTGAGGCTGGTCACGACGGGCGTCGGCATCCCGGCAGGTCCGAGCAGCGCGATCCACGAATGCACCGTGAATTGCGGGAAGCCGAGTTCCTTGAGGCTCGGCACGTTGGGCAGCTCGTGCCAGCGGCGCTCGTTGGTGGTCGCCAGCACCTTGACCTTGCCGGCCTTGGCCAGTTCGACCAGCTCGCCCGCGACCATGAGCTGGACGTGGCCGGCGGTGATGTCGTTAAGAGCCGGGCCGCTGCCGCGGTAGGGCACGTGCTTGAGATCGATGCCGGCTGCGATCTTGAGCAGCTCACCGGCGAAGTGGCCATAGGTGCCCACACCCGATGTCGCGAAATTGATGGTCCCCGGCTTTTCCTTCGCCAGTTTGACGAGGTCGGCGATCGAATTCGCTGGCACCGAGGGATGGGCGCCGATGAAGGTGAAGCCCTCGACCAGCATGGCAATCGGCGTGAAATTCTTCACCGGGTCATAGGGCAGCTTCTTGTCGACGTTCGGCAGAATGGCATGCGTGCCGGCCGAGGCGAGGAGCAGGGTGTAGCCGTCATTGGCCGCTTTCGAGACGAAATCCGAACCGATACTGCCGCCAGCCCCTGCGCGAGATTCGACGACGAAGGGCTGGCCTAGCTGCTCGGTCAGGCTCTGCGCTAGCAGCCGCGCAATGCCTTCGACGCGCCCGCCGGGGGCGAAGGGCACGACCAGCCGGACCGGCTTGGTGGGATAGGCCTGCGCCTCGGCAGCGTTGAAGTGTGCCGCGGCCGGCAGCAACAGAAGACCGGCCGCAACCGCAAGCCGCATCGTCGTCTTGAGCATTGTTCGATCCTCCCCAGCCGAGATTGTTTGTGCCGGCGAAAGGCTGCCCGGTCAGCCCGCCGCCGTCGATTCCCGCGCCTGCCGGAACGCAGGCACCAGCAGCAGGACGAAGAGTCCCGCCGCCGCGACCAGCAACGTCAGGCTGATCGGTTTGGTCAAGAATACCATGGGATCGCCGCGGGCGAGCAACATCGCTCGCCGCAGATTCTCTTCCATCATCGGCCCCAGCACGAAGGCCAGCGCCATGGGGGCGAGCGGGCAATCGAGCTTGAGGAAGACGTAGCCAAGCGCGCCGAAGCCGGCGACGAGCACGAGATCGATGAAGCTCGTATTCACGCTGTAGATGCCGATGGCGCAGAACAGCAGGATCGCCGGAAAGAGCACGGCATAAGGGATCTTGAGCAGGCGGACCCAGAGACCGATCAAGGGCAGGTTGATCACCAGCAGCATGAGGTTTCCAAGCCACATGCTGACGATCAGGCCCCAGAAGAGCTCGGGCCGGGCGGTCGCCAGGGTGGGGCTCGGCGCAATGCCGTGGATCAGCATGGCGCCGGCCATCATCGCCATCACCACATTGCCGGGAATACCCAGGGCGAGCATCGGGATGAAGGAGGCTTGCGCACCGGCGTTGTTGGCGGCTTCGGGGCCGGCGACTCCCTCGATGGCGCCGCGCCCGAAGCGCTCGGGCTCGCGACCGAAACGCTTCTCCAGCGCATAAGAGGCGAAGGAGCCGAGCATGGCGCCGCCGCCGGGCAGCACGCCGAGCAGCGAGCCGATGGCTGAACCGCGGGCGGCCGCGGGCCAGGCGGCACGGAATTCCGGCAGGCTGAGCCACAGCCGTGACACGGTGCCGACCGCGCCGTCGCGTCGCTCCGGCCGCTCGAGATTGGCGATGATCTCGGCAATGCCGAAGACGCCCATCGAGACCACCACAAAGCCGATGCCGTCGCGGAGCTCCGGCAGGCCGAAGGTATAGCGGTCGATGCCGGTGTTGACGTCGGCGCCGACCAGCCCGAACAGCAATCCGACAAAGATCATGGCTACCGCCTTGAGCGGAGAGCCGTGGGCGAAGATCACCGCGGCGACGAGACCGAGCACCATGAGCGAGAAATATTCCGCCGGCCCGAAGCTCTGGGCCATGGCGGTGAGGGGCAGGCTGAACAGCGCCACGATCAGCGTGGCCACCGTGCCGGCGAAGAAAGACGACAGGGCCGCGGTGGCGAGCGCCGTACCGGCGCGCCCCTGCTGCGCCATGGCGTAGCCGTCGAGACAGGTGACGACCGAGGAGGATTCGCCCGGCAGGCGCATGAGGATAGCGGTGGTCGAGCCGCCGTACTGCGCACCGTAATAAATGCCGGCGAGCATGATCAGCGCCGTAGTCGGCGGCAGATAGAAGGTAATGGGCAACAGCATCGCCATCGTGGCGACTGGCCCTATGCCCGGGAGCACGCCAATCAGCGTGCCGATCAGCGCGCCCAGCAGGCAGGCGCCGAGATTGGGCAGCGTCACCGCGACCGAGAGGCCGACCGCGAGTGCGTTCCACAGTTCGCTCATCGCGGCCATACCGGGAGCGACAGGTTGAGAACATAGCCGAACAGCACGGCACAGAAGGCGCCGAGACCGAGGGCCGTCACGGCGACGGGCAGGGGGCGCGGCTGCCTTTGAGCAAACGAGGCGACGAGAACCGTCAGCACGCCGGCAATGAACAGGCCGAGGCGCTCGACGGCCAGGCCGAAGACCAGGAACGCGACACTCAGGATGATCAGCGGACGCAGCGCCCAGGCAGGCGCTATCCAGCTGCCGCGCAGGAGACCGCGACCCAGCGTCGCGATGCCGAACACCACCAGCGCCCCGCCGATCAGGCGCGGGAAATAGCCGGGGCCCATGTCCGTGGCGTTTCCGGCCTCGTAGGCGCTGCCGATCCACAGGGCAGTCACGCCGAGCATCAGAAACAGGATTCCGGCGGCTGCGTCGGTAAAGCCACTCTCCGCTGTGGATTCGGGCTGAGTCGTCACGGCGTCAGACCGACGGTTCGCCCAACGGGTTTGGCGGCGGCGGTGTGCTCGCCTTGCTGAACGGGGCCGGCTGCAGGCGGAACAGGCTCCAGGCGTTGGGCAGCTTGTCGAGCGTCACCTCGATCAGCCCTGGCCCGCCTTTGGCGAGGGCGCCGCGAAGCGCGGTCGACAACGCCGCGGGCGTCTCGACCCGCGCAAAGGGGATGTCGAAGGCGCCGGCCAGCTTGCCGTAGTCCGGGTTGAGCAGGTCGGCACCATACTCCTCGCCGAATTGCTGCTTCATGGTGAGGCGCACATTGCCGTAGCCGCCATCGTTGAACACGATCGCAACCACGCCGAGATTGTATTTGCGCGCGGTCGAGAGTTCCGCGAGGTTCCAGCCGAAGCCACCATCGCCGCTGACACAGACCACGGCCCGCCCGGGATTGCCGGTCGCGGCGCCCAGCGCCGCGCCATAGGCGAAGCCAAGTGTACCTTGATAACCCGGCGTGACGAACGTGTAGGGCGCGTGATTGGGATACATCAGCCGCGAGAAATAGCCGACCATGGTCAGGTCCATGACGAAGATGCCGTCATCGGGGACGGCCCCACGTATCGCGCGGGTCCATGACGGCAACGGCTCCATCGCGGCGGCCTGCTGCTCGGCCCAGGCGCGAACCTTGGCGACATCGCCCGCGCGAGAGACCGCTGCTTTCGGCGTCTCGGCTTCAAGGGCCTCGAGGCCGAGACGCGCATCGGCGTGGATCGTCAGACCGTCGGCCCGTGGCGGCGACCAGTCCTCCGAGTTTACGTTGAGGAAGATGTAGCGTTTGCCCGCACCCGACCAGACGGGGTTGCCCTGGTTGATATCAACGAAACGGCTGCCCACCACCAGCACGACATCGGCGTGCACGAAAACCGCGCGGCCGCCGAGCGTGTTGAGGGCGAGAGGATGCGTATCGGGCAGGGCACCGCGGCCGTGATCGCTCATCACCACCGGCGCCTGCAGCTTGTCAGCCAGGCGGGCCAGCGCCTCGGAAGCGCGCGCCGCAATCACGCCGCCGCCGGCGTAGATGACAGGCAAGCGTGCGCCTGTGAGAAGCGCTGCTGCAGCGCCAATCGCGCGTGAATCGGGAAGCAGCCTGCCGTCCTCGTTGCTCGGCGGCTCGATCAGCTCGACCTCTTCGCTCGCACTCAGCACGTCGTGCGAGATCTCGATGCCGGCGGGCCGCGGGCGGCCGGCGCGGATCTGCTTTACCGCCTCGCGCACCACCCCGGGAATCTCGCGTGGCGAATGCGCCGCCCCGTGCCATTTGGTGACTGCACCCAGGATCGCCGACTGATCGTTGATCTCGTGCAGCAGGCCGCGGTTCTTGCCGATGCCGGTGGAGTGGACGTTGCCCGAGATGCAGAGCACGCGGCTGCTGCAGGCATAGGCAGTGGCGAGACCCGACAGCGCATTGAGCAGGCCGGGGCCGGGTACCACCATGCATACGCCCAGCCGGTCGGTGGTGCGCGCGTAGCCGTCAGCCATGTAAGAGCAGGCCTGCTCGTGCCTCGTGACGGTGAAGCGGATCTTGTTCTGAACCTGGCGCAGCCCATCAAGCGCCCAGTCGAGCTGCAGGCCGGGCACGCCGAAGACATCGGTCACACCTTCGCGGACGAGCTGCTGGGCCAGGGCTTGACCGCCGGTCATTTTCATCGTGTTAGTCCTTTAAAGTGATGCCGCTTCCTGGTCCATCCAGCGCCTTGAGAGCGCCGCTCTCAACCTCGAGCCCGGTAAACGGATCGGGCTCCAGTTGCTGGAACTCCGCTAGCTCGTGGGCGAAGTACATCTGCGGCAGAGTCAGGGCCACTGAAAGCGCCTGCGCCTGATAGACACGCGGCGCGAAAGTGGCACCGAAGCGATAGCGGACGCCAGCTGCGTCGCAGATGGCGGCGGCGGCGAGGACGTTACGGATGCCGCCGAGATTGGCGATGCGCAGGCTGATCGAGCCGACGATGCGGTTGCTGGCGAGGTGCAGGATCTGCGGCAGGCCTTGGGCGCTCTCGTCGGCCTCGACGATAAGCGGCGCCAGTGCCTGACTCAGCCGTGCAAGCCCATCAAGGTCGGCAGCAGGCACCGGCTGCTCGAACAATTCGACTCCCTGTTCGGCCATAAGCGGCAGGGTCTTGAGCGCCAGATCGGCATCGTAGGTCTGGTTGGCATCAACCATAAGCCGCGCTCGCGTGCCGACGCGCTCACGGATGGCGCGCACGCGCGCCAGATCGAGCTCAGGATCGCCGGATATCTTGATCTTGAGAAAGCGGTAGCCGCCTTTGACCAGAGCCGAGGCATCACCAGCCATCTCATCCGGCTTTTTCAATGCAATCATGCGGAGCTGGGGCGCTGCCTCATGACGACGGCCACCGAACAGGTCGGTCAGCGGAACACCGAGGCTCCACGCGTGCAAGTCGAAGAGCGCGCATTCGATGGCCGCCTCGACGCGCGGCCATTCCGGTTCCTCCGCATGGATACTGTCCATCGTCGTGTGGATATCCGCCTCATCGCGTCCTTTCAGATGCGGCACGAGACGGTCGAGCACGGCGCGGATCTCGGCCGGCGGGCGATCGAGGGGCGCGAGGGCACGCACATAACCGTGGCCGGTGACGCCGCGATCGTTGGTCACATGCAGGACGAAGCCGGGGACGGCGCTGACCGGACCGCTGACGAAGCGCCAGTTCGGGTCGGTGAGTTTCTGCTCAAGCGGGACGATAGAGACGGCGGTTATCGCCATCGGCCGATGTTTCCCCTCCGCTCTCCCGGTCTTGCTGCCGGCGGCGATCCCTCACTCATAGCAGAGCGCGGGGATAGCGCGAAAGAAGGGCGCAGCGTCAGTAGCGCAGAGCCAGCGCCGCGCTGGGGGCGGCATATTCGACCAGCTTGCCGGCCTTCACTTCCATGGCGTCGCGCGGCTTGAGGCGTCGCGCCTGTGCGGGCGTGATCAGCGGAAAGTGCCGGCTGAGATCGATGGCGCCGGCGACATCGAAGCAGTTGTCGGGATTTGTGACCCACGACGCCGGATCGAGGCGACTGAGGTCGAAGGGGCGCGAATAGGTGCGCAGCGTCTTCTTCGGCCCGAGCACATATTCGTGGAAATAGGACATCGCCAACTCGCGCGGGGAGCGGTAGATCGGATCGCGCCAGCGCAACCAGATGTGATTACTCTTCGAGATGGCACCCCAGTGCCGGCCGTGGCGAAACAGCGTCACCACATGGTCGTCGTCGCCGCCGCCCGACTGGAAGTCCATGAGCAGCGGCTTCTCACCCTGGATCCACAGGGCGCAGGCGGCGATGAACGCCGCCTCAATGCAGTGGGCGCGGCGTTCACGCAAGGTGGTAGCGACGGAGAAACAGGTGTCGCCCTCCGGCTCGAAATTCGTCGGAAGGGTGAGGATGAAGTCCTGGATCTTCTCCGGTGTGGAGAGTTTAGCGAGCGTCGCAGCGTGGGCTCGGGAGAGCCCGAGCTGCCGGGCGAAGGCGATACCCTTTTTCCTGGCCATGAAGTGTTGGGGCTCCGACTCGGGGTGCGGACGCTGGTTAAGACTTTCGTCGGTTCATATCACGATTCGGCCCGGCGCCGGCGTCCTGCAAAGCAGCAAAAAAGTCCAAGTTTTCGGGCGTGCTTTTGCTGAGCGTCCCTGCTTTGATGCCACTCGCCAGTACCGGAACCGGTAATACCGGTATGACGGGGGGAATACGTGATCCAGCGCGCGGTGCGCGATAGCGACGTGATCGCCGGTTCGGTGCTGGCGGCGCTGGGCGTCTTCATTATCAACGAAGCAAACAAGTGGGAGTACACCGGGTTCGACGGGCCCGGCCCGGGCTTCTTCCCGCTCTGGTACGGCCTCGCCATCACGCTGCTCTCGCTATGGCTGGTGATCGGGCGGCTGGTGACGCTGAAGCGTCAGCCCGACACGACCATCGACTGGCCCGGTGTGCGGCGCGCTCTCGGCACCTGGGCGATCTTCGCCTTATCGGTGGCGGTCATGCCGTGGCTGGGCTTTGCCCTGAGCTTCGCGCTGATGAGTTTCGTCATGATCCGCGTGCTATTTGCCCAGAGCACGCGCACGGCGCTGCTATCGGCGCTCGGGCTCGCGACCGGCTTCTATGCGCTCTTCCCGCTGCTGCTCGACGTGCCCCTGCCCGTCGGCAGGCTGGGGTTCTGAGATGGAAGTTCTTGCGGGCCTGAGTCACGGCTTCGGCATCGCGCTGCAGCCGATGAACCTGCTGTGGTGCCTGGCGGGCTGCGTGCTCGGCACGCTGGTCGGTATCATGCCGGGGTTGGGGCCGGCCGCGGCCATCGCCATGCTCATGCCGGTCACCTTCAGTATGGACCCGACTGGCGGCATCATCATGCTGTCCGGCATCTACTACGGCGCCAAGTACGGCGGCTCAACGACCTCGATCCTGTTGAACATACCCGGCGAAGCGTCCTCTGTGGCGAGCTGCATCGACGGCCACCAGATGGCGAAAAAGGGCCGTGCCGGGGCGGCGCTGGGCATCGCGGCGATCGCGTCCTTCGTCGCCGGCACGTTCGGTGTCGTGCTGTTGACGCTGGTGGCGCCGCCGATCGCCAGATTCGCGCTCTCCTTCAGCTCGCCCGAGTATTTCGCGCTGCTCAGCCTGGGTCTGGCGCTGGTCGTGCTATTCGCCGGCGAATCGCCGCTCAAGGCGGCGCTCGCCATGCTCGTCGGCCTGTGGTTCACCTCCGTCGGCATCGACCTGTTCAGCGCCCAGGCGCGCTTCACCTTCGGCCAGTCGGCCCTGCTCAATGGCATTGATTTCATGATCGTGGCCATCGGCGTATTCGCGGTCGCCGAGGTGCTGGGCAGCATGCAGGAACGCACCGACATGCAGCTCATGGACGTGCCGCGCGGCATCCGCAACCTGCTGCCGAGCTGGGAGGAGCTCAAGGCCTGCCGCTTTGCCTTCGTCAACGGCTCGCTCACCGGCTTCCTCGTCGGCGTGCTGCCGGGAGCCGGCTCTTCGATCTCGTCGTTCATTGCCTATGCGTTCGAGAAGCTGTTCTCCAAGCACCCGGAGCGTTTCGGCCATGGCGCGCCGGAGGGCCTGGCGGCGCCCGAGGCCGCCAACAACGCCGACACCAGCGGCGCGCTGGTGCCGATGCTCACACTGGGTCTGCCCGGCGGCGGCACCACGGCCATCCTTCTGTCGGCGCTGGTTCTGTGGGGGCTGAAGCCGGGCCCAATGTTGATGCAGGATTCGCCGAACGTGTTCTGGGGTCTTGTAGCCAGCATGTATATCGGCAACCTGATGCTGCTGCTGCTCAACCTCCCGCTGGTGCCGCTGTTTGCGCAGGCGCTGCGCGTGCCGGCCTATGTCCTGTTCCCGATGATCCTGGGCATCTCCGTGGTCGGCGTGTTCGGCGTTGCACAAAGCATGTTCCATATCGGCCTGCTCGCCGGCTTCGGATTGCTGGGCTATGCGATGGCGCGGCTCGGCTTCCCGGGTGCGCCGCTGATCCTCGGTTTCGTCCTGGGCGACGGCATGGAGCGCGCCTTGCGCCAGTCCCTGCAGATGTCGGGGGGCGATCTCGGCATCCTCGTGTCGCGCCCCATCGCGGCTGGCCTGCTCATTGCCGCCGTGTTAGTGCTGCTGATGCCACTGATCGGCCGCTTCAATCGCTGGCGGCTGCGCAGCATCGCGGAGAACGAGTAGTTCTCGCGTTACAAACAATTGTGGCGGGAGGAGGAGCTATGATTCGGCGGAATTTTCTGGTCGGCGCTGCGGCGCTGACGGCGTTTCTCGGAGCGAATGACGCATTGGCCCAATTCGTGCCCTCGCGGCCGATCGACCTTGTCGTGCATTCCGGCCCCGGTGCCGGCCCTGACGCGTTCGGGCGGGCGCTGATCGCGGCCATCGAGGCGGAGAAGCTGTCGCCGGTCCGTATCCAGATCAACCACAAGATCGGCGGCGGCGGCGCCACTGCGGCGTCGTACATCGTCGAGAAGAAGGGCGATCCATACACGATCGGGCTCTTCACCAGCGCCTGGGTGGCGAACCCGCTGGTCCAAGCCGACATGAAAGCGACGGTCAAGGAAATGACCCCGGTCGTCCGCCTGGTGATCGAGCCGGCCGTATTCGCCGTCAAGGCTGACTCGCCGTACAAGTCGATGATGGAGATCGTCGACGCGGCGAAGAAGGACCCGACTAAGATCAAGCAGTCAGGCGGCTCGCCGCTGGCGCGGGATGCCATCGTCCGCCACGTGCTGATGTCGAACACGGGTGCACGCTGGGCGTTCGTCTCGTTCCCCACGGGTTCCGAGCGCATCGCGGCCCTGCTCGGCGGACATGTCGACATGATGATCATCGAGCCCAGCGAGGCAGGCGAGCTGATCCGCGGCGGTCAGATGCGCGCCCTGGCGCAGGTCTCCGACAGGCGGCTGTCGACCTTCCCGGATGTGCCGACGCTGCGCGAGGCTGGCTTCAACGTGCCCAACGTGCCGCAGGCCCGCGGCTTCGTCGCTCCGCCGGACATGCCGCGCGACGCCGTCGCTTTCTACGAGCAGATGTTCGAGAAGATGGTGAAGTCGCCGACCTGGCAGAAATACCTCAGCGACAATCAGTTCGAGGACGCATTCCTGAAGAGTCCCGAGACAGGCAAATTCTTTGATGAGTACGCCAACCTCATGCGCGGCATCCTGACGGGTGCGGGCATCAAGGTAGTTCGCTAATAACCAGTAGAGAGTGGAGACCATGGCCGGTGAACTGGCGGGGAAGGTTGCGCTGGTGACGGGGGGTGTCCGTCGGATCGGACGGGCGACTGCCCTGGCGCTGGCGGCTGAGGGAGCGGCGGTCGTCATCAACGCCCGTAGCTCCCTCGACGAGGCGAAGGATGCGGCCGCAGAGGTCGCCAGGCTCGGCGTGAAAAGCAAGGCGATCCTCGCCGACGTCACCGACGAAGGTCAGGTTAAGTCGATGGTGGCCGAGATCGTCGAGGATTTCGGCCGCCTCGACATCCTGATCAACAACGCCGGCATCCGGAAGGATTCTGGCGTGGTCGAGATGACGCTGGCGGATTGGCGTTCTGTCATGGCGGTTGTGCTCGATGGTGCCTTCCTCTGTTCGCGCGCCGCCATCCCGCACATGATCGCGGCCGGCGGCGGTACGGTCATCAACATCGGCGGCATGACGGCGCATACCGGCGCTTCGGGTCGTGCCCATGTCAGCACGGCGAAGGCGGGACTCGTCGGCCTGACCAAGGCGCTGGCCGTCGAGTTTGCCGACAAGGGCATCACCGTCAACTGCGTGGCGCCGGGCAAGATCGGCGGCAAGCGCTCGGCGATCTCGGGCAAGGGCGGGCGGATTCCGGGCGGCGGTCACCCGCTGGTCGGGCGTGAGGGCACGTTCGAGGAAGTGGCGCAGATGATCCGCACCCTGTGCATCCCGACCGGCAAGTTCATCACCGGCCAGACAATCCACATCAGCGGCGGCCTCTATCTCCCTTAAGCCTGGAGCAGCGGTCGCAGCGCCTGCACAGAGCGCAATGTCTCGAGGCTGTTGATCGCTGAGACAAGCTGCTGCGCGCGCTCGCGGCCGATCACCGGCACGATGAGGTCGGTCGCCTTGCGCTCGACCTCTTCCTGGGTCATCGGATTGGCGGGCGTGCCGCGCACGGCGCGGGTGCGGTGGCTGAACTTCTTTCCGTCAGTTGTCTCGACGTCGATGATCGCCTGACGCGCCGGCACGGCCTCGGTCAGCTCGCGGCTTGGCACCGCTTCGATGCGCTGGCGGATATCGAGGATGTCGGATGCCTCCATCCGTGCCTCATCATGAGAGTTGGCAAAGGTACAGGTGCCGTCCGCCAGAGTGACCGCGAGGAGGTGCTGCAGGCAGACATCGGGCATCGTCGCGTTGCTGACGATATGGATGCGGTCATCGGGCATGTGCGCGACGATGCGCTTCGTGTTGCCGGGGGTAAGCTTGTGCTGCTCGATCAGCAGGGTGAGTGCGTCGAGAGCCGCCTGGATCGGCATGCCCACAGTCCATTTCTTGATCGAGGCGTTGAGCATCTCGTAGCGCTCGCCCAGGCCCTCGACCAGCTTCTCCGGTGTGCCATCGCCGCCTAAAGCGGTGAACAGGTTATGCGTGCCCGACAGCGGGTCCTCTGTAGCGGTGAAGCCGGAGGCCACGAAGGTCGCGCCGTAGACGGCATTGCGTGCCCCCATGCCCCCGAAATCGAAGGCCTTTTCGATATGCTCGGGATCGCGGTTCCAGAACGGCACGCCCGAGGCCTGCTGTACCGTGTAGGAGAGCAGGTGGCGCACCTGGCGTTCGTTGAAGCGCAGAAGGGCAGCCGCCGCCGCCGCGCCGCCAAAGGCGTTGCCAAGGCTGTGGGTGCTGTAGCGCGCCTGGTCGGCCCGCTCGAGGCCCAGGGCGGGGCATACTCGCGCACCGATATCGTAGCCGAGCGCCACGGCGCGGATCAGGTCGGCGCCGCCACGATCGTTCTGCTCGGCGATGGCGAGTGCGGCCGGTAGCACGCCGCAACCGGGATGAAAGCGCCCGCCGAGATGCGAATCGTCGGTTTCGTCGGCATGACCCATCATGCCGTTGGCCAACGCCGCGTGGGCGGCAGTGGTCACCTGTTGCGTGCCGATCACCGTGGCTTCGGCCACGCCGCCAAGCTTCTCGACATAGCGCGCGGCCATCTTGCCGGGTTTGAGGCGCGAGCCGGAGAGGATTGCGGCCAGCGTGTCTAGGATGTGCTGCTTTGACTTCTTGACCACCTCGGGAGGCAACACGCGGTCGGTGGTGCCGGCGATGTAGTTCGCCAGGGTCGACGTAATGGGAGAGATGGGAGCTGAGTTCTTGTTGGCCATTGGGATGCTCGTATAATCTCAGGCGCAGGCTTGGGTAATGTCTCGGACATCAGTGAGCGCGTCCAGCCTCCAAGCGAGGTCGATGATTTTCTTCGCCCGCTCGGAGCCTATCGCCGCGCCGGCGTTGCCGAGGAACTTGGTCTCTAGTGCTGCATCCGACATCGGATTGGCGACGGTGCCCGAGGCGTGCGGGATATGCACCACATGCCGCTCGCCCGACGCGGTGACGATCGTTGCCTTGGCTTCGTCCTTGCCGAAGTTCTCGACGGTCTCGACCGTGACCTTGCGGCGTAGCGCCAGAACCTCGGCATTACCGGAGCGCTCGTCGGAGAACTGGGCGATGCCGGCATTCCCGTCGATGTAGGAAACGGCAGCGGCGTGGTTGACCGAGAATTTGGACATCAGCCCGCTCTGGGGATTGTCGACGCCGGTGATCTTGACCGCGTGCGGATGGACCTCGAGCTCGATCTTCGCCACGCTGGCGCTGGGCGTCTTCGCCTGCTTGGCCGCAGCGATCACGGCGTCGATCAGTGGATGCAGCACGACACCGCAGGCATACGGCTTGTACCCGTTACGCGTGATCTCCCAACGCTGACCGAGCTCGGCCCGAATCGCTTCGGGTTCTGATTCGGTGCTGTAGATACGAGTGAAGCCGCGCTTGCCTTCGAGGATCTCCTCCGAGCTGTTGAAGCCCTGCTCGGCAAGGAGGGCGGCGAGCACGCCGCTCGAGCCGGCTTTGCCGGCATGCAGCGACTTGCAGCTCGTCCCGCGATTCTGCTGCATGCCGCCGGCCTGGGTCGTGGCAATGCCGAGCGCATAGGTCAACTTCTGGGCGTCGAGGCCGAGCAGGCGACCGCAGGCGGCGCCCGCGGCGATGGCGCCGAGCGTGCCGGTCAGATGCCAGCCGCCGTCGTGATGTTTTGGAGCACCTTGCCCGGCGCGCACACCGGCCTCGAATCCCGCGACGTAAGCACAAATAAGCCTCTTCCCATCGATGCCACCCCGATCGCTAAGCGCGAAGAGTGCCGAGAGGATCGGCGAGCTGGCGTGCAGCACGACACCGCCCATATGCGTATCGTCAAAGTCGAGCACGTGGCCCATCTGGCCGTTAGCGATGGGCGCCTCCAGCAGGCCGAGCTTAAGGGCCCGGCCGAGAACGGTAGCGTGCGGCTGGCTGCCGACATTGCGCAGCACCGCAAGCAGCATGTCGATCGTCTTGTGCCGACTGCCGGCGAGCGCGCAGCCGATCCAGTCGAGCAGGCCACGCTTGGCTTCGTGCACGGCGGCGAGCGGCAGGTCTTCGTAACGGAATGTCGCCAGGAAGGCGCAGAGGTCCTTGGTGACGTTGAGGTCGAGTGCCGAGACCCCATAGGCCGTTTTCATCTTCGTCTCGTTTGTGTTCAGACAGGTAGCGCCCACCTTAGACGCAAAAGCCGGCGTCGCGTAGGCGATTCGCCATCGAGCTTGGACGGCGTGCCCCGACCCTCTATGCTCCGCCGCCTGAATGGCACAGCCGCAATCCACCGGCCACGGCATCGCCGTCCTGGTCATCGGTCTCTTCCTCTTCTCGCTGCTCGACGTGGTCAGCAAGCTGCTCGGACCGCTCATGCCGGTGAGTCAGATTCTCTGGGTCCGCTTTCTCGCCTTCGTTCCTCTTGCCCTGCTGATGGCGTGGCGCCCGGGCCAGGGCATCGCCTGGCGCACCAGGCGGCCGTTCCTGCAGGCCTCGCGTGGCCTTCTGCTGGTCATCGAGATGGGCATGTTCGTGTGGGCGTTCAAAACCATGCCGCTGGCCGACGTCCAGGCGATCGCTGCCGCGACGCCGCTGATGGTCATGGCGCTGTCGGTGCCGATGCTCGGCGAGACGGTCGGTTGGCGCCGCTGGCTGGCCATCGCCGTCGGCTTCGCGGGCGTGCTGCTGATCGTGCGTCCGGGCTTCCAAGCGCTGGGCATCGGCACGCTGGTGGCGCTCGGCGGCGCCGTGCTGTGGGCGTTCTATCAGATCCTGCTGCGCCTCGTCGGCCGTGACGATTCCGCCTCGACTACCGCCGTCTGGTCGGCGGTGATGGGCGCCATCGCCACGAGCTTCGTCGCGCCCTTCGACTGGGTGTCGCCGACACCTTATGGCTGGCTGCTGCTGGCGGCGGCGGGACTGCTAGGAGCGCTCGGCCACACCATCTATTCGCGGGCCTTCGTCTACGCCCCGGCCGGCACGTTGCAACCCTTCACCTACCTGATGCTGGTCTTCGCGGTCATCTTCGGATGGTTGATCTTCGATCATCTTCCCGATATGTGGACCTTCCTGGGCTCGGGCCTCATCGTGGGCAGCGGCCTGTATGCGCTTCATCGCGAACGCTTGCGTCAGGCTATGGCGCGGGCGCCGGAGATCTAGGATGCCGAACATTTATGTCGCCCGCAGCGCGTCGCTCCAGGAATGGAGCGCCGATGTCGGCCTCACCGATCATGTCTACAAGGTCGGTGTCGCCGACGGCGGTGCCGAAGCGGCCGTGACGGCCCTCAGCGCCGAGAGCTTCGCCGGAGCTACGGACTGGAAACTTCTGAAGGAAGAAGCCGTGGAAACCGTCGATATGAACGGTGTCGCCGAGAAGCTCGCTCGAAAGGAAAAGGCCATCGACCCGACGATGTATCCGCGCCTCAAGGGCGCAATGCATCTTTTCAAGGTCAAGATGAGCAACGTCCAGACGAGGCTGCTGGTGAACCAGATGATGGCCGGCCAGGAAGAGAAGCTGACCAAGAAGCCCAAGGCTGCCGACGTCGCCGAGTATCTCATCCGCACGGCGCTCGATTGAACCGGCCGCCCCCGTTCAAGGACCGGGTGCGGCGGGGACGCCCCTCTTCCGGCAATAGGCCGGGGCGGCCTCAGGACGATCTGCTGCGGGTCGGTGGACTGCCGGCGGTCACGGCCCTGTTCGAGAAGGCGCCGGAACGTGTCGAGCGCCTGTTCTTCCTGCCGGAGCGGCGGCGCGAGGCGACCGGTTTCACGGCTGCTCTTGGCCGGGCCCACAAACCTTATCGTGAGGTCGGTACGGACGAACTGGCCAAGGTCGCCGGCACGGTGCTGCACGGCGGCATCGTGGCTCTGGCCCGGCCCCGGCCGGTGCTCGAATTCAATCCCGCGGCGGCTGCCGTCCCTCTGCTACTGATCCTCGACGGGGTCGGCAACCCACATAATTTCGGCGCCATCGTGCGCACTGCCGCGTTCTTCGGCCTCGATCGCATCGTCATCTCCGACCACCCGAGCCAGGCGGCACCGTCGCCGGCGGCCTATCGCGTGGCTGAAGGCGGCCTCGAATTCGTCGATACCTACAGGGCCAAGAGCTTGCCTGCGGTGTTGCGCCGCCTGCGCCCGCGCTTTCGGGTGATCGGCACGGCGCTTGGGCAGGGCAAGCCCCTCGCGGCCCTGCCGCGCGACAAGCCTCTCGCCCTGGTGCTGGGCAACGAGGAACGCGGCCTCGATGCCGCGACTCTCGCCGCCTGCGATGGCCTGGTCACTCTTCCCGGGGTGGGCCGCGTGCAGTCGCTCAACGTCGCCGCGGCGGCGGCGATCCTGATCCATGCCTTGAGCGGGAAGCCCTAGCGCAGGCTGGCGTTGATCTTGTCCAGTGCCGCCGGGCCGGGGCAGAGCTCGGCCTC
>Ga0196963_10001527_pt1 | contig 15400 bp, 10 predicted proteins | sample S1_5metaG_FD_148600 | JGI IMG/M metagenome (GOLD analysis project Ga0196963, IMG submission 148600) | Soil microbial communities from Anza Borrego desert, Southern California, United States - S1_5 | ecosystem: Environmental > Terrestrial > Soil > Desert | place: USA: California | collected... | reverse complement strand
TCTGTTCAGCGTCGAAGAGCGCCGCCTGACCGGCGCGCTCGCCGCGCTGGACGGCGAGGCGGCCGACCTCGTGGCGCGCCTCCTGCCGCGGCGACGCCTGCCGGTGCCGGAGGAGCAGCTCGGCGCCGCGCCGCAGGCCATCGAGGCCGCGATCGCCGCCGGCTGGATCGGACGCGTCGCCGTCAGTGGTCAGGCCTCGTTCCTCGACGCGCGGACCATCGCGCCGACGCCCGCGGCCGCCGCGCTGCACCGCGCGGTGCTCGCCGTCGCATTCGCCGACGAGGCCGACGACGGCTCGGTCCTGGTGCGCCATGCCCTGGGCTCGCTCGCGCCGGATCCGCGCTCGGCGTTCGCCCGCAGCCTGCTCGGCGCGCAGCCGCCCTCGCCGTGGAAGCCGTTCGCCGACCGCGCCGCGCTCGACGCCTGGCTGGCGGCGCGCGCCGCGCGCGCGACGGGCCCGGTCGCCGGCGCCTACGCGGCGGCGCTGGCGCAGGTCTCCGCCGCCGCCGGCGCGCCGCTGCACCTGATCGGCGCCGCCTACGACGCCGCGCACCACTGGGCGCACCTGCTGCTCGACTGCGTCGACCGGCTGCCCGACGGCGATGCGCGCGTCGACCACGCGCTGCGCGCGCTGCGCCGCGCGCCGCTCGCACCGCACCTGGCGCGGCGGGTGTGGACGCGCACCTGGGAGCGCGAGGCGCGGCCGCTGCGCGCGCGCCGCCTGGCCGCGGCGTTCGCGGACTGGGCGCTGTGGCCCGCGGGCGAGCGCGCGCGCTGGCGGCTGCGCGCCGCGGGCAGCCGCGCCAGCGGCGCGCGCGCGACCTGGTCGACCATGCGCCTGCCGGCGTGGCTCGAGCGCGACGGCCAGCGCGTCGTCGCCCAGGGCGAGGGGGTCGAGGCCTTCGTGCTCGCGCGTCTCGCGCGCGACGGCTGGAGCGGCGTGCACGCCGAGGGCGGCTTCTGGCTGGCGCTGGCCGGCGCGCTGTTCGCCGCCGAGCTCGATGCCGGCGCGTGCTGGGCCGGACCGCTGACGCGCGTCGCGGTGCGGCCGATCCGGCGCGATCCAGCGCTCGACCGGCGCGCGGCCGTGATCGCGCGCGATCCGGTCGCGGCCCTCGCCGCGGCGGCGCACGACGGCATCGATGCGGCGGCGGCGCGCGCGGTCTGCGCCGGTTTCCCGCGCCTGGCGCTGGTCGAGCTGCTGCTGGGCGTGCTGCGCGACCCGGCGGAGGCCGCCGGCCTGCCGGACCTGCTGCTGTGGCGCGATGGCCGCGTCGCGCTGTACGAGGTGAAGAGCCCCAACGACCAGCTCAGCGACGCGCAGCGCGCGTGGCTGGCGTGGCTGGTCGAGCACGGCGTGGATGCGGGCGTGGCGCGGGTCGACGCGCGCGCCGCGCGCCAGAGCGTCGCGGCGTGGGCCGCGCCCGCCGCGCGGATCGATGCGCCAGCCGTCGCGCCGGCGCGTCGTCCGCGCCCCACCGCGCGTCCCGATCACGGCGCCCTGCACCTCGATCGCGGCCCGGTCGCCGCGCACGCGTCGACCGGCGAGCTGGTCGTGGCGACGTACGGCGGCGAACCGCTGCTGCCGGTCGCGCGCTGGAACGGCCGGCTCGGCGACGCCGTCGACGGCTGGGCGCGGCCGATCGAGACGGTCATCGCGCTGACCGCCGGCGCGGTCGTCGGCGAACGCCGCGCCGGACGCGTCGCGCGCGAACGCCGCTGGTACACCGTGCCGCCCGGCTGGGCGATCCCGGCGCTGGTCGCGTTCGAGGCCGTGCCGGACGGCGGGCTGGCGCCGTGCGCGACGATCCTGATGCGCCCGAGCGGCTGGCTGCTGCCGCGGGCGGTCGCCGCGTTCGAGCCGGTGGTCGCGCCGCTGGCCGCGATCCGCGCCGCGGCGGCCGACGTCGGCGTCGACTGGCGCGCGCACCCCGATGCCGAGCCGTGGCGGCCGGAGGCCACCGCCGCCGCCTGGGGCCTGGGCGACGAGCTCAGCGACCAGCTCGCCCTGATCGGCGCCACGCCGTACCGCCTGCGCCTCGACCGCGCGCGCCTGACCGTGCACCTCGATCTGCCGGACGACGCGACGTGTCTGTGGACGGCGCGCGACCCACGCCTGGTGCGCGGATCGTTGGAAATCGCCACGACACCCGCCAGCGCCCGGTCCTGATCGGACGTACCATCCCCATCCTGATGGGCGCGTCCGTGAAACCGCTGCTGGTGATGGCCGTGCTCGCCGCGGCGCTGGCGCCGTGCCGCGCCGCCGAGCGCACCTTCACCGGCGGCGCCGACAGCGCATGGAGCGACCCCGCCGCCTGGGGCGGCGCGGCGATCGCCTCCGGCGACGAGCTGATCTTCGCCGGTCCTGCCGGCCGCAACGATCTCGCGCCCGGCATCGTCGTCGCCGGCCTGCGCACGCGCGCCGACCTGACCATCGCCGGCGTCGAGCTGCAGCTCTCCGGACGCATCGTCGTCGAAGCGGGCACCTGCACGCTCGCGTGTCCGCTCGCGCTCGGCGCGCCGTCGACCGCCGCGGTGGCGAGCGGCGCGACCCTGATCGTCGCCGCGCCGATCGACACCCGCGGCCACGCGTTCACCTGCGAGGGCGACGGCGCGATCGCCCTGAACGCGTCGCTGGTGGGTGAGGGTTCGCTGACCACGCGCTGCGCGCGACTGACGCTGGCCGCCGCCAGCGCCTTCACCGGCGCTGCGCGCGTGCACGGCGGCGCGGTGGTCGTCGCCGCGGCCGCGCCGGCGAGTGGTGCGGGCGCGTTCGGCGCGGGCGCGCAGCCGGTCGAGATCGCCGGCGCTCGCGTCGAGCTCGCCGCCGACTGCGCGCGCGCGCTGGCGATAGGCGAGGGCGGCGTGCGCATCGCCGCGGTCGGCGGCGCGCGGCGGTTGTCGGGCACCGTCGCCAGCCCGGGCTGGGCCGCCGGGACGATCACCGGCAGCTACGTCGCCCAGCTGATGCGCACGGTCACCAGCGACGACTGGCGCGCGTCGCTGCCGATCGCCGGCACGCGCGCCGACCCGCGGATCTTCTTCCCGGACCAGTCATTCGGCACGCCGGCCGAGCGCGCCGCGTGGACGATCGGCGGCAACGACCACGACTGGGACGCGTTCGCGGTGCAGTGGGACGGCTTCCTGCGCGTGTCGACGGCGTGCGATCTCGCGACCGCGTCCGACGACGGCAGCCGGGTCTGGCTCGACCGCGACCTGGACGGGACGATCGACGCCGGCGAGTGGGGCGCCAACGGCTGGGGCTCGGGCCAGGGCACGACCTGCCGGGTGGTCCACGCCGCGGTCGCCCCGGGCATCTACCGCATCCGCGTGCAGTACGAGGAGGGCCACGGCGGCAACGCCTGCTCCCTGCTGTGGAGCGACGCCGCCGTCAGCGGCGGTCAGCACCACGGCATGCACATCGTGCCGCCGCAGGCCTTCCTGCACCCGGCGCTGATCGAGCTCGCCGCCGACGCCGGCGCGACGCTGACCGTCGACGCGGCGCTCGGCGGCGAAGGCATGCTGCTCGCGCACGGTCCCGGCCGCGTGGTGGTCTCGGGCCCGGCCGCGGGCATGGCCGGCTTCGTCGCCGCGGCGGGCGATCTCGAGCTGCGCGACGCGACGCTGGCGGCGCCGGTGAACCTGACCATCGCCCGCGACGCGCGCCTGACGCTGGCCGGCGCGGCGACGATCGCCTCGCTGTCCGGCGAGGGCACGCTGATCATCGGCGGCGACGCGGCGATCGCGGTGCCCGGCGGCCGCGAGCTGCGCTTCGCCGGCCGCATCGACGGCGAGGGCGGGGTGCGCAAGACCGGCGTCGGCGGCCTGACCCTGTCCGGCGAGACCGCGTGGCGCGGCGCGACCGTCGTCGACGAGGGCGCGCTGCACCTCGTCGCGCGCGGCCAGCGCATCGCCACCACGACGCTGCGCTCGCCGCTGACCACGATCGTGGCGATCCCGGACGCGCCGGCGTCCGGCGGGCTGTGCATCGACGCCGACATCGTCGTGCCCGCCGACGCGCCGGACGATCTCGGCGTCGGCGCGTTCATCGCCGACCGCCATGGGCGGTGGTGGCAGGACATCCGTCGCGGCGCGCTGCCGCCCGGACGGCATCGCGTCCGCTTCATGCTCACCCCCGATCGCAGCCTGGCGCCGGAAGCGCACCGCGGCGGCTGGACGCCGGCGGCCGCGGCGGTGGCGTCGCAGGCCGGCGTGTTCTTCTGGTCGCAGCAGCCGTCGAGCGCGCGGCTGCGCCTCGAGACCAGCTGCCGCGCCGTCGCGCCCGAGGTCAGCGGCGTCCATCGCCTGAGCGATCTCGCGCCGCAGGGCACCGTCGGCGGCGTCGCCCACGGCGTCACCGGCGAGCGCTGGCAGCTGACCTGCAACGTCCATCCCGCGCCGGCGAACCCGTACGACGCCGGCGAGTTCCAAATCGACGCGGTGTTCACCCACGAGTCCGGCGCGGTGCAGCGCGTGCCCGGCTTCTGGCTGCAGCCGATGCGTTCGCGCGATCGCGGCGACGAGGAGGAGCTGACGCCGGACGGCCAGCCGTCGTTCGCCGTGCGCTTCCGCCCGCGCCTGCCGGGACGCTACGCGGTCGCGCTGGAGGCGCGCTGGCGCGACAGCGCGCTGGTGCGCGTCGCGGCGCCGCCGCTCGCGGTCGCCGGCGCGCGCTGGGACCAGTACGTGCGCGTCGACCCGGGCGACGCGCGGTTCTTCACCGTCGATGGCGCCTTCTACTGGCCGATCGGCCTGAACATCCGCTCGGTCAACGATCCGCGCGGCCGCGATGCGCTGGGCAGCAGGCTGACCCCGGATCGCGGCAGCCTGTCGTACGCCGCGTACTTCGCGCGCCTCGCCGCCGGCGGCGGCACCGCCGCCGAGCTGTGGATGTCGGCGTGGAACCTGGCGATCGAGTGGCGCCAGGACTGGCGCGGCTACTACGGCCAAGGGCGCTACAGCGACGCCAACGCCGCCAAGCTCGACCGCGTGCTGGACTCGGCGTGGGCGCACGGGCTGCGCATCAACCTGGTGGTGCACAACCACGGCCAGGGCTCGGACGGCACCGACCACGAGTGGGAGAACAGCCCGTACAACCGCGCCGCCGGCGGCCGGCTCGACGCGGCGCGCGAGTTCTTCACCGACGCGTGGGCGCTCGCCGGCCAGGAGAACCATCGCCGCTACCTCTGCGCGCGCTGGGCCGACCACCCGGCGGTGCTCGGCTGGAAGCTGTGGAGCGAGGTCAACCTCACCGCCGCCGGCGGCAACGTCGTGCCGTGGCACGAACGCGCGCTCGCGCGCTGGCAGGAGCTCGACGGCTACGACCATCCGCTGACCACGCACTGGGCCGGCGACTACACCTCCGTCGATCACGGCACCTGCGCGCTGCCCGCGCTGTCGTACATCTGCATCGACGCCTACCACTCCGGGCGGGTCATCGCCGAGCTGCTCGGCGACTCGCTGCACGACCCCGGGCGCGGGCTCGCGCGCTTCGCCAAGCCGATGCTGGTCACCGAGTACGGCGGCAGCCCCGGCGCGGGTCCGGCGCCGCAGATCATGGCCGAGCTCGCGTCGGCGCCGTGGTCGGCGTTCGTCAGCGGCCACGCCGGCTCGCCGATGCTGTGGTGGTACGAGTGGGTGGACCAGGGCGACCGCTGGCTGCCGTACGCGGCGATCGGCCGCTTCGCCGCCGGCGAGGACCCGCGCGGCGCCGACACCCGCTCGATCGCGCTGACCGCGCGGTCGCCCGCGGGCGCGCTGTGGTCGCGCGCGTGGTTCCGGCCCGGGCGCCTGCTCGGCTACGTGCTCGACCGACATTGGGGCGGCAGCGGCGCGGCGGCGACGCGCCACGACGCCGGCGAGATCGTGGTCGGCGGCGACGTCGCCGGCGGCGCCATGCGCGTGCACTGGTGGGACGCGGATCGCGGCGAGCCGCTGCTCGACCAGCGCATCGACCACCCGGGCGGCGAGCTCGTCATCCGGCCGCCGCCGTTCGAGCGCCACATCGCCTTCAAGCTGACGCGCGAGAGCGACGCGCCGCGCTGAGCCGCGTCGACCGCCAGCGCCGCGCGCGCGACGGATGCCGCGGCCCGGCGAAGGCGCTCGACAGCCGCGCGCGGCGATCCGCGCTCAATGCGCGCCGTCGCCGGGCGCCTTCTGGCCGACCGCGGCGGCGACCGCGTTGGCGAGCTCGTAGAGCCGGAACGGCTTGTTGACGATCGCGGCGAAGCCCGCGGCGCGCAGGTCCTCCGGCAGGCTCTCGCGCGCGAAGCCGCTGCACAGCACGCCGCGCATGCGCGGCGCGATCGCGCGGATCTGGCGCAGGCATTCCGGTCCGCGCAGGCCCGGCATCTCGCTGTCGAGCACCACGGCCGAGATCCGCGCGCGGTGCTCGGCGAACACCTGCACGCCCTCGAGGCCGTCGCGCGCCTCGAGCGTCTGGTAGCCCAGCACCTGCAGCATGTCGCAGGCGAGGCGGCGGACGAGGTCCTCGTCGTCGATCACCAGGACGGTGGTCGTGCGGTCGCCGGCCGGAGGCGTCGGCTCGTCGAGCCGCGGCCTGGGCGCCGGCTGATCGCTCAGCGGCAGGTACAGCGTGAAGGTCGTGCCGCGTCCCGGCGCGCTCTCGACGGCGATGCCGCCGTGGTGGTCGCACAACGTGCGGTAGACGGCCGCCAGCCCGAGTCCGGTGCCCTTGCCGACCGGCTTGGTGGTGAAGAACGGCTCGAAGATGCGTTCGATGACGTCGCGCGGGATGCCGGTGCCGTCATCGGCGACGCTGATCGCCAGGTTCGGCCCGGGCGTGGCCTGGCCGTCGAGGCCGCGCGCCTGGTCCGCGTCGAGCTCCACGACCTCGCTGCGGAAGGTGATGCGGCCGCCGTCGGGCATCGCGTCGCGCGCGTTGAGCGCGAGGTTGAGCAGGGCGTTCTGCAGCTGGGCCGCGTCGCCGATCACCGTGGCGCGCGGCGCGCGCAGATCGAGCGCGATCGAGATGCGCCGGTCGACGGCGCGCGCGGCGAGGGCGATGGTGTCGGCGATGACGCGATGGACGTCGAGCGGGACCCGCGTCGGGATGCGGGTGTGCGAGAAGTCGAGCAGCTGGCGGGTCAGGGCCGCGGCGCGTTCGCACGACAGGAGGATGTCGTCGATCAGCTTGCGGGCCGCCTCGTCCTCGGTCGCGCGGCGGCGCAGCAGATCCGCCGCGCCCATGATGCCGGCGAGCATGTTGTTGAAGTCGTGGGCGACGCCGCCGGCGAGCTGGCCCACCGACTCGAGCTTCTCGAACTGGCGCAGGCGCTCCTCCTGGCGCTTGCGCTCGCTGACGTCGCGGATCACCGCCAGCAGGCGCTCGCGCCCCGGCATGTCGACGCGCGCCAGGCCGATCTCGGCGTCGAAGGCCACGCCGTCGCAGCGCCGGAGCTGGCAGGCGAACTGGCGCGGAGCGCCGGCGCGCGCCGCCGCCGCGTGCGCGGCGAGGAGCGCCGCCGACTGGCCGCCGTCCGCCTGGCGTTCCGGCGCGAGGTCGGCGAGCGCGCGGCCGCGCAGCCCGCCGTCGCCCGCGGCGAACAGCGCCGCGGCCCGCGGGTTCGATTCGACGACCCGGCCATCGGCGACGACCACGACCGCGTCGGCGGCGCTGTCGACCAGCGCCCGCGAGAACTCCTCGCGCTCGCGCACGGCGGTGAGCGCCTCGCGCAGCCACGCCTCGCCCGCGGTGATCGACTGGTCCATCCGCGCGAAGGCGCGGGACAGCCCGCCGATCTCGTCGCCGCGCGCGGTCGGCAGGGCGACTCCGCGATGGCCGGCGGCCAGGCTCTCGGCGGTGGCGGCGAGGGCGCGCAGCGGCCGGGCGATGCGCCGCTGCAGCAGCACGACCAGCAGCGCGAGCTGCACGGTCAGCAGGATGGCGCCGGCGACCGGCATGGCCGAGGCCTCCTGCCGCGCGCGCGCGTCGATCGGCGCGGTCGGCTGCACCGTCGCCATGATCCAGCCGGGGCCCGGGAAGCGCGAGATGCCGAGCCAGGCGTCGTCGCGCGCATCGACGACCAGCTCGCTCTCCGGTCCGGTCGCCGGCAGCGCGGCGAGCGGATCATCCGCCGCCAGGCGATCGCCGGCCTCGCCGGCGAGCACGCGGCCGCTGCGGTCGAGCACGACCGTCCGCGCCCCTGGCCCCTGGCCGAGCGTCGCGCGCGCGATCGCGTCATCGACCGGCAGCGCCTGGATGATCGCGACGCGGCCGACGCGCGGCGTATCGCTGACGATCGCCGCCGACAGGAACCACGTGCCGCTGGCCGGCTCGCGCCAGGCGTTCGACCAGCGGATGGCGCCGTCGGCGCCGTTGGCGAGCAGCTCGAGCTCGTCCTCGAGCAGGACCGGATCGCCGGGCAGCATGTCCGCGACCAGGCGCGCCTGGTCCTCGCCCCAGCCCGCGAACCACGAGCCCGGCGCCGCGATGGCGACCCCGGCCAGGCCGTCGCTCCACGCGGGACCGAGTTCGGCCAGCAGATCGCGCGCCGTCGCGGCGGCGCGCGCCTGGATCGGATCGGCGACCGCGCGCGCCGCGACGAACGCCGCCAGCGGCCCGTCGCCGGGGGCGCGCGGCAGCTGCCGGCGGCTGCCGTCGGCGGCGAGTGGGATCGGCGCCGGCTCGGCGGCGGATGCGAGGCGGCCTTCCAGGATGCGCCGGCCATGGCGCAGCTGGAGCTCCACGCGCGCGAACAGGACCGCCTCGCGGCGCGTGCGTTCGCGCGTCCACGCGTCCATCTGGTCGCGGGCCGCGGCGCGGACCGCGACCACGCTGCGTGAATAGGCGAGCCACGTGGCGACGCCGAGCACCAGGACGGTGCCGCCGATCAGCGGTAACAGCGTGCGGCCGACGAGTCCTGGCACTCGCGACTCCCGGGCCCCGGGTCTTTACCGTCAGCGGTAGAGCGGGGAAGGGGAGGATCGGTCCGCGTCCTCGCGGATCTCGCCGGAGCCGGCTGCGCACGCGCTCGTCGCGCGCGGCTGCGCGGATGTGACGACTGGCGGGCTCGCGCCACGGTGCGAGCGCCGCGAGGCTACGATGACGGCATGTCACCCATCGTCGCCTACGGAATGCATCTCGCGGTCATCATGGCGCTGGTCATCGCGGTGCTCGTCATCGGCCATCGCGGCACGGTGGATCCCGTGCTCATGGCGCTCGGCGGCATCGCCGCCGCCACCATCGCCTGGTACGCGCTGGTCGCGCCGCAGTACTGAGGCGTCTCCGAGCCGCCGGGCGGCAGTCGAGGTCACCATGTCCTTCATCGAGATCCTCTTCGCCGGCGCCTTCCTCGTCGTGCTGAGCGTCGGCATCGTGCTCGGCACGCGTCGCGAGACCTGAGTCGCGCATGGCGCGGATCCTGCGGCTCGCCGTGATCGCCTGCGTCCTCGCCGCGCCGATCCCACCGCTCGCCGCGCACGATGCCGGAAAGGATGGGGCCATGCGCTTCGAGGATCATGCCGCGAGCGCGCCGATCGTCTCGGTCACCTGGGGAGCGGCGGTGGCGCCGGGCGCTGGACGGGAGGTGACGCTCGGCACCGGCGTCGGCGAGATCGTCTGCCGCTACCACGCGCCCGATGGGCGCGCGCCCGAGACCACCGCGGCGACGCGCGCGGTGCTGTGGGTGTTTGGCGCCGGCGGCGGACTCGGCGGGCCGGCAGGCGGCGTCTACGAACGCCTCGCCGAGCGGCTCGCCCGCGAGCACGGCATCGCGTCGTTGCGGCTCGACTACCGCCATCCGGGCGACCTCGACGCGTGCATCGTCGACGCGCGCGCGGGGCTCGACTGGCTGTGCGCCGCCGGGGCCATCCGTCGCGTCGCGCTCGTCGGCCATTCGTTCGGCGGCGCGGTGGTGATAGCGGTCGGATCCGATCCGCGGGTCTCGACGGTGGTGGCGATGTCCTCGCAGACGCTCGGCGCCGACGGCGCGGACGCGATCGCGCCGCGGCCGCTGCTGGTGCTGCACGGCGAGGACGACGAGGTGCTTCCGGCGGCGTGCTCGCGCTGGATCCATCGCCGCGCGCGCGAACCGAAGCGCCTCATCCTCTATCCCGGCGCGCGCCACGGCCTCGACCAGTGCCGCGACGCGCTCGATCGCGACCTGATCGACTGGCTGCTCGCCAACGCGTGAGGAACGCGTGAGGTCGGCGCGGCCCGAGCTGCGGGCAGACGCAAAAGAGCCGGGGTATTCGCATACCCCGGCTTGCGTTGGCACTCCCAACGGGATTTGCCCTATAAAACTGCTCGGCTCCATTAATGGGCGTTGGGAAAAGAGGTTAAGCCGATCGGCCGACCACATCGGACAGCCGGCGTTGGAACAGCGCTGGAACGCGATGCGCTCAGCGACGCCGACGATCGATGTGATACCGAATACGCGCTTGCAGCGGTGCCCACTCAGCTGCGGGAAGACGTGCGATGAAGCTCAGCGCAACGAGGGCGGGGCCGATGCGAAGCGTTGACGTGCTCAATGGAGTCCCGGCCGCGATGCACGCGTATCCATCACCGTCCAAGACTCCAAGGACGCTGTCCTCGTCCGTCAGTGGACCGCCCTTCTCGCGGAAAGCTGAGGGGACCGCGACACTGTCAGGCGAAGATGCGGTGGCTAAGCGCCGAAGCCGAATCGCGCCGCGATACCTATCCCTCGAATGCGTGACGAAACCGACGCCGATGTTGCCGTTGTCGTAGTTGGCGACGATGACGGCGGGGTGTTGCTTGGTGGGAGGATTGAACCCGGGCGTGGCGGAGGCCCATCCAAATGTCCCCGGTCCGATCAAGGGCGGCATGCAGCCGCCGTGCCGCGATCAGATCTGGTCCAGCTCTTGGTCAGTCGACCAGCGCCCACCCACCCTGCCAACCCACGTGCGCCACTCGGTGAGCGTGGGGCGCTGGTGCGCGAACCCCTGCTCGTGATCGATACACGATCGGAGGCTTTCGACCGCTTCGGGGGAGGACTGACCTGCGCCTCGCAGCGGATCGGCTCCATCGCGCTGAGCTGTGGCGACGAAGCCGTGCTGCTCGCGGCGGATCGATACGTGGAACGCGAGGCCTCGGTGTTCGATCTCTCGCACTTCGATGTCCGCTTGCTGTGCCATGCTGGAGCTGCTGAACAAGACTGTACGCAGCATCGGCGCAACACGACCAGGCTTGAGGGGCTGCCTGAACCTATCAACGAAGCGTGACCAGAACGAAGGCCCAGCCCGGCGAGCCGCGGTAGCTGGCTCTGGGCTGATGGTCTCGTCTGTAGTCGGAATCGCAAAAATCGCGTCGTCGCGCTTAATCCAGCAAAGCACGTCGGCGTGGCCAAATTGGATTCCGCCAGCATCTGCTGCCGCAGGTGTGGTGTGCACCTGGGCAGCGACGGCAGGAAGGACGGCCCAGGAGGCCTCATCTTCCAGCAGAAGCGGTTGCGTCATCGGGCGAGACCTTCTCCAGAGTATACGTGAACTCAAGAGGCTGGAACGCCAAGAAGCGTCCATCCGCCCACAGCTCATAGTGCGCCCGAACCACGTTTTTTCCGGGGTTTATGACGCGATTAGGGGTCAAATCGAACCCGCCCTGGGCCATTCTGACGACCAGCTCGGCGTTGTGGATGCTTGCTTGCTGATCTGCTTGGATGTCGCTGTGCGCCACGTGGACACATCGCCCATCAGGGTTGCCGTTCCACGTAGTCGTCCGGATGAAGACGTCGGCAGCGAGGTCGTCCGGGAACCGGCCAGGGTGGAGAATGCGGATCCAAAGGCTGAGCGGCAGCATCGGCAGCTTCTTTGTCCCCTCATGGTACTGAAGCGCTGCCGACACCAGGTTGAAGGTGCCCGCGATGACCCACTGCGATTCTGCGCGATACGCGCGCTCGCAGATGATGATCGAACCACACAGGCCATCGCCGGCCGGTGGATCAGGAATCGGAACGTTGGGCAACGCATCGGCCATGTGGGCCTCCAGTGGCGGGTCGCATGCGACCGCGAGCGGTACAGGAGTCAACCGCCCGGCTGTCCGATCCAGGCCCGCTGCCTTCCAATCAGTTAGGGCACGGGCCCCGATTAACGCGACGCTGCGGGTTGCCAGCCTGCAGGGGCGTCGGTCCATGCGATGCCGGCGCGGTGGCCACGAGCGCGTCGCGCTGGCAAGCCGCGAATAGGACCGCGACGCGGCGCTGGAAACCAGCGGCGACGTCGGCGTCGTCGCGAACCGCTGCGCGCCATGCCGCGAGCGCAGCCATTGCCCATGTGTCGCTGTCGATCATGAACTCCTCTTAGACCAGGTTGTAGCCGTTCAGAGCGTTCCGCAGGTTGTTCAGGCAGAGCCGCAGAGCGACGACGTCGGCCGTCAGCGCGTTGAGCAGCGTCTGCTCGTTGGCGCTGTAGGTGGCGTCGGCGCCGCCGACAGCGGTGATGGCGGCGGGCGCGGTGACGGCGACACGGGTGGTGCCGATTGATCCGAAGAAGCTGATAGTGGAGCCAGAAGCACCGACGCGAACGGACGACGTCGTATCCGGCGCAAGCTCCAGAATGCCGGAGGTGCCGACGCGAATGTTCATCTGCCCCGACGAGCCGCTGATGTACGGGCTCGCGCCGGTGGCGCCCGTCATGTACAGCAGCTTGCCGTTGAGGTCGATCGCGTTCTCGGCGCGCGTCAGGTTGAAGCCGTAGAGGCTGCCCGTCGTGTGGAAGCTGAAGAACTTGGCGCCGGCCGCGGTCTTGAGGTCCCATTCGGCGGTACTGGCCGCAGCGATGCGCAGGTACGAGCCGCCGCTGCTGTCCGTGACGTCGAGCGGCACGTGGAAGCGGAACGAGCGCGACGCCACGGATGCGTTGCACATCCACGACAGCACCTTGTCACCCGCGGTGATGGTCGAGGTGCCCTGGTCGTAGAAGCCGACTTCGCTGGCGCTGACCGTGCGGATGCGAGCGACCTTCTCATTCGCGTCGTCAGCCTCACCGCTCAGCACGAAGTCGAGCGCCGTGTTCACGGCTGGTCCGCCAGCGGAGTAGTGCAGGAGAAGTCGGCTGCCGTGCGCGCCGAGGCCGGCGATGAGCGCGCTTCCGAGGGTACTGCCACCATCTAACGCGAGAACCGGAATGCTCGCCGCCGGAAGCTCGTAGCCGATTGGCCCGAGGTCGTAGTTCTTCCAATGCGATGTCGTCGCGTCGAAGCGCAGGAAGTTCCGGCTCGCGGCGCTGGTGATCGCCACATCGTTCAACGTGTCGAGCACCACGTCGGTACCGATCTTCGCCGCGGTGACGCTCGCATCTTGGAACGACGCGGTGCCAATCTGTCCCCACTGCAACTGCGTCGCCCCCAGGTGCAGGACGTCGCCGGTGGTTGCCGCAACGATGTCCGCCGGGTCGCCGGTCGTGGTTGTTGCGCGGCCGATGACGGACAGGCCGACCGAATTGCGCAGGAAGGCGTCGGTGACGGAGTCATTCGTCAGCGCCACCGGCGCCGGGCCGTTGTTCCAGCAGCCGTGCCCGAGGGTGTTCCAGTAGAGGATGTCGCCCGTCGCCAGGCCAGAGATCTCGACGTCGCGACAGTTGCCGATCGTGTTGGTCATCCACTCGTTCTGCACCGGCCCGAAGAGGAGCGCGGTTGTCGCATCGATGGCGAACAGCAGCGCGCGCGTGGTCGGGCTTGGCGACACCGGGCTCGCGGTCATAGCGCCATCGACCGCGGTCATGTAGTAGGTTGTCTGCGGCGTCAGCCCGCTGATATCGACTTGGCCCCAGGTCGCGACCTCGAAGGCGTTGGCGTCGATGACTGCGACGACCACGCCCACCTTCTCGCGGGTCCAGTTGGCGAGGGCCCAGGCTGCGCCGGTCCAGTAGACCGGCTTACCGACCGCGAATCCGTGACCGCTCTGCGCAACGGTGCGCTGGTCGTTGATCGCCGCCGCCGGCGCGCGGCCGAATCGGCTGGGTATCTGCGCGACGGCCATCTCGACCCGCGTCAGGCGATCGATTAGCGACGCGCTGCCATTGCCGCCACGCAGGCCCATGTTCGGTCTGGTCATTCCACGCCCTCTTCGAAGTAAGTTGGTGAGATCGCGATGTCGATCATGGCTGCTTCCTGCTGGCGCGCGCCAGCGTGTTCGGCGCCGTCCGCTGCCGAGCAGCTCGACGCTTCGGCGCTTGAATCCCGAAGTATTCAGCAAGCAGCCGATGCTCGGGAGTCCGAAGCCCGTCTCTCGCAATCATGTTCCCGGCAGCATTCTCGAGCAGCACCAGGCGGCTGTTTGCGAGCGGGAAGAGCACCGCGCAATCGATCTCCTTCGGTGTCCCGAACGAGCACATCGCGCGAAGGAGGGATCGCGATGCGGCATTGCGGCCGGCGCGATCGCTCCAGTGCGTGACGGCGAGTTCGTGACGCAGTAGGTCGAAGGCTCGCCAAGGAACCACGAACGCATGCACGGCTGAGTGGCGTCGGCGGCACTTCATGCGCGCGCCACCATCAGGTGCCGCGCTGCGATCGACCTCGCCGCGCCAGCGGTCGCCGGCGCGGTCCACGATTTTCGCCGGTCCACGGTGGCACGCGCGCTCATGGACCGGCGCAACCCGTTGATGCCACAGCTCGGGTCCAGGTGGTCCAAGTGGTCCGTGATATTCCTCAGCCGGCCCACGCCTCGCGAGCGAGCGCGCGCACGCGCGCGCGCTCGCGAGGCGCCGGGGCCGGCTGGCGGGGTACCGTGGACCACGCGGACCATGAGTAACGACAACGCTTTGCGTTGTCGTTCTCGTGGACCACTGCGTGGACCGCGCAGTCTGGTCCATGGACCACTAGTCGAAGGCGTATGCGCCATCACCGTGCAGGTCCTCGCCGTCTGACGGCTTCGCGCTGAGGCGAACACCGCGGGGTTGCTTGGTCGACTCGTCGCCTGCTGGCGGAGTCGGATCGATCAACGCAGGTGCGGAGGGGGAGGTTTCGGAGCGCTCGCCCGGCCGGTGGTACTTGCGTGCGCGGGTGCTGCCCCCGCGCGGTCGTGATGTGGTGAATCCCTCCTGCTTGAGACGTTTCGCGAGCATGACGGTCCCGATGCCCGATTGGCCGACCTGGTTGCACCAGTGCTTGAAGCGTGCCGCGATGTCCTCGAACGGTTCGCCGTCGGCGATCGCGTACGCTGCCACCGTCAACGGCTCGGTGCTGTCGACGCGATTGACGACCAGCCGCGTCCAGGGTTCGTTCTCGAGCCACATCGAGACGGCATCGCGATGCACGAGATCAGCCTGTGCCTCGCGCACGACGACGATCGCGTCGCCGATCGGCGCGACCTGGTCCTCGCTAACGGCATCCCAGATCAGCGACGGGTCGATGCGATTGATCGCCTCGTGGTCGCAGCGTGCTGGCGTGGTCAGCTGGTAGAAGCGGCGCGCACCGGTCGCGTCG
>Ga0196963_10001526_pt1 | contig 15405 bp, 26 predicted proteins | sample S1_5metaG_FD_148600 | JGI IMG/M metagenome (GOLD analysis project Ga0196963, IMG submission 148600) | Soil microbial communities from Anza Borrego desert, Southern California, United States - S1_5 | ecosystem: Environmental > Terrestrial > Soil > Desert | place: USA: California | collected... | reverse complement strand
ATCCAGCCGGCGTGACGGCCGATTATAGCTTTCAGGTTTCGAACATGACGGACGATGAAGTCAAGATGGGTCTTGACGACTGGTCCGATTACGATTTCGTGCCGACGCTGAATATCGCTGGCGCGGCCAAAAAGTATATGGAGCTCGTGAATCTCGGTTTTCGGCGCGTGCGAATCAAGATCGTCGCGTCGGTTGCCGGAGGTAACAAAGTCGTGATCCGTTCGCACGTCAAAGGAGAATCTTAAAATGCGCGAGCTGTTTAGTTGGCGAAATTGGGCCGTCGTTTGCGCCGTTCTTTTCTGCGCGTCGTTCGCGCTTGGACAGAGCGGCGTAACGAACCGCTGCGGAAACTGCGTCACGACGGGAAGCGGAACGCTCACCTACGGGACGATCAGCGATACGCAAGTCGTCTCCCGGCAAGGTTCGCAGCTCAAAGGCGATCCGGGGCTGACCTACAACGCGAGCACCGACACGCTAACGTGCGCCGGCGCGGTGACCGCACCCGTCGTCGGGACCACGACGAACGCAGCGTTCGTGATCGAGACCAACGACGTCACCCGCGCCACCTTCGCGGCCGACGGATCGACGGTTACGTTTACGCCGCGTCTGCTCGTGCCTGCTGGATCGGAAACCACGGCGGCCGTCGGCTTCACCGGCGACGCTGGCACGGGGGTTTATCAAGTCGGCGTCGGCGCGGTCGGCTTCACCACCGCTGGCGCGCTGCGGGGGTACTTCTCCGCAAACGGATTCTTTCCCAGCGTCCCCGTGCGCGGCGCCAACGGCAGCGTTGGCGCGCCGACCTTTTCTTTTGCGAACGAAACCGATAGCGGGATGTACTCGGGCGGCGCGGGGGAGCTCTCTTTTGCCGTCGATGCGACCCTGATTTGGACGGTTAGCAGCTCGGCCATTATCATGGCCGAAGCGAAAGATTTTCATTTCGGGGCAACGACCGGAACGAAAATCGGTGCGACGTCAGCGCAAAAAATGGCATTTTGGGGAGCAACGCCCGTCGTGCGTCCCGCCGCAAATGCCGATACATCAGGCGCTACGCTCGGACAGCTCGAAACAGAAGTTAACGAATTAAAAGCCATGCTGCGTACAGTAGGGCTATTGACTCCATAGGAGGAATCATGAACCGCACTGCTATCGGTCTTCTCGCACTCGGCGCCGTTGCGGGCGCTGTCATTGTTGCAAATCTCGACGCCGACACAGCCGCCGAGGCCGCGGCCGGCGATCTCGCATTCGCGCCAAAGACGATTTCGAAGGCGCAGACTGTCGAGGTTTGCGCGAATGTTGAAAGCGGCTACGTCGTCGGGCGCTGGCGCATCGACGGCAAGATCGTTGAAGTCGTCATGCGGAATGGCTCAACGACGGGAATCAATCTCGACACGGGCGCACCGATTACCGTCGCGACGCCGAACGGACTCGCCGATGCCAGAAACGCGCTTCTCAAAGCCGGCGGAATTCGCGCCTTCGCCGAGCTCGCGCGCACGTCTGGCGCGATCGTAGGCGCGACAGTCGAGCAGTGATCATGGAACCGCACCACGATTCAAATCCGGCGATCACGCCGCACAAGACGCAGATTCGCGCGAGCCTTGCGCAATTTGCTGTCATGATCGGCGCGATTGTCGGCGCGACGTGGTTTCTTGCGACACGATTTTCTAGCCTAATGGCGAACGTGCCGACGAAAGCCGAAGTCGGCCCACTTGTAGAGGCGCACGTCAAGGCGGCGATCGACAAATTCGCGAAATCGAAGTTTCGCCGGTTCCGCGTGATTTGTCCGACGAAGGCGCCGCGCGGCGCTGTGATGGTCGAATGCGACGCATTCATTTCGTTGGAGGAACCATGAAGGACGAAACGGTAAATCGACTAATCGATTTCGGCACCGTACTTGCCGGAATCGGATGCTACATCGTCGGTACAGTCGTGCCTCCGACGAGCACGCTTCTGATTCCGCTCGGCGGAATGCTCGTCGGCGTCGGCGGCATGTCAAAGCCGAGCGAAATTCTCGCGCGCCGCCGCGAGCGCAACGGCAATCAGCCGCCGTCAAAGCAGCCGTGAGCGAACCACGATCAAAATGGTTCCGGCTGTCCGAATGGAACAGCCGGCATCGGCTCGCCACGCCGTATCCACCGACGTGGGTAGAGTCGCGCTGGCGTCCGCTCGCCGAAACGCTCGACGTCATCCGCGACGAAGCTGGTTGCGCAATTACGATTTCGCCGAACGGCGGATTTCGCAATTACGACCACAACCGCGATATCGGCGGCGCGCCGAATTCGCAACATCCGAAAGGCCGCGCTGCCGATCTGCGCTGCCGAAAGCTTTCGCCGAAGCAGCTCTATGCGCTGATTCTGCGCCTTCACGCCGCGGGCAAGCTGCCGCGCCTCGGCGCCGTCGGACTCTACTCGTGGGGCGTTCACGTCGATATCCGCCCGTCGGCAACGCTCGTGACGTGGGATCGATCGGGCGACGAATTTGAGCAAACCGCATGATTACATTCGCGCGACTGTATATTGCGTATTGCGTACTCGGCGCGCTCGCGCTGCTTACGTGCGGCTGCGCTTCAACGCTCGGCCGATGGCTCGCCGATGATCCGCCGCCGCGCGGATGGGAAGCGGCCGACGTTGCGTGGGCGTGCATTAGTGGCCCGGGGCGCCGGCCGTCGATTACGTGGATTACCGATCCTGAAAGCCTGACGTGTCACGACGGACAAGGCTATCCTGCCGTCACGGGCGAGCGCGCGCCGGACGGCGGGCCGGCATGCCTCGCCGGCAATTGGGCGCCGCGCGCGGCGACGGTCGCATGGCGGCGCGGCGATCTGCTCTCTGATGGAGCGCTCTGTCACGAGCTGGTGCACGAGCGCGTGTTCCAAGACTCCGGCGTGATCTGGGGCGGGCCACAGGAGCACGGCGCCGACTTTCTGGCGCGCGTCGAAAGCTGCAAGGCTTGTCTGCGCGCGCAAGGGTTCTAGATGAAAAAGCTTGCGCGCCGTTCGCTTCCCGCGCTACGGTGGGGCACCCTACGAACTACCCCCGATAAACGAAGCCCCCCGGCGTGTGGTGCGCCGAGGGGCTGAAATCGAAACCCTGAACCGGAGGATTTCGAAGTGTCCACAACTCTGTATTCGATCGCGTCCGATGTCAATTGGAATCCACAGCCCGCGCAGCTTCCGAGCGTTTTTCTGGATACGACGGATTACAAACCGTCCGAGCCGGAACGCGGGCGCTGGGCCGAGCTCGTCGCGCTGCTTCCAGAAAAGCGGCGCGTAAGACTCGAAAAATGCGGCTGTTTTGCTGTCCATACCGTCAAGGACACTTCAGCCGGCGAGCTCGAAACGGTGCAGCCGATTTCGTGCATGGACAAATCGGCGTGCTCCTACTGCGCAACGCGCTACGCGAACGAAGCCGCCGCCGATCGGCTGGCGAAGCTGATCGCGGTCTGCACGTCGGCGCGCGCTGGGCTCGTCGTCGTTGAGGCGCGCGCGGCGCTGCCGGAATGGCTCGCCGCCGTCAAGGCCGAAGGCTGCGCCGCTGCCGAGGAACGCGGGCGCGCCTGCGCTGCCGGAACGTGCCGCGCTTGCGACGTCGCGCGCCGGCAGCACGAGCACGCCGCCGAGCTCGAAACCGGGCTACGCGCCGCCGTCGTCCAGGCCTGGCAGCGCTGCGCGGCCGGCACGGGCGGCGTGTACGTGACGGCGCTCGAACCGCGCCCGGCCGGCGGAATCGACGTCGTGGTGCGGTTGCTGGTGCCGGGCGTCGCGGCCAGTGTTTCACGTGGAACGGCTGACATAGGCTTCTTTTCCCTACCTAGCGCACAGCAGCTTACAGCGGCGTGGAACCGCGTAGGTGCACCGTCGGGCGCGGCGCTCGCCGTCCGGCTGGCGACGACGGAGGCACAGATCGCGCGCGAGGTAGCCGCCGCGCACGCGCCGACGCTCGAACGGCTGCGCCTGCAAGGCGGCGCCGCGACGCAAGCCGAGCTGCGCACGCTGGTGCGCGCCGACGGCCTTTCCGTCGTCACCCGCGCCGGCAAGATCCGCCGCGTCCAGCGCTCCGCGTGGTTCGGCATTTTCGCCGGTCGGAATCAAGGCGGCGTGCTGCGCGCGCTAGGTCTCCGGCGCGTCGAGAATGAGGTTTCGGCGAAACAGCTCGTCATTGATCACTACAAAATTCTAGCGAAGGAAGCCGAGATCATCACAGTGCAGAGCACGCGAACCGGGCTGCGCCGCGAGTTGCCGCGCAAGCTGTGGCGCGAGTCCTACTGCGATATCAACGGCGCGCCGCTCACGGCGCCCGATCAACCGCGTTGGGATCGCACGGCGCCGTGGCTTGAGAAGCTGCAGCACGCGCGGAAGATCGCTGCCGGCGCGGGCGGTTCCGGCCCGGCGTTCGAGCTGAAAAAGTACGACGGCTATCGGAGGGCCATAAGAAAGGAATTCGGCGCTCCGTTGCGAACGCGCTGGGAATCGGCGCCAGGATCGCATCGATGATCGGCGTTGAGCATGCGCGTGCTTTCCTCGCAGCGCTTCACCCAAATCCGTCGGCGTCGGCGCTAGTTCGCCTCGTGGCGCTGCCGCCGAAAGGCGCGCCCGTCGTGCGCTGGCATTGGGATCCCGCGTGCGGCGCGCTCGCCGAAATTTTAGAGCTCAACGCGCGCGGCTTCGCGTGTTTCGTGCAAGTAAATCCGTGCCGAACGATGGAAGGCGGCGGCTACTCGAACGTAGCGTATACGCATGCGCTCGTGTTGGATATCGACACGCTGAAAACTGGAATTTCGTATGCGAAAATGCTGCCGGATCTCGCCGCGTGGAATCTTGCGCCGTCGGCTGTCGTGCATTCTGGTCACGGTGGGCACCTTTACTATTTTCTCGATCGGCCATATGCGATTGACGAAGCCGCGCCGGTCGCTGAACGACTGTGCGCCGCGATGCAATCGGACGCCGTGCATAATCCAAATCGAATTATGCGGCTTCCGGGAACATGGAATTGGAAAGAAACGCCGCCGCAGCCGTGCTATATCGAATCGCTCGACAGTCGGCGCTACACGCTGGCGCACGTCGATGCTGCGCTCGACGCGATCGGCGCGCCCGCGGCCGATCCGCTGCCGGAAGCGACGTTCCCGATCGAGCTCAACGTCGAGCCGCCCGAGTCGGTCGCGGCGCTGGTTGCGGCGCTGCCGGCGCGGCTCGCCGAAGCCGTGCGGACGGGCCGCGCGCCGGCCGGCGCCGTGGACATGTCGGCGCTCGATTGGGCAATCATGCGGGCGCTCGTGCTCGCGCGCGGAACCGACGAGCAAATCCGCGCGGTGTACGCTGCCTATCCCGTGCGAGCGTTCAAGGTCGATCGCGGCGGCGAGGGCTATTTTGAACGCACCTTACGGAACGTTCGTGCTGATGTGCTCGCCGACTTGGCGGATCAGAGCGTAGACGTTGCGCTACTGCAGACCGGGCTTTTTCTGCAGACGCCGGACGGCTCAATCACGCCAGATCCGGAAGCGTGCCGGAATCGAATTCGAACGCTGTGGGGCTTACCCGTTGAGGGTTATCGTTCCACGCACGAAGCCTTGCACTAGCGCGCGCACGACGGCCGATGACGTTCGGAGCGGGTGAACCGCCGCCGCGGTTTCGAGATCGTCGCGCAGCTCGGATGTCATCTTGACGTGGAACGGTACAAGGTCCGTCGGGCGCGCAGCATTACGCCGGTACCGCGTGGCGTTCCCATAGTTTTTCTTTCGTGTTGACGTTTTGCCCATAGCGTGCATGATGGGGGGAACCGATGGCCGAGTCAAGCCCTGAAACGCCGACGGCGCCGCAGCCGAAGCCGACGCCGGCCGAGCGGCTGAAACAGCTTCGGACCGACATCATGGCGGCGCTCTATGAGCACGACGAAATTCTAGACGAGCTGCGCGCCGAGCTTGCCGAAGCTGTGGACGCGGCGGCGTGCGCCGAACACAAGGCGGCCGACAAGATCGCCGAAGAATTGGGGCCGCTGCGCGACGAAAACGCCGAGCTCCGCGCCCGCGTCGAGCGGTTAGAGGAATTCTGCCGCGCCGCCGGGCTGACGACGTATCATATCGATTTTGTTTGCGATTCGTCTGACGCGCCGCTGTATGCGCTGCGCGCCGCGGGCGGGTGTTAAATTTGTGTTGACGGCGAATTCGGCGTCTGGTTAGATGCGGCTATGAAAAGCACCGTGAAACTCTGGGCGGTAAAACAGACTGAAATTGTGCGGCGTGGACCGCGCGCGACGTCTATTCGTACCATTCACTATGCAGCGATCGGCGCGACGGCCGACGAGGCGATCGCGCGCGTGCGCAATAGTTCTGAGCCGCACGCCGGCGGCGATTGGACGGCGTCGGAGATTCCTGACGGCTGGTGTTTTCGATGAACCGCTGCACCCTTTGTGGCGGCGCGGGCGGCTTCAACTTTAGCGCCGATCCGTGCGACCCTGACCCGCGGCTCTGCTCCGAATGTCCCGCCTGCGAAGGCACAGGCGAGGCGCCGGCCGATCTGCATACTACGGCAGAGCTGCCGGCGTTCGAGACGATGCGCGACGTTGTAGAAAGGAAACTGTCATGAGCGATAAGCCGAAGCTGGTTCGCGTTCAGTACCGCGCCGGGATCTACATCGGCGCGACGGACGGCGATTGGGTTCACGTCTGGAATAGGGGCGCATTGGATCGGCCCGTTCGTCGGCCTGAAAGTCATCGGCCCGGCGACCGATGTGCAACTCAAGCGCGAAGCCGTCGAGCTTAACACGATTCCGCTCGGCGAGGTTCCCTAATCCGACGCATCGCGTCTTATATCGTGTCGATTTTGTGTTGACACGGTTTCCCGTTCTGATAGCTTAGTCTCATTCACGGCCGCTCAACTCCGGTAGAGAAAGGAAACCCCGATGAACTACGAAAACGCGCCTGCTACGAAGATGCTCGCGACTCACTGCGCCGTCTGCCGTCGTCCGCTTGTCGATTCCGTCTCCGTCGAGCTCGGAATCGGGCCGGAGTGCCGCAAGCGCCACGGCTACACTGACGGCATGAACGGCGCCGCGAACGACGCCGTTCGACGCGAGGCGAATCATATCGTGTGGGCCGTCGCCGCCGAGCACATCAAGGGCGCCGAGATCGGTACGGCGCTTGCGCGACTGAAATGGCTTGGCTTCGGCAAGCTTGCCCAGATCATCGGCAAGCGGCTTGCCACGGTCGAGGTTTCGATCGACGGTGGGCGCCTCGTGGTGCGCGCGCCCTACAGTGACATCGCGGTCGCTGGTTTCCGGCTGATTTCCGGCCGGCGCTTCGACACGCGGGTCAAGGCTTGGACGTTCCCGACGGACGACATTTCGAGGGCGCGGGTTTGGCGGGCGCTCCGCGTCGGCTATCCGGGCGCGATCGGTGTCGGGCCGAAGGGCGTCTTTTTCATTTCGGAGGGGCGGTAACATGTCGGGCGCGTCGCTGGATCGCGTTCTTGACCGCGTCCGCAAATTGCTGGCGCTGTCGAAGTCGGCAAACGAGCACGAAGCCGCGAACGCCGCTGCGGCGGCAGCGCGGCTCATGCAGGAATACGAGATCGAGGAAGCGCAATTGCGCGTCGGCGATCCGGCGGCAGCGCCCGCCGAGCCGATTCGCGACGGCGTTATTCAGGCGGGTAATCGCTACGTCGTGACTTGGCGCATGAACCTCGCTAGCGGCATCGCGCGCGGGCTTGGCGCGTATGCGTTCTACGCTGGCGCGGACATCAAGGTGTATGGCCGCACGTCGGTAATCCAGACGGTTACCTACATGTATCAGTATCTTGCGGCAGAAATCGATCGGCTCGCCGACGAGCATTACGAAATTTACGGCGTCGGCGTCAACGCGAAGTCGTGGAAAAACTCGTTTAGGCTCGGCGCCGTGCAGACGATTGCAAATCGGCTGCGCGATCAACGACGGGCGCAGTTTGCCGAATTCGACGCGAAGATCGCCGCGACGGCGCCTGAATCGACTGCGCTCGTGCTCGTCAAGAAGGACGCCGCCGAGGTTGAGGCCGCATGGAAGCGTCGATCGGAGGGCTTTGTTTCGCGCACGTCGTCCGGCCCGTCGCAATACACAGCGTATCAGCGCGGGAATCAGGCGGGCGCGTCGATTTCGCTCGGCGGCGGGCCGCAGCTCGGCGCGACGCCGAAAAAGATTGGAGGGCGCTAATATGCGCTGCGCGGCTAGGGGCGCGACGAGGCACAAGCGTTGCCGGGGCGCTGTTTTGCCCGTCTGCTACGATAAGCGCGAGGTTCCGCTTTGCTTTCGCGCGCGTCATCTATTTCTAGAGCGGCGCGGCCCGTTCGCGTGGAATCCGCCCTCGGCGCTGCGCATATACTGGCGCGCGTTGTCGGCGATTTCGCGCATCGATCAGGCGATCCGCGAAATGCGAAAGGCGCTCACGCGACGATGATTCGTCCGATCCTACCCGCTTCGCCTCACGCACGGGGGCGCCGGCCGTTCGTCTTTCGGGGCGAATGGTACGGCGCCCCCGTGCCGGGCGTCGTGAATACCGGCAAGGGAACGATCCGCGCCGCCGTAGACGCCGCATGGATTTTCGACGGGCTAGCGCTCACGTCGGGCGCGCCGTGGCCGCCGCCGCTTTCGATAACTAGTCTGTTCCTAGCTGCACAGCCTAACGCGCTGCCGGCGTTTCAACGCGAAGGTGCTCAGTTTCTCACGGAACGGGATTACGCGATTCTCGCCGACGAAATGGGATTAGGTAAGACGGTGCAAGCGCTGATCGCTGCCGAGACGCGCCTTTCGCACGTCTACGGAGCTCCGGCGAACGCACCGCACGTCCTAATCCTCTGTCCGGCGCTCGCGAAAAAGCATTGGCAGCGAGAGATCAAGAAATGGACGGGTCACGACGCCGCGATACTCGACGGCTTGGCGGCCGGCGACTTGCCGCAGGCGCGATATATCGTCTGCAATTACGATATTCTCTATGGACAACGGCGCCGCGATGCCGCCGGCAAAATGCACGACGTCGAGCGGCTAGGCGGCTGGCGCAAGGTGCTGAAAGCCGCGAAATTCCCGATCGTGATTTGCGACGAGGCACACAACCTACGCGGCGAGAAGTCGCGCCGCACCCAAGCCGTTAAGGACGTCTGCGAAGATTCGGTGTGCGTCTGGTTGCTCACAGGTACGCCGATGCCTAACCACGTGCGGGATATTTGGGCGCTGTGGGATCTCTGCTCGAAAGGGCTAGCCGGTTGGTTTTGGCCGTTTGCGAGGGCATACGCCGGAGCCTACCGCACGCAATACGGTTGGACGGCCGACGGACAGAGCAACCTTGACGAGCTCGCCAAGCGGCTAGGGTTTTTCATGCTCGGTCGAACGAAAGCCGCCGTGGCACTGCAGCTACCGGAAAAGCGGCGCGAGATCGTTCCGGTTGACGTCGGCGAGGGCGCCGCCGCAGCTAATCGCGTGCCGATGCGATCTGACATGCACGAACGAAAAGCAAACGTCGTCGCCGATGCGCTTCGCCGAACGGCATACGCGAAGCGCCCGGCCGTCGTGGAAATGGCGCGCGAGGCGCTGGCCGCGGGCCAAAAAGTCGTCGTGTTTGTCTATCTGCGGGAGTCGGTCGAAAAGATCGCCGCCGAGCTCGCCGACGGACCGGGCCGCGTGCTGCCGGTTCACGGCGGGCAGTCGGCCGAAGCCCGCGACGCGGCAGCGACGGAGTTTCGGCAGCACGTCGGGCCGGCGTGTTTCGTCGCGACGATCGACTCGGCTGGCGTGGCAATCTCCCTCGTCGGCGCTGATCTGGTCATCTTCGGCGATCTCGTGTGGGAACCGGCGAAGCTGCTACAGGCGGAAGGCCGAACGCATCGCTACGGCAGCACGACGCGCGTTCTTGTGCGGTACGTGATTGCAGCCGGCACGATTGATGAAAAGGTGCAAGAGGCCGTGATAGAGAAGCTGTCGACAGTCGAAGCTGCGATCGGCGGCATGGGAGACGGAAAAGAGTTGACTATGCAGCTCGGCCGCGATATGTCGACGTCGGAGCAGATTCTAGAGCGGCTGTTTCAGGCGCTTACGGGAGGATAGATGCGGTATCGGGAAAAAGATCAGAACATGGAATTTGACGGCGCCACATGTTTGCGCGAATCCGAAAAGGCTGTGCTCGTGTCGGTCGGCGCCTGTGAGGTTTGGATTCCGAAGGCGCTTATTCATGACGATTCGGAAGTCTACAAGGCCGACACTTCCGGCGTGCTGGTCATTCCCGAATGGCTCGCCGTCGAAAAAGGATTAGTCTGATGCGCTGCAAATTCAAATTCCGCGACGGGCGCGAGCGCGACATTGACCCGAACGCGCTGGGCGCCAAGTCGAATACGCCGCTAAAAATTCGCCTAGTCGAGCCGATAGAGCGCGGCTTCGATCTGCAATGGCACGACGGCAAGCCGGTCTACGTCGAGCGCGGTTCCGGCGGCGAGTCGGACGATGGGCCGCTCGGCGGATTGAAGGCGGCGATCGTCAAGTTTCTGCGCGCGCACGCCGAGGGGCATAGCGATTCGACCGTCGCGCGCGAGCTGCACGAAAAGGCGAACGCAATCGAGCGCAACGATCACTTGCGCGTGTTTCTCGAAGTCGCGGATAAGGTGCCGTCGTAATGTGGCGTCTCTGGATTATCATGGCGGCGATCGGCGCGATGACGGCTATGGAGGCGTGGCGGCACATTCGGCGTCGAAACGCGCCGCCGCCTGTGTCGTTTTCGGACGCGGCGACGGTCGGTATTTTCTTCGCCTGTCCGCATAGCGCACGCCGTGTGTACTACTGGGATGGCACGGAATTTCCCGGCCCGTGGAATCCGTTTCCCGAGCTCATGCCGGCGCGCTGGCCGCGGTTGGAGTGTAGAAAATGAAAGTCGTATACATCGCAGGCGCCTTCCGTGGGCGCACGGCTTGGGATATCGCCGAAAACGTGCGTGCTGCCGAGCGGGCCGGGCTTGCTATCGCGCGGCTCGGCGCGATGCCGCTAATCCCGCACGCCAACACGGCGCATTTCCACGGCGAAGGCGACGACGCTTTTTGGCTCGCAGGAACATTGGAGCTCATGCGGCGCTGTGACGCGGTCTATGTTTACAATCCGGCGCATCTCGATACGAGCGAAGGCACGCGCACTGAATTTCTAACGGCGATGGCCGCGAAAATTCCTGTTTTTCGCGATTTTGAGACGCTCAAGATATGGCTTTCTGCGGTGAGCGATGAATAGCCCGCGGCGCGCAGATTCGCCCGTCTGGCCCGGCGGCCCGTCGCTGAACGGTCCGCACGCCGTGGGCGCCTTTTCGCTCTGTCCGCAGCTCCATGCGTTCGCTCACGAGCTGCACCTACGGCCGATCGTCCAAAAGCCCGCGCCCGCGATCGGCACGCTGGTACACGCGGGGCTTGCGTACTACTACGCCGCGGGGCTGGCGCAGCGGCCGGAATGGTTCGTGTACGCCGACGGCTTCGAAGCTATCCGCGTGCTTGGCGAAGCGACGCCGGAATATCGAGATACGGCGCTCAACGTCTTCGCCGCCTATCTCGAACGGTATCGCGACGACACTTGGCATCCGGTTCTAGTTGAGCATCAATTTGTGGTGCAATTCGCGCACGGTCCATACTCGGCGCGAACCGACTTGCTCGCCTTCGACCGCGCGACGGGCGAATACGTGCTAGTCGATCACAAAATCCTGCGCAGCCTGTCCGATTCGATCCCGGGCAAGTACGCGACCGATCGGCAAATGCTGACAGGACTTGCAATCTCGCGCGCGTGCGGCTATAACGTGTCGCGCGTCGTAATCAACGCAGGAACGCGCGAGATGCCATATCCGAATTTCCGACGGTACGACATTCCGATCAACGCCGAAGCCTTCGCGCGGCTCGGCGCCGATACGGCGTACTACATTGAGGCGATGGCTCGCGTACGCGCCGCCTATCCCGACCCGCTCAACCGGCCGCGGAATTGGGATGCGTGCCTCAATCGGGCGTACGGCGAATGCGAGTTTTATTCGCTTTGCACGGGCCGAAATAACTGGCACGATTTTCACGTTCCGGCAGAGTACCTTCACGGCAGAAAGGCACAAGGAACATGATCACTGACGAAAACCTCGCGCGCCTACCCCGCTGGGCGCAAAACGAAATCCTTCGGCTGCGAAGCGAGCTCACGGCAGCAAAGCGCGATCTGGCGGGGCTTGCCGGGCAGCACGTTACGCCTGTGGAAATTTCCGCATTTGCGCAGCCGTTAGGCTACGTCGATCCGTCGAACCGAATTCGGTTCTGGTTCAGTCGCGATCGGCATTTGTGGATCGACGCCGGCTTGCGCGGACTCGCCGACGATGATCCTCGCGACGAAGATCGGCGCGTCGAGATCACGGGCGCCTACGTGGTCGAAGTCGAGCCGCGCGCGTCGAATTCGCTGTATATTCGACTGAGGGATCGGCGCTAAATGCCAATCGAAGTCGTCTCCGGTGCCGCCGCGGTCGCGAACGTCGCGAGCGAATGCTTTTTCCTCATGCTGTACGGGCCGCCCGGTACGCAGAAAACCACGGACGCAGTGCAAGCCTTCGCGCGGCCGGATGGCTCGAACGGCGCGTTTTTCATTCCCTGCGAAGACGGCGCCCTTAAGCCGATTCTCGCGCGCGGGCTTGCCGTGCCGGATCACCCGCGGGAAGTCGTGCGAACCTGGGAAGGCATGTGCGAAGCCGTCGCTTTTGCGGCAGCGAATCGGAATCGCTACTCGGCCGTGATTATCGATACGCTTTCGACGTGGACGGCGAACGTGTATAAGCATTTGGAGGATACGCACAAGGGGAACCGAAACAAATTTGCGATTCCGCTGCAAATGCGCCAGTATCTCTATCAAATGCGCATCGGCGCGCGAAATCTCGGGTTGCACGTCGTCATGATCGCGCATGCACAGCCGCCCATGTACGATCCGGAAACCGGCGCGTTCAAGTCGCACGGTGGGCCGCTGCTCGCGCCGCGCACGGCGATCGATCTGTTCTACGGCGAGGTTGATAGCGTGTTGCGCGTCGATTCACTTCCCGTGCTCGGCGGGCGGCAGCGGGTGTATTTCACGGGCGGCGAGGAATGGCCGCCGGGCATCGTGCCGGCCGACGCGCATCTCTGGCGCGCGAAAAACCGCGAAGGCTGCGGGCTTGCCGTCGTGCCGGCCGACTTGGGTGCGTTCGTGCGCGCTCGGAAGCCGCCGTATTCCGGGCTATGAACCGTGTTTCAATCTGTCATTTCTTCGTGCCTTACGGAAACGTCGCCGTGTGCGGCTATGTTTTCGACGGCATGGAACATACGCGATGGCCGTATCATTGGCGCACGTCGCATCCTAGCGGTATTTCGTGCGAAGCGTGCCTAGCGGCGCAAATCTACATCGACGCGAGAAGTAGGCTCAAACTCAAACTCGAACCAGAAACCGATACCGACAAAGGAGAGATCATGACCGATCAGATCAATTTCGCAATCCCGGCCGATCCGACGTGGGAACCGCTGGACATTCCCGATGTCCTGGAAATGGATGGCGCCTATCGCGGGCGCGTCGTCGCGGAAAAGCCGGCGAAGGACAACAAAGGCGTGTGGTTCACGATCGAGCTCGACGACGACGACGTTAAGGGAAAGCGCATCCAGAAGATGATGCCCAATCCGGCGCAGAACGAAAAAACGCTTTTCCTCTGGCGCGGGCTGGCGCGTTCGATTCGCGGCGATCTGTCGGTCGCGCGGAGCGGCTTCGCCTACAACCTCGGAATGTTCGTCGGACAGGCGGTCTATTTCAAGGTTGAAAGCTACCTGGACAACGACGGCGAGCGCCGCTCCGGTCTCGGAAATTGGCTCACGAAATCGGAATACGAGCAGATCGTCGCGACGGGTAAGCAGCGCTGGGCGCCGCAGGTTCGCGCCTCGCGGAGCTCCGGTAGCGGCGCTGCCGGATTCCCGGGCGCGACGCCGGCCGGGACGGGCGGTTTCCCCGGTATGCCGGGCGCGACGCCGCCGCAGCCGGCCGCGACGCCGCCGGTCGCCACGACGCCCGCCGCTGCGCCGTCGTTCCCGCCGCCGGCTGCGCCCGCGGGCGCGCCGACGTTCGCACCTCCGGCCGCTCCGACTGCTCCGGCGGCGCCTTCGGCCGTCCCGCAGCCGGCCGGCGCGCCGTCGTTCGTGTTCCCGGGCATGCCGGCGAAGTGACGTCATGCCGAAGCGGAAGCGAAAGGCGCCCGTTCGCCGCTCCGGCGGCGGGCGCCCGTCGGCGGCGAAGCTGCGCGGCGTGTACATGGGGCTGCTCAACGGCGCCGATAAGCCGACACAGCTCGTCGCGAAGAAAATCCGCGCCCGTGACGGACTCGATCGAGCCGTGAAATTCCTGCGGGAATTCGGGCGCTAGAGATTCGGCTACAAGCGGAGCTTTTCACAGAGTCCCGCCGCTTGACGGTTAGGCCGAAACGACGTCGCGGCAATGGTGCCGCGGCGCCGTCCGCCGGTAGTGCCGGCGCTGATGATGGCCGAAAGGAGAGAACAACGATGACGTTCACAGCCGCGATGTCGAAGTATTTCGGAAGGCGCGAAGGACAGACGCTTTCCGACTTTCAAAAGGAATTGTCCGCGCTGACGCCGGAGGATAAGATCGAGCTCCGGCCGTTGCTCGAAGCGGCGCTGGGCGAGACGGTCGACCCGCCGGCCGGTCTGCCGGCGGCAGGGCGCTAAGGAAGGTGCGCTCATGAATACGATCGTTTTCGATCTCGAAACCGTTCCCGATATGGCCGTCTGGTACAATTACCAGGCGCCGCCGCCCGATCCCGGCCCAGACGCGCCGCCGAAGCGCGGGCGCAAGCCAAAAGCGAAAGCCGAGCCGTTCGCGCCGCTGCATGCGCATCGGGTCATCGCGATCGGCTACGTGCTGATCGAGGGCGACACGCCGAAAGGCATCGGCTGTGCCTATGCACAAGAGGAATCGAACGAATCGACGATGCTGCGCGGATTCGGCGCCTGGCTCGACAACCTCAAAGCCGATATCGTCACCTGGAACGGGCGCGGCTTCGATTGCCCCGTGCTGCAGCTTCGCAGCTACCGCCACGGCATTCCGCAGAATTGGTATCGAGACGCGCATCGGCGGCGTTACGACGAAGGCGCGCACGTCGATCTGTGCGACGTCATGAGCAATTACAGCGGCCGAATCGACGGCGTGAACCTCGACACGTTCGCCAAGCTGATTGGCTTGCCTGGAAAGGGCGAGGTCAACGGCGCGGGCGTTTCAGCGCTCTATCAAGCCGGCGAGCACGCGAAAATCCAAGCCTATTGCAAGCGCGACGTGGTGCAGACGGCTTACGTGTACCTTCGGTATCGGTTGCTGCGGGGAATGCCGATCGAAACGTACCGTGCGGCGTGCGCGGAGCTGCGCGCGCTGTGGGCGC